>Ga0335075_10001640_pt1 | contig 36638 bp, 30 predicted proteins | sample Lox_Sample_24_FD_206723 | JGI IMG/M metagenome (GOLD analysis project Ga0335075, IMG submission 206723) | Soil microbial communities from Loxahatchee National Wildlife Refuge, Florida, United States - Lox_Sample_2.4 | ecosystem: Environmental > Terrestrial > Soil > Wetlands | place: USA... | reverse complement strand
GCGGTTCCGGCCCCTAGGATGACGCTACTCCCAGATCGCTGAAATCCCGCTCAGCTGCCAGGAGGGCTCATCATGTCGGTCATGTACGTCGCAACACTGGATATCCTCACCGAAAAAGGCGGCTTCGATCCGCAGGCTGCGCGCGCCATTGGTGAGGCGATCGACCTGGAGATAGCAAGAGCTCGCGATGCGTCGGCCACCCGAGAAGACCTCGGCGAATGCCGTCGTGAGCTGAGTGAGGAAATAGGAACGCTCGCCATCGAAACTGATAAGAGTATCTCAGAGTTGCGTTTGGAGCTCGGCGCCTTTCGAACCGAGCTGAAGGAAGCCATCAGTGCCCTTCGCACCGAGCTGAAAGAAGACATCAGCGCCCTTCGCACCGAGCTGAAAGAAGACATCAGCGCCCTTCGCACCGAGCTAAAGAGCGACATCAGCGCCCTCCGCGCGGAGCTGAAGGGCGACATCAGCGAGCTCAAGGTCGAGATGCAGTCGATCAAGGCCGGCCTGGTCCGCTGGGTGTTCGTCGTCATGATGGGTCAAACCGCAACGCTGTTGGGCGTCCTCTATTTCTTCATCAAATACATCAAGTAAAACAGCGCCGCGGCTTTGGACCTTACTCCGCGAAGTAGGCCTCGATGCGGTAACCATCGGGGTCGATGAGGAAGGCGGCGTAGTAGCCGGCGCCGTAATCGGCGCGCAGACCGGGGCGTCCATTGTCCCGGCCGCCCGATGCCACACCGGCCGCGTGGAAGGCATCGACTGACTTGCGGTTCGGGGCGGAGAAGCAGAAATGGAGGCCTGAGCGGGTATCGGGAGCGACCGGCTGCTCCGCGGCGTTCGCCCAGAAGGCGGGCGCCTTGGCGCCGTAGCCCAGGGATTCGGCGGAGTCGCTGAGACAGCGGTAGCCGAGGGGCCCGAGAGCCGCGTCGTAGAAGCGCTTGCTGGCCGCGACATTTCGCACTCCGATGGAAACGTGGTCGATCATTGTCCGATCTCCGGTAATGGGCGTGAGCAGGGGTGAGTCCGAGCCGTGAGCGTAGAGATCGCCCCCGTCAGCCGCTTGGGAAAAATTGCTATCCTTGGCGCATGGCGCTCTCGGCGAAAACGCTGGCTTCCGGCACCGGTTGGCACGTCAGCGATTTCGTCTGCACGTCCGGCCCGCGTGACCCCTGTTATGTGGAGCAACACGGCTCTTACAGCATCGCCCTGGTGACGGACGGCAACTTCCACTACCGCACCGCCCAAGGCTCGGCGCTGATGACGCCGGGATCGTTGCTGCTCGGTAACGCGGGAGCCTGCTTCGAATGCGGGCATCAGCACAGCCGGGGCGACCGTTGCCTGGCGTTTCATTTCTCGCCGGAAGTGTTCGAGTCGGTGGTGTCAGCAGTACCGGGCGCGAGGCGCATGACGCTGGCGGCGCCCCGGCTGCCGCCAGTTTCATCCGTGCTTGCCCTGCTTGCGGCAGCGCAGGCACTGCGGGAAGAGAGCGCCGGCTCGGAGGAATTCCGCGAACTGGGATTGCGTCTGGCCGCAGCGGTTTGCGCGGCGCTGACCGAGGGCTCCAACGAGGGCTCATCGGTCTCGCGCCGCTCGCCGACACTTCGGGACGAGCAGCGGGTCGCCGCCGCACTCCGGCGCATCGAGGCGCAACAGGGGGCGCAGCTCTCAGTTGATGCTTTGGCGGCGGAAGCGGCGGTCAGCCCATTCCATTTTCTCCGCATCTTCGAGCAGGTCGTCGGCGTCACGCCCGGTCAGTACATGCTGCGCATGCGCCTGCATCACGCGGCGGTGAGGCTGCGCCGCTCCAGCGATGCGATCGCGGCAGTCGCGTTGGATTGCGGCTTCGAGGACCTGTCGACCTTCAACCGCCAGTTCCGGCGAGCAACGGGACTGACGCCGGGCGCTTACCGGGCTCGGCGCATCTCCCGGAGTTGAGCCCGTTGTCGGCCGCAGCGATGCCTGAAGCGGATGTCAAGCGGCGCATCGAGGCCGTGTATCAGAGCGAATCGCGCGCCGTCCTTGCGACCCTGATCCGGCTGCTCGGCGATTTCGACCGGGCCGAGGAAGCGCTGCACGACGCATTCCGCGCCGCGCTCGAGAAATGGCCGGAGCAGGGCCTGCCGGAGAATCCGCGCGCCTGGCTGGTATCGGCGGGGCGGTTTCGCAGCATCGATCAACTGCGGCGGCAGGCGCGCTTCGACTCCTTCGATCCGCAGGCCCACGATGTCGCGGCCGAAGGCGCCGGGGCTCCGGATGATGACGACCCGCCGGTCGCGGACGATCGCCTGCGCCTCATCTTCACCTGTTGCCACCCGGCCCTGGCGCCCGACGCGCAGATCGCGTTGACACTGCGCGAAGTCTGTGGACTGACGACGGAGCAGATCGCACAGGCATTCCTGACACCCGTGCCCACGCTGGCGCAGCGGATCGTCCGCGCCAAGGGGAAGATCCGCGATGCCCGGATTCCCTACGAAGTCCCCGCGCCCGCGGAGGTGGCGGAGCGCCTGGAATCCGTATTGCGGGTCATCTACCTGGTATTCAACGAGGGTTATACGGCGAGCAGCGGCACGGAGCTGATGCGCCTCGACCTGTCGAGCGAAGCCATCCGTCTCGGCCGGCTGCTCGTCGACCTCTTGCCGGAAAGCGAAGCGCTGGGCCTTCTGGCGCTGATGCTGTTGCAGGATTCCCGCCGTGCCGCGCGCGCCTCGCCCGCCGGCGACCTCATCGTGCTCGAGGAGCAGGACCGCTCCCTCTGGAACCGGGCGCAGATCGAGGAGGGTTCGGCACTGGTGGAGCAAGCGCTCTCTTCCCGGCGTTTCGGCCCCTATTCCCTGCAGGCGGCGATCGCCGCAGTGCACTGCGACACCGCACGTGCCGCCGATACGGACTGGAACGAAATCGTCCATCTCTACGACCTGCTGCTGCGCATCGAGCCGACGCCGATCGTGGAGCTCAACCGCGCCGTGGCCATAGCCATGCGGGACGGCCCGGAGGCGGGCCTCGCGTTGGTTGACGGGCTCCTTGGCAGGGGGGAGCTCTCACAATACCGTCTGGCCTACGCGGCGCGCGCAGACCTGTGCCGCCGGCTGGATCGGCGAGCCGAGGCACGGGAGTCCTATGAGCGGGCGCTGGCACTGGCACAGCTCGAGCCCGAGCGCCAGTTCCTGCAGCGTCGGCTGGCCGAGCTGGCCGGCAGGGAATAGTCCGGTGCCGAGAGAGTTGGCCATACCGGCGGGATCGGGACCCGGACCGGGGCCGAGCCCGAACCCGAACCCGGGCCGTGTCGATCCGGCGCGCCCCGGTTCGGCTATCACGGGGAGCGCCGGTGCCTGGGATCCATCGCGCCCGTGGTATGCGGGCCGGCGGCCGCCATTCGGGCCTGACCGGCGCAATCCATGTTCGAGACGGGGAGACGAGTCCGATGAAATACCTGTGTCTGGTGTACGGCGAGGAGCAGAAGATCGGCGACATGGACGACCGCAAGTGCCTGGCCTGTGACCACGAGCTGCGTGAGCGCGGACAGTGCATCGCCTCGGAAGCGTTGGAGCCCGTGGCCACCGCGACCACGGTGCGCGTGCGCAATGGGCGGCTGTCGGTGACCGACGGGCCGTTCGCGGAAACGAAGGAGCAGCTCGCCGGCTTCTACCTGATCGAGGCGCGCGACCTCAACGAGGCCATCCAGATCGCCGGAAAGATCCCGCCGGCGGAGGTCGGCTGCGTGGAGGTCCGGCCGATCCGCCCGATCCGTGAGCAGCCGCGCACCGGAAGGACGCACGACTGAGCTGAGCCGAGGGTCCCAGGGTGAGCGGGAGCCGGCGGCGCGGGCCCCAGCAGGCTCGTGCGTCAGGGTGCGAGCTCGATCAGAGCCAACGCATGCGCACGAAGCTGCAGGGTGAGCCGTGGGTCCGCGGACGCCAGGTTCTCCACGTCGGGAGCCGGCAGCTCCGCGGCCTGCAGCAGGATGCGGTGCTGCTCGAATGTCGGGAATCTCGGCTCACCCATCGCCTTCCAGGCCGTCAGCGCGGAGCCGTGGTCGCGATCGACCCGCCAGATATATGCGCGGCGCGCAGCCGGCACATTCCTGAATTGGAGCTGGTAGGTTCTCGCGGCGCCGCCCGGCCCCGGGGGCGCGTAGTTCCAAACAGCGATTGCCAACGTGCCGTCGGCGCGGCGCGTAACCAGCACAGAATCGGATGATGCCTGCAACCGCTGGTCGCCCAGCTGATGGAGCAACCGGAAGTCGTTGAACGAGGCTTTGGGGATGTCTCCTGCCGCGATCAGACCGAAGCCGCCATGGAACGGACTCTTCGCGACACCGCCTTCCTCGAACACGTCGGAGAAGGTCCAGTACGACATCGAGTCCAGGAGTCCATCGCAGGCGCGGATGGTGTTGGCCAGCCAGGGTCCGATGAAGGGCGAATCGGTCACATCGACTTCCGTGCCCGTGTAGGTGGCGTTGAACTCGCTGAAGATGATGGGCAGCGCGGGCATCGGGGATGCCGCGACCTCCCCGTGGACCTTGCGCACTGCGCGAATGACCATGTCGCGCCGTGTTATCTTCTCATGCGTCCCGAAGACGTTCTCGGCCGAGTCGTCGCCGTAGACATGGGTGGAAACGAAATCCACCGGGACGTGATGAGTCGCGCAATAGCGGATGAAGTCGGTCACCCAGGCCGCCTGCGCGGTGGCCGGCCCGCCCACACGCAACCGGGGACTCACGCTCTTCAGCGCGCGCGCCGTCAGATCGTAGAGCTGGAAGTAGGTCGCCTGCCGCGGATCGCCGCCCCAGAAAGTGCCGTTCGGCTCGTTCCAGACCTCGAAATACCACTGCGAGACCTCATCGATGCCGTATCGCGCCACGAGATGGCGTGCGAGCCGGCGGATCAGATCCGTCCACAGCGCCCAGTCCTTGGGCGGCGCCACGATGGGGTCGTACCAGAAGCCCATCTCCTGCTGCCGTGCCGCCATGTCCGGCGGCATGAAGCTCAGCTCCACGAACGGGCGCACGCCCAGCCGCAGCAGGCCGTCATAGATCTGGTCGACGTAGGTGAAGTTGTAATCCGGCCGGCCCTGCGCGTCGACCGTGTAGACGCCGACGTCCCGATCGAGCACGCCGTGGAAGCGCACGTAGCCGAAGCCGGTCACGCCTTTGACCCGCCGCATGTCGTCGCGATAGCTGGCGCGCAAGGAGAGTGACGCGCGCCCCGATCCGAACATCCGCTCCCAGAAATGAGGAAAGGCGTGCGCGGCCGCATTGCCGTCGACCACAATGCGGACGGGCGCGCGCTGCGAGGACCGCGCGGCGGCCCATCCCACCGGCGGGAGAAGGAACATGAGCAGGGCCGCGGAGGGCAATAGCCTGCGAAGCGCGCGCATCGTCATCGGATCGGCTCTCCGGGTGCAGTCAGGAACAGCGGACTAGTTTGCCTGATTCGCGCCCCCGGGGCCGTGCGGGCATCATCCGGCTCCGGGACATGGCTCGGTCGTATCCAGCGTCTCGATCATCGGACGCGCATCCGGGAACGTCGGAACGAATCCGACCCGCTCGAGCGTCAGGTTCCTCACGTGCCGCGTCCATAGGCCGTACGCCGGCGCGAGCTTGCCGATCATCGCCGCATCGGGATAGACGCCCTCGAAATCCGGTACCGTGCGCTCATCGGGCGCAGCTGCGACCGCGCCGTCCACGCCCAGCCGTAAACCCCGGATGACCACATCCTCGATGGGATGCCCCGGCAGGCCCAGGAAGTAGGATCCGCGCGGCCCGTTGTCCGTGCCGGTGATCCGATCGTAGACGATCCGCCGCAGCCTGCCGGGACCGGGCCGAGCCTCGCCCGGACGCGTTCGTCCGCGGTCGCCGAGCCGCAGAAAGAGCGGACTCTCCGCGCGCACGATGTTGATGTTGGTGGCAAGCACATTCTCCACGATTCCACCGTCGACCGATTCCCAGGAGATGCCGGATTCGGCGCGGCGGCGCCTGATCGCGCGCATGCCCGCGGCCGGGCCACCGAGCTCGAGGTTGCGCACCAGCACGCGGCGGAAGGCGGCCTCGGAATCCGTGCCGAACTTGAGCGCGTTGCTCGTGCTGTAGACGGCGCAGTCATAGACGAGCACGTTCTCGGTAGGACGCTGCGATGCCCCCTTGAAGCAGATCCCGTCGTCCTCCGAGTTGATGAAGCAGTCCCTCACGATGAGGTGCCTGCAGCCGTCGATGTCGATGCCGTCGTTGTTGAAATTCGCCTGGTTCTCGACATGGAGCCGCTCGATCAGCAGGTCCTCGCAGTTGAGGTAGTTCTGCATCCAGCAGGCGGAGTCCTTCAGATGCAGGCCCTCGACATGAACGCCGCGGCAGTCGAGCACGCGGATCAGGAACGGGCGCCCGGGCGTGGCCCCGTTGCTCTCGGCGCCCGGGAAGTTGCACCTCGAGCCGCGCCCATCGATCAGCCCCGCGCCCGCGAGACCGATGTTGCTGCAGCCCTGCGCGAAAATCAGCGACTGCGTTACATCCATGTTGCTGTCCATGACGGTCTTGCGCGCCGCGATCCGCGCCGGATAGTCGGCCAGATTCAGGCTGGCGAGCAGGCGCGCGCCTTTGGCGACCAGCAGGCGTGTGTTGCTGCGCAGATCCAGCGTCCCGCTGACGTAAGCACCGTGAGCCAGACGCACCGTGCCGCCGCCACGGCGCCCCGCAGCATCCAGCGCGGCCTGGATGGCGTGGGTAGAGAGAGCATCGCCAGCGCGGTGCCCGAATGACTCCGGCGTGAGTACGAGGCTCGGCCCGCGCCAGGGATGGAGCCGTGCCTTCAGGTCCCGCGCCATATCCTCGAGGTCCGACTGGAGGCGTGCCACCCACGGCGGCGAGCCGTCGGCGCAGAGTCCCGTGGTCCCTTTGCCGGCGGCGCCAGCTGGCGTCGCGGCGGCGGAAGCCCTGCCGGCGGCCTGCAGGAAAGCGATCGTGGCCGCACCCGCGGCAAAGCGTCGACGTGTCATCATGGTAGCTTCGTACCGTACTCAGCGGCGGCACGCGCGGCAACCTTGCGTGTCAGGCTCAGGGATCTCAGGTCACGGAGCTCGTGATGGCGGAGCACGATCGGTCTCAATTGCCACGGCGGGAGTTCCTCCGCGGCTCGAGCGCCTGCGTCGCTGGCGCTGCCGCCGGCCTGGTGCTGCCGGCGGCCTTTGCGGGCGAGCGCTCGCGCTCGGTCGTGGCACAAACCCGCGGCGGCCCCGTCCGCGGCACGATGGAAAGCGGCATGCACACCTTCAGGGGGGTGCGCTACGGAGCCGATACGACCGCCCGACGATTCCTCCCGCCAATACCGCCCGTTCCCTGGACCGCGATTGAGAATGCGACGGGCTACGGGCCGAGCTGCCCTCAGCGGGGCCGGCCGCGGGAGAGGCAGAGCGAAGACTGTCTCTTCCTCAACGTGTGGACGCCCGCGCTGCGCGACGGCGGCGCAAGACCTGTGTTGCTCTACATTCACGGCGGCGCCTTCGACCAGGGATCCGGCTCCAGCCCGCTATACGACGGAACCCGGCTCTGCAGCCGCGGTGATGTCGTGGTGGTCACCGTGAATCATCGGCTCAATGCCTTCGGCTACCTCTACCTCGGCATGCTCGCCGGGCCGGACTACGCCGACTCCGGCAATGCCGGCATGCTCGACCTGGTCCTGGCGCTGCGCTGGGTCCGGGACAACATCGCGGAGTTCGGCGGCGACCCGCGCCGGGTGATGGTGTTCGGGCAATCGGGCGGCGGCGCGAAGATCGCGACGCTGATGGCCATGCCGCGAGCACAGGGGCTGTTTCACCGCGCCGCGACCATGAGCGGCGAACAGATCACGGCCTCGGGCCCCTTGCACGCGACGAGGCGCGCGCAGGCCCTGCTCGAGGCACTCCGGATTCCAAACGCCGAGGTGGCGCGCGTCAGGGAGGTTCCAACCGACCGCCTGGTCGAGGCGCTGGCGGCGACCGATCCGGTCATCGGACACGGTGGTATCCATTTCGGCCCGGTATTGGACGAGCGCACGCTGCAACGCCATCCCTTCTATCCGGACGCGCCGCCGCAATCGGCGACGGTGCCGATGATGATCGGCAACACTCACGATGAGACGCGCGATCTCATTGGCGCCTCCGATCCCACTCTGTTCCGCCTGACCTGGGAGCTGCTGCCGGGCGCCCTCGCCAAGTCCATGCGCGCGGACATCGCGCCGCAGCACGTGATCGCCGTGTACCGCCGGTTGTATCCAGGCGCGTCTGCGAGCGATGTGTTCTTCGCCGCCACGACCGCCAGCCGATCGTGGCGCCCCGCGGTCATCGAGTCGCAGCTGCGCGCCGCGCAGGGCTCGCCGGCCTTCGTCTACCAGCTCGACTGGAAATCGCCGCAGGACGGCGGCCGCTGGGGCGCACCGCACGGGCTCGACATCCCGCTGGTGTTCGGCAACCTGGAGGCGCCGGTCGACCTGATGGGAACGACAGTCGGGACCGGGGAGCGGTCGCGAAGAATGTCGTCGCGGATGATGGACGCCTTCATTGCGTTCGCGCGCACTGGGGATCCCAATACCCGCGGGCTGCCCCCGTGGGAGCGCTACGAGCTTCCCCGGCGCCGGACGATGTTGCTGGATGACGATTCGCTACTCGCCGACGACCCCCGCGGCGCCGAGCGGCGGCTCTTTGCGCAGGTGCCCTACATCCAGCAGGGAACGTGAGCGGATGCGCAGGCCCGGGCCACGGGGTGGCGCGGCGCGGCGCGGCGCGGCGCGGCGCGTCAATATTCGTACCTTACCCCGAAGAGAATCTGCCGTCCCTGCTGGTGGTAGTAGTACATCAGGTCGCGCGCGGTATCGTCGAACTCGTTCTCGTACTGGTTGGTGAGATTCGTGCCCTCGAGGGTGAGCTTGAATTGCTTCGTCAGGTTGTACTGAAGGGATGCGTCGACGTAAATCGTCGAGTCATACCCATCGGCATCGGTGCCGGGCTCCTGCCCGGGAACGGTGGTCAGATACGCGCTGCGATACGCGGCGGAGGCCCGGATGCTCCACTTCGCATCCTCGTAGTAGAGCGTCACATCCGCCGTGTCCTTCGAGAGGCCGGTGAGCTCGTTCGTCACGAAAGTGTCCGGGCCCGTCTGATACTTGACCGTCGAGGTGACGTACGTGTAGTTCATCAGCACGCCGAGATTGCGCAGGAGGCCCGGAAGGAAGCGGAAGGGCTGCTGGTAGTTGAGCTCGACCCCGTCGACCTCGCCGCCCGGCGAGTTCACGGGCACGGAGAACGCCCAGACCGCGTTCGGGCCGCATCCTGGAGTGGACCCGCAGGCCAGCACGGCGAGCGAGTCCGGCACACCGAAGGGATTGCCGTGGAAGGTGGTGTTGACGACCTCCGAGGAGGAGAAGGTCAGGACGTCCTTGCGGAAGGGCGCCACCGACACCAGCGTGCCGGCCGCGGGATACCATTCGAGCGCCAGGTCGTAGGCGTTGGCCAGGAAGGGATCGATGTTGGGGTTGCCGCTCTTGACGTCGAAGCTGGTCCCGGAAACGCTTACGGCGGTGCTCGCCGCCACGTCGGTGAGATTGGGCCGCGAGAGATCCCGCGAGTACGCGAAGCGCAGCAGGAGGTCGGGACGCAGTGACCAGGCAAGGTTGAAGGCGGGCAGGACGTCGTTGTAGTCCCGGTTTGCCGTGATCGGCAACAGGGTCGACGAGTACCCCTGGGACCATTGACCCGTCCTGACGACCCGCACGCCGAGGTTGCCCCGCAGATCGCGGTCCAGCAGGCGCGTGTTCCAGTTCATCTGCAGATACGCGCCCGTATCCCGCTCCCGTACCTGCACGTTATCGCCCAGGTCGCCGGCGGTGCTGAGCGCGAAGAGGCTGCTGTTCGAGTAGATCCCGAGGGCATTCTCCGCCAGGAACACATCGGGCGTCGCCCAGGTCGCCGTACTGCCGGCCGGCACCGGCACGCCGGAGACACTGCCGAAATTGAGCGTCTGCGCGTAGCTGCCGATGGGGATCGCCTGCAGGCCGGCATAGGCGTTCTTCCCCGTGACGGACTCGCCGTTCACCAGCCTGAGCGAGGTGGTGATGAAGTTGTACTGCTTGAACTGCACACCGCCCTCGAAGTTCACGCTGTCGTTGGGCGTGAAATGGGCGTTGAGCTCCACGTTCCTGAACTCGTTGGTCGTGCTCTGCGGCCGCTCGCGCACCTCGGTGAGCAGCCAGGGCCCGGTGGCGCCGACGTTCTCCGAGCCGAAGTTGAGATAGGGAATCCGGCTGGCGAAATTGTAGCTGACGGTCTGGTCGTACTGGTCCCAGCCGAGCGTCGTCTGCTGCGGATTGTTGAACCGCGAGTCGGAATAGCCTACGAGCTCGTCGATGCCCCACTTGTCGCCGAGGGCGTGCGTGCCGTTCAGGGTGATCTGGTTGAAGTTCGTGTGCAGGCTGTCGAAGCGGTCCTCCACCCGGGTATCGACGCCGCTGAAAGTGCCGGACGTCATGACTCCGGCGCTGTCGATGGTGTCGGCGAGAACGTTGATGCAGCCGATGCTGGTCGATGAGGCCGGATTCGTGCAATTACCCTGGCCCGACAGGCCCGGCTCCTCGAGATACTGTTCCTGCCGCGTCTCCGCGTAGTAGGAGTGCAGCACGTCGAGCGACAGAAGGTTGGCGTCGTTCGGCTTCCACTGCAGCGAGCCGGTCGTGCCCAGCCGGTTCTCGCCGTCCTGGAAGTAGTCATAGCGCGGGAAGCGGGCATGCAGGGCCGAATCGGCCTGCTGGCAGATGGCCGGAAGAGTCGTCTTGGTGCCGACGCATGGCGTGCCGAGGACGGATGCGAAGCCGTAGGGTGATGCGCCATCGACGGTCTTGCCCGTGTTGAGCGAGTCACCCTCTTCCCAGCGGACGGTGCTGGCGCCGTCGTCGAGATAGTCGCGCTTGCTCCAGGCGACGGAGGCCAGCGCGCCGAACTTGCCGTCATCGAAAACATTCGAGATCAGCGCCGAGGCCTGTGGCCCGACGGTGCCGGAGAGATCGTTGTAGTCGCCCTTCGCCTGGGTGATCAGCACGAACTTGTCGTAGTCCAGCGGATGCGCGGTGCGCAGATCCACGGTGGCCCCGAGGGAGCCTTCATCGACGTCCGCCTGGGACGTCTTGTGCACCGTCAGCTCGTTGAAGAGGTCGGACGAGAAGATGTTGAAATCGAAGGAGCGGGTGCGGTTGACGCCGCCTTCGTTGTCCGGTCCACCGGTTGTCGTCAGCGTCTCCATGCCGTTGATCTCCACACGCGTGAATTGCGGACCCAGGCCGCGCACGGTGATCTCGCGACCCTCACCTTCCTCGCGTGTGATCGCGACACCCGGGATGCGCTGCAGCGACTCCGCCAGATTCTGATCGGGGAATTTGCCGATGTCCTCGGCGAGGATCGTATCGGCCTCCGAAGCCAGGTTCTCCTTGATCCTCAGCGCCTGCTCCAGGCTGCTGCGGTACCCGTGGACGACGATCTCCTGCAGCTGCGTCGGCGCGGCCGCCGCGTCGTCGGCAGGAGGATCGCTGGTGGCCTGGGGGCCGGCGGGCGAGGCCGTCGTGCCAGCGGAGGTCGCGGCGGTGGAGGTCGCGCCGGAGGGCTGGTTCGGGGTCGGCGCACTGGCCGCTGGGGCAGCTTGCGCGATGCCAACCGCGAGGATTGCTGCCGCGGCGCCACGCACCAGCGCGGCAGAGCCGTTCGAGCGTCGATCGATGTTCTTCATTTCCCCCTCCTGTCGCGTGTGGCTGACCGGATGCTACCGGTAGCACGTGCGGCCTGCTCTTTTTGGCTCTCAGCCGGCAGGTAGCCCGTGTGACACCGGTAGCAGTACTTAACTTAGCAAGAACTCCTCCGGGCCGCAAGCCCGTTCGCGGGCGGCCGCGCTCAAGGTTTGCGTCCGGGCGTCATCGGTGTTGCCTCCACGACACGGCAATACAGGTCCGCCGCGCCGGCGAAGGCCACTCGAGCTTCCGTACCGGCGCGGACAGGGTGAATCCCGGTGCAGGCGCCCGTGGAGACTACGTCTCCGGCCCTCAGCGGCCGCCCGCGGCGGGCGCAGCAGCCGAGCGCAAAGGCCAGCGCCGCGAGCGGACCGCCCGCGATCGCCGCGGCGCTTCCGCGCCCAACGACCAGTCCGTCCACGCGGGTCTCGCAGGTCAGGGACTCGGGCTTGCACGAGCGCCAGTCGATCGGCTCGCCGAGGAGCAGTCCCGCGTTGTTACCGAAGTCCGAGACGACCACCGCGGGCCCGAGCTCATTGAGGGTGGCGAGCGGGCTGCCGGCGAGCTCGATCCCGGCCCTCAGCTCGCCGACCAGATCGGCCGCTTCCGCCGGCGTCCACTCCATGCGCTCCCGAGGCGCGGAGGCCGTCAGCACGAAAACGTATTCTGCCTCGACGGCGGCAAAGCCACCCGGAATGACCGGCAAGGGGGCAATGGTGCCGGCGCGCGCATGCCAGAGATGGCGTTGGAATATCGGACCGACCAGGCGCGGCTCTCCGAGGCGCGCGGCCCACGAATCGGCGATGCCGCCTACCTTCCACCCCGCAATCTCGTCAGGCCACAGAGCGACGGCGGCATCCTGCCGCGCGTACGCTTCAGCTAGCGTCGACGGCACCGGGCCCGGATAGGCCGTCAGCGCGCGCGCCGAAAGGCGCGCCGCGACGAAGCGCTCTGCCACGCTCTGCCGTACGGCAGCAATCTCTGCAGTGTCGGATGTTTCAATGGCGGCCGGTCCCGGCAGCGGGCCGCCCGGCAATCACCGAGCGTCCGAGCAAACGCACGTTCCTGAAGACATCGTGATGGCCGGTGACCCTCAGCGCCATGGCTCGGGACAGCGCGGCAACTGGAGACGGCGCCGCGGTTGAGGATGCGCCGCGGGCTCCCGCGTGAGCCTGGGCGGTGGCGGTGGCAAAAGTCAGGTTTTCAGCGAGGAAGTCATCGGCCGACACGGTGACGGTCGCCGAGGAGTCCCCCGGCGCCACGATCAGGGTGCGCGCGGAATCCTCGTAAGGGCTGCGCAGTACGATGTGCGGCTTCCGGATCGTGAGCGTCTCATGGTAGGTGCCGGGAGCGACCGAGATCACGGCGCCGCTCGCCGGCGCCACATCGATCGCGCGCTGAATCGAGTAATAGTCCCCGGTTCCATCAGCCGCGACGTACAGCGTGTGATCGACGGGAGGCACCTTGACGGCAATGCGCGGAGCAGTGGACAACACGGGAAATGGCACGAAGCGTGAAGCGCATGCCAACGGCGTCCCTGGACGGCTGCCCGGCGTGCGGCTCACGGTGACATTCCGCCCAGTCGGCACCAGATTGCCGAGCGCGGGGCCCAGAGTGATCCGGGCATCGGTGGCCAGGAGGTGGGATGCGTCCAAGCCGTCGGCAAAGACGTTATCGAGCGCCACCTTCAGCACATGCCGCGAATCGAGGCCGGTGAAGATGTAGTAACCCGGCGTCAGGATGTGCACGTCCTGCAGGGTGATGTCACGGTACTCCGGATCGAGGTCTCCGGCGAAGTTGGTGTAATGCGGTGTCAGGACGATCGGATTGGTGGCGCCACGGATGCATACGTCCCGATAGCGTACATCCTGCACCAACCCGCCGCGGCTGGGATCGGATTTGATGCGAATGCCGTTCTCGGCGCCATCGAGGGTGAGATTCCGCACCCGCACGTGGCTCACGCCGCCGCTCGTGCCGCTGCCGATCGACATCCCGTGACCGGTATAGAAGTGATTGTCGACGACCGAGATATGGGAGGCGGCCGCACCCTGCCGGGAGCTGATTGCGACGCTGTCATCTCCCGAGTGGATGTAGCAGTGCGTGATCGTGACGTTGGTGGTCGAGATGGGGTCTATGCCGTCCGTATTGCGTGCGGTCTTCGGCGTCATGATCCTTACGCCCCACGCCGTGAACCCGTCCGAATCCCGGATATCGACGTGGTAGCGCGGCGAGTCGCGCAGCGTGATGCCGTAGAGCGTGAAGTCCTGCACGTGATCCAGCACGATCAGCCCGGGCACCTGCTGATACCGGTCCAGCACCTTGCCCCGGTGGGCCAGCTGCCACCACGTGAGCGGGCTGCCCACGAGCGTGTCGCCGCCGCGGCCGTCTATGGCGCCGGCGCCCATGATGCCGCTGTGACGGATGTCCGCCCCGCTCACGAGCGGCTTGCACCCGTTACCATGCGCGCTTGCCAGGATTCCGCAGCTTCCCGGCGTGACGTCATAAACCCTCGGGTTGCTGGATGCCGCCAGCACTGTGTTGGCATCGACTACCAACGTGACATCGGACCGCAGCGTCAGCGGACCACTCAGAAACACTTGCTTTCCGCCGTCGGCCCGCAGCTCGACCGCCCGGCCCGCCGCGCAATGATCCAGCGCCTGCTGGATGCGTCGGGTATCGAGATGCCGCTCCGCGGCGGGCGCCAGCACTCCGCGCGGGGCGGCGAGCCGGGCGCGCAGAACTGCGCACGAGGGCGGGATGTTCGGTTGGACGACGTGCCGCATGTCCTGCGCGTGTGCGGCCGGCACACCGACGGACAAAAGCGCGGCGGCAAGGCAAGTCAGGCAGGTGCGAGCCAATGCGGTACCCCCGGTGAAGCAGGGCCAGTCACGATTCGGTCAGAGGCGGTAGGCCTTCTTCGGCAGGCGATACGCCAGGTCGACCGCGGTTTCGGCGGCCTCGTCCTCCGGCAGGCGATGCTCTGCCACGAGGCGCGCCAGAAAAGCGCAGTCGATGCGGCGCGCCACGTCGTGACGCGCCGGAATCGAGAGGAAGGCGCGCGTGTCGTCGTTGAAGCCGACCGTGTTGTAGAAACCCGCCGTCTCCGTCGTCTGCTCGCGAAAGCGCCGCAGCCCCTCGGGACTGTCGTGAAACCACCAGGCGGGCCCGAGCTTCAGCACCGGATAGTGCCCGGCGAGCGGCGCCAGCTCACGGCTGTAGGTCGACTCATCCAGGGTGAAAACGATCAGCGTCAGGCGCGGGTCGGCGCCGAAGCGGTCCAGCAGCGGCTTCAGCGCGTGCACGTAGTCGGTCCGCTGCGGGATGTCGGCACCCTTGTCGCGGCCGTACCGGGCGTGGACCGCGCGATCGTGATTGCGTACCGAGCCCGGATGGATCTGCATCACCAGTCCGTCATCGACGCTCATCGCGGCCATCTCGGTCAGCATCTGCGCGCGAAAGAGCTCCGCGTCCTCCGGGCTGAACCGGCCGGAGATGACGCGGCCGAAGAGCTCCTGCGCCTTCCGCTCCCCGAGATCGGCGGTCGCGGCGCTCGGATGCCCGTGATCGCTGGCGGTGGTGCCGAGCGCGATGAACGCGGCGCGGCGGAGCCGGTGCGCCTCGAGATAGCCGCGCCAGGAGTGGACGTCCTGGCCCGTCATCCGCCCGAGCTCCGCGAGAGAGTCGCGAAAGAGCTCGTGCTCCGGGTCGACCACCGGGTCCGGGCGATAGGTGCTGATCACCCGTCCGGGCCAGCCGCTGCGGCGGATCGCCTCGTGCGCCGCCAGCGGATCGGTGGGACTCTCCGTGGTCGCCAACACCTCGATGTTGAATCGTTCGAAGAGCGCGCGCGGACGGAACGCGGGGCTGGCGAGCGCCGCGCCGATGGCGTCGAAATAGAGATCGGCGGTCTGTCCTTCCAGGCGCACCGTGAGGCCGAACACCTGCGCGAACACCTGATCGAGCCAGAGCGCCGAGGGCGTGCCGCGGAAGAGCGCGTAGCGGCCGGCGAACCGGCGCCAGGCCTCGCGCGGCTCGTACGCGGGGGCGCCCAGCGGCGAGCGCACGCCGAGCGCTTCGAGTGCGACGCCCTGGCTGTGCAGCATCCGGTAGAGGTAGTGATCCGGCGCGAGCAACAGGTCGACGGCGTCGCCGAAGGGCTGGTCATAGGCGAACCAGGCGGGATCGGTGTGGCCATGCGGGCTGACGATCGGCAGATCGCGCACGTGCGCATAGAGGGAGCGCGCGATGGCGCGCACGCCGGGATCCGGTGGAAAGAGGCGATCGGGATGAAGAGCGAGGGGGCGCGCCATGGAGGGATTATAGGTAACCGGTGTCACACGATGCAACTGCATCCGCGTGCCGGTGTCGGCGCCGCGGCCGCGTCCTCCTCAGGAGCGTTGCGGCCGGGCGCGGGGCGGGGGCGCGGTCGAATCGCGCTCGATGAGGCTCGGCGTGAATTCCGCCACGGGTGCTTTGGCGGCGGCCTTGGGCGCGGCAAACAACCCTTCGGCGGCCGTGCGGCCCATCTCCCGCACCGGCAGCCGGACCGAAGTCATGGCCGGCCATATCCGGGTTGCGATCGGCGCATCGTCGAAGCCGATGACCGAGAGATCCTCGGGGATGCGGATGCCGTGCTCGTGCGCGGCGCTGTACACGCCGGTCGCCATCTCGTCGTTGCCGGCAAAGATGGCCGTCGGCCGGTCCTGGCGGGCGAGCAGCTCGCGCCCGCGGGCGAGACCGGACTCGTACGTATAGGCACCGAGGACGGCGAGCTCCGGCGCAAGCTCGAGGCCGTATTCCGCCAGCCCGGCGATGAAGCCGGCGCGCCGCTCGTGCGCCGAGCGGAAAAGCGGTGGCCCCGAGAGGTAGGCGATGCGGTGATGGCCGAGCTCCGCGAGCCGGCGCGCGGCGGCGGCGGCGCCGCGCGCATCATGGGTCAACACCATGCGGGCCGGCTTGTCGACCGCGGCGCAGGCGATGCGCACATACGGGCAGTCGGCGCTTTCCAGCAGCTTCGCGATGCGATCGTCCTCCGAGACGGACGGCGTCAACACGACACCGAACAGGCGCAGGCGCTCCACGAAGCCGCGCATGTCGTCGAGAAAGCCGGGGCTGCGGCGATCGCAGGGCCGGATCACCAGCTCGTACCCGCGGCCCGCGAGCGCATCGAGGATGCCGAGCTGGATATTCTCCACGTACTGCGGATTCGGGTTGTCGTGGATCATGCCGACCAGGAAGGAGCGGCGGAACGCGAGGCCGCGGGCCTGCGGGTCGGGCTGATAGCCGTGCTCGGCGATGATGGCCTCGATGCGCGCGCGGGTGTCCGCCTGGACATAGGGCGCCTGGTTGATGACCCGCGAGACGGTTTTCTTCGACACCCCGGCGAGACGCGCGATGTCGGTAATGGTCAGCCGCGAGCGGGTCCGCGCCCGTCTCGCGGCGGGCGCCTCGCCTTTGTCGTCATGATCGCGTTTTGCCTTGCCGCGGCGGCTGGGGGTCTTCAAGCGCAGGGGTCCCGGGGGTGCCCGTGTTTTTGCCGACTGTAGCAGAGGCGTTTGCGGAAGCCCATCGCCGTCCCCGGCTTGCACAAGTTATGCCACCGGTTACCATAGGAGCATGGTCCAGCCCCCCTTACCCGATGCGTTGCGGGTACATCCGCAGGACGACGTGCTCGTCGTCCTGCGCGATGTTCAGCCGGGAGAGACGGTACGCTCGGCATCGGATGAGCTCATCGCGCGAACACCGGTCCCGCGCGGACACAAGGTCGCCGTAGCCGCGATTGCGGAAGGAAGCCTCGTCCGCAAGTATGGCTGGCCGATCGGCCGCGCCACCCGCGACATCTCTCCGGGTGAGCACGTGCATACGCACAATCTCGCCACCACGCTCACGTCACACACCGACTACGCTTACCACCCGCCCGAAGCCGCGGGGGAGTCGAGCCCGGCCGAGTCGCGCACTTTCCTCGGTTACCGGCGTGGCAATGGACGCGTCGGCACGCGCAACGAGCTCTGGGTGGTGTGTACCGTCGGCTGTGTTGCACGCACGGCCAGGCGGATCGCCGATATCGCCGGGGAGCGGCTGCGCGGCAAGGTCGACGGCGTCTACGCGCTGACTCATCCCTTCGGCTGCTCGCAGCTCGGCGATGATCTGGCGCACACCCGCCGGCTCCTCGCCTCGCTCGTCACTCATCCCAACGCGGGCGGCGTGCTGGTGGTCGGCCTCGGCTGCGAGAACAATCAGCTCGACGCGTTGCTCGGCACGGCGGACTTCGATCCCCAGCGCGTCCGCAGCTTCAACGCCCAGACCGTCAGCGACGAGGTCGAGGAAGGCGTGCACGCGCTGGAGGAGCTCGGCGAGCTGCTCGCGCGTGACGCACGCGAGCCGTGTCCGCTCTCCGATCTGGTGCTGGGCCTGAAATGCGGCGGCTCCGATGCCTTCAGCGGCCTGACTGCCAACCCGCTCGTCGGCCGCGTCAGCACCGAGCTCGCCCGTGCCGGCGGTACGCCGATCCTGACGGAGATCCCGGAGACCTTCGGCGCGGAGCAACTGCTGATGGCCCGCGCCGTGGACAGGGGCGTGTTCGACGCCGTCGGGACCCTCGTCAATGACTTCAAACACTATTTCACCGCCGCCGGACAGCCGGTGTCGGAAAATCCCTCTCCCGGCAATCTGGCCGGTGGCATCACCACCCTGGAGGAGAAGTCGCTGGGCGCGGTGCAGAAGGCGGGCGAGGCGCCGTTGACCCAGGTGCTGCGCTACGGCGAGCGCGTCGGTCGCTCCGGTCTCGCGCTGCTCGAGGCACCGGGCAACGATGCCATCTCCGGCACCGCCCTGGCCGCTGCCGGGGCGACGCTGCTACTCTTCACGACCGGCCGGGGCACGCCGCTCGGCTTCCCGGCGCCGACCCTGAAGATCTCGAGCAACAGCGCGCTCGCGCAGACCAAGCCCCGGTGGATCGATTTCGACGCCGGGACGCTCCTCACGGGCGCCGCCATGGACGAGCGCAGCCGGGCGCTGCTCGATCTGATCGTCGCCACGGCCTCCGGCCAGGCGACCTGCGCCGAGCGCAACGGCGAGCGCGAGCTCGCCATCTGGAAGACTGGAGTGACGCTTTGACGGAAAGCCGGACGGTAGCCTCCGGGGGCCCTGCAAGCGGTCTCGCGCGCCTCGGCGACCTCACCCTGGATCGCGGCTCGGGGCAGCTGATCCGGCCGGGTTACCGCCGCCCGCAAACGCGCATCGGGACACTGCACTTCGGCCCGGGGGCGTTTCATCGGGCCCACCAGGCGTTCTATTTCGATCGGCTGCTGGAAAAGGATGCGGCGCGCGCCATCTGCGCGGTCTCGCTCAAGACCGCCTCGCTGCGCGACGCCCTCGCGCCGCAGGACGGCCTCTACACTCTCGTGGAGCTCGACGAAGCGCCGACGATGCGCGTCATCGGCGCCATCCGCGAGCTGCTGGTCGCGCCCGAGAGCCCCGCCGCCGTCGGCAGCCGCCTCTGCGATCCTGACACCTCGGTCGTCACCATGACGGTGACGGAGAAAGGCTACTGTCTCGACGGCGCCGGCGGCCTGGATTTCGCGCACCCGGACATCGCCCACGACCTGATCCGGCCCGAGGCGCCGCGCAGTCTCATCGGCTGGCTGGTGCGCGGCCTCGAGCTGCGCCGCGCACGCGGGCTGGCGCCTTACCTCGTGGTCTCGTGCGACAACCTGTCGGACAACGGGCCGACGCTGCGGCGCGCCGTGTTGGCTTTCGCGAGCCGGCGCGACGCGGGCCTCGCGGCCTGGATCGAGCGGTCGGCGCGGTTCCCGCGTACGATGGTCGACAGCATCACTCCGGCCACCGACCAGGCGCTGCGGGAGCGGGTCGCAAGGGCGACGGGCCTCGAGGATGCATGGCCGGTGCAGCGCGAGCGGTTCGTGCAATGGGTGGTGGAGGAAGTGGAGAGCCCGGCGCAACCCGATTGGGCATCCGTCGGCATCACGGTGAGCCGTGACGTAACTGCGTACGAGCGCGCGAAGCTGCGCCTGTTGAACGGTGCGCACTCCACTCTCGCCTACGTCGGCCTGCTCGCGGGGCTGGAGACCGTCGCGCAAGCCATGTCGCAGCCGCCGCTGCGCGCCTTCATCGAGCACATGATGATCGAGGACATCGAGCCGACACTGGCCGTGCCGCAGCCGGGCGCGCTCACCGCCTACCGCCAGTCCATCCTGCGAAGGTTCGAGAATCCGGCGATGCGGCACCTGCTCGCGCAGATCGCGTGGGACGGGTCGCAGAAGCTGCCCATCAGGATACTCGGCACCATCATTGATGCACTGCGCGCCGGCAGAACGGTCGGCCGTCTGGCGGTGCCGATCGCCGCCTGGATGCACTTCATACGCGCGCGTGCCCGGGACGGTGTCGAAATCGTCGACCCTCTCGCGGTGCAACTGGCGGCGCTGGGCCGGCAAGTCTCGGGCGAGCCGGGGCACGATCTGCCGTTGTTCTTCGCGTTGCCCGGCGTATTTCCGGCGGCACTGCTGCAGGACGCGCGGTTCATACGCGCGCTGAGCGCGGCTTATGAGGCCATCGCCGCCCGCGGCTCTCTCGCGAGCGTCTCGGCGGCAGCCGCCTCCGATTCAGGTGCCGCCCCGTGAGCGCGGAGCCGGCGCAACGCATCGAGGCTGCGGCGGAGCGTGTCGGCAGGTTCCGTTGGGTCATCTGCGCCCTGCTCTTCGCCGCCACGGCGCTCAACTATGTCGATCGGCAGATCATCGCCATTCTGCAGCCGCTCCTCGCTCGGAAGTTCCACTGGAGCGAGATCGATTACAGCAACATCGTGTTCGCTTTCCAGCTGGCCTATGCGGTCGGCTACATCGTCTTCGGCAAGCTCATCGACCGGATCGGCGCGCGCGCCGGATATGCCCTCGCCGTGGCGATCTGGACGCTGGCGCACGTCGCCCACGCCTGGGCGAGCTCGCTGACCGACTTCCTCGTCGCGCGGTTCGCCATCGGTCTGGGGGAATCGGGCAACTTTCCGGCGGGCCTCAAGGCCGTGGCCGAATGGTTTCCGAAGCGCGAGCGGGCGCTTGCGACAGGGATCTTCAACGCGGGCGCCAACGTCGGCGCGATCGTCGCGCCCCTGATCGTGCCGGCCATCACCCTGACGCTCGGTTGGCGGGCCGCCTTTCTCATCACGGGCAGCTTCACCGTCGTATGGCTGGTCGTGTGGCTGGCCGTCTACCGGCCGCCTCGGCGGCATCCACGGCTCGGTGCAGCCGAGCTTGCGGTGATCGAAAGCGATCCGCCCGACCCGGTGGTGGCCGTTCCCTGGCTGCGGCTGCTGGCCGTACGCGAGACCTGGGCGTATGCCCTCGGCAAATTCCTCATCGATCCGGTGTGGTGGATGTGGCTCTTCTGGCTGCCCGACTTCCTGGTCAAGCGCCATCACCTCGACCTCGCGACATTCGGACCGCCGCTGGTCGCCGTCTACGTTCTGTCGGATCTCGGCAGCATCGCCGGCGGCTGGATGTCGTCACGACTGCTGCGCGCCGGGCTCTCCCTCAATGCCGCACGCAAATACGCCATGCTGCTGTGCGCGGTGCTGGTCCTGCCGGTGTTCGCCGCAGCCTATGTCGACAGCCTATGGGGGGCGGTAGCCATCGTCGGCCTGGCGGCCGCGGCGCATCAGGGCTTTTCGTGCAACCTCTTCACTCTGCCCTCCGACGTCTTCCCGCGCCGCGCAGTCGGCTCCCTCGTGGGTATCGGCGGCACCGCGGGCGCGATCGGCGGCATGCTGCTCGCGAAGTACGCCGGCTGGGTGCTGGACCGGCTGGGCAGCTTCAAGCCGCTCTTCGCCTACGCCGGCTGCGCCTACCTGCTGGCGCTTCTGGTCGTACACCTGCTCTCGCCGCGCCTCGCGCCGGCACGCTTCGACTGAGGTGTGATCGTACAACCACGCGTTGCACGATCGTCAGCCGTACTGATCCGCGGCGTATCTCAACAGCGGCGAGTCCGTGGGCAGCTCCTCCAGCCGCTTCACGGCGTATTCGTAGCCTGCCTGGATCGCCCGCTCGAAGGCATCCCAGTTGAGCATGTCGACTTCGGCAAGCGGCGGCTGCAGGATGAGGTCCGACTGTGTCCGGTGGAGGAGCGTGCTCGCGTTGCTGTTGACCATGCCGGCGCGCCACAGGATCTGGAAGATGCTGGGGCGCTGGCGCCGTGTCTTCAGCCATCGCAGCAGCTGCCACGGCAGGGGGACATCGAGCTCGTCGCTGCGGGCGGTGAAGGCCCTGTCGGCGGCGCCGACGTCGCAGCCGATCACCGGGCCGCGGCCGAGCTCGCGCATCACGTCGACCGGCAGGTTGTTCATCGCAGCGCCGTCCACCAACACCTCGCCCTTGTGCAGCACCGGCGGCAGGACTCCGGGAACTGACACCGAGGAGCGCAGCCAGCGCCACAGCGTGCCGCGCCGATGCACCATCGTCTGGCCGGTGGTGAGATTGGACGAGACACAGAAGAAGTCGATCGGCAGGTCTTCGATGGCGAGATCGCCGAACGCCTCGTAGAGACTGGTGCTCACCTTGCGGCCGGAGACCAGCGACACGAACGGCAGGGTGTAGTCGCGCAGCGGCCTGGAATCGACGAAGGCGCGCCGGAAGCGCTCCTTCAGCTCATCCGTGCTCCACCGCAGCGCGACGCCGGCGCCGAGGATGGCGCCCATGCTGGTGCCGCCCACGAGGTCCACCGGAACTCCGGCTTCGCGCAGCGCCTTGACGACGCCGATATGGGCGAATCCGCGCGCGCCGCCGCCCGACAGCACCAATCCAACACCGCGTCCCGTCAACACGCGCGCCAGGCGCGCATAGTCGCCTGGCGTCTGCACGTGGTGATGCGGCACGTCCGGCAGGTCTGCGAGCCACCGCGCCGCGGCGCCGGTCTCGAGCGTACTGTCGTGCAGGAGGACGAGCTCCGAGCGCTGCGGCGCCATGCTGTGATCGTGCGGCCAGCGCAGCGCCGTCCAGTTGCCGGCGGGGCTCTCCGCGCGCGCGAGCAGCAGCAGCGCATCCGCCTGCCGGACGCAGAGCTTGGTCCAGCGGTCCGGCGTCGGATCGGCCACGTACACCACGTAATCGTTGGCCGCCTCGATTCGGTTGAACCACTGGCTGGTGTGCGTCTTGGCGCGGACGCTCCACACGAGCTCGGCGCGTCCGAGCTCCGAGAGCGCCTTGACCAGCCTGCTCGCGAAGCCGCCGAAATCGACCTCCACGCTCTGCGGCAGCACGGTGAAGGTGCACGCCCCGCGGCTGCGGGCCGAGGCGGCGGGAGATTGCGACTGTGCCAGGCGATCCACGGTGAGGCGCGCGATCCGCAGCATCGCCTCCGGCTGACCGCGCAACACCTCGTTGAAGGCCGTGGCCGAGATGCGGGCGAGCTCCGTATCGCGCAACGCCACCACGTCCGCGCTGCGCGGCCGGCCGGAGATCAGTCCCATCTCCCCGACCATGTCGCCCGCGGCGATGCGCGCGAGGAAGCGCCGCCGCGTGGGATCGGCGGAGAAGGCGCCGAGGCAGCCGCTGAGCACCATGTAGAGCGCATCCGACGGATCGCCCGCCGAGAAGAGCCTGGCGCCGCCGGGCAACGACAGCCACTCGACCGCCGAGGCAATTTCCCGCACCAGCGTCGGATCGAGGCCGCTGAACAGCGGCATCTCCCCCAGCAGCGTCCCCACGTCGGAGCGCAGTGTCGCAGTCTCTTCGAAAGGATGGCCATCCATCGAATGGATCTCTGTCGTTCCCAGCCGCTAGTTCAGGTACTGGCGCAGGAACCGGTCGGTATCCTCGAGCACTTCGAGGCGGGTCGTAGCTTTTGAAAGCCAGTGATCCTCGCCCTGGAGTTTGATCAACGTGACCGGCTTGCCCAACGCGGTGAGTGCGCTTGCCATCTCCTGCGACTGTTGGATCGGGACGACGGTGTCGTCAGCGGCATGGAGAAGCAGGACCGGCACCGTGATATCGGCGGCGGCCTTTGCCGGCGAGCGGTCGATGACGTTGCGGTCGAACGCCGAGCCGATGTCCGATTTCCAGTAAGCCACGACATCGGAGTCCGATCCGGCCTGGTCCTCTTCAAAGTGCAGCATCGCGGGCAGATCGGATACGCCGTTGATGCTGACAGCGCAGGCATAGAGATGGGGCGTGAACGCCGCCCCCGCGAGGGCGGCATAGCCGCCGTAGCTGGCGCCGACGATGCAGATGCGGCGCGGATCAGCGATTCCCTCGCGAATCATGGCGTTGACGCCATCGGTGACGTCATCCTGCATCAGGCGGCCCCATTGGCGTCGGCCGGCGTTGCGAAACGCCTCGCCGAAGCCCGTCGACCCGCGAAACTCGGGCTGCAGGACGGCGTAGCCGCGGACCGCCAGGGATTGCGCCAGCCAGTCGAAGCCGGAGGTATCGTTGGCTGCCGGACCACCATGCGGCAGGACGACCATCGGTATGTCTTTCGCGGTCTTTCCGGGAGGCAGTGTTAGGAATGCCGGGATCGCAGTCCCGTCGCGCGCGGCGTAGGTGATACGATGGACGGGCCCGAGCGTCACTTTTTCCAGTGCCGGGTAGGCATCGCCGAGGGGGTCGGCACGGCCCGTGTCGAAATCCACGAGATAATAAATGGGCGGATGCGACCGATCCTCGACCTCCGCCAACACGCGGCGGCCGTCCCGCGAGTAACCGTACACCGAGACGTCCAGCCCGGGAAACGCGCGTGCGATCGAGTCGTACCGCGCCTGCGCGGCCCTATCGAGCCATCGGACCTTCGAATCTGTGCCGCCCAGGTTGACTCCAACGGGCACACCCGAGAAGCGGTCGAGAATGACGTCCACCACGTCCGTTGACAGGTCCGGCATGAGATCCCTGATGCCGGAGCCGTCGAGTGCAATCGCCCACAGCCTGACGATGCCGTCAGGGCCCGGACCGGTCGCGATGGCGCTCTTGCCGTCCTGGCTGAGTGCACGGAGGTCCCACTGCTGGCCATCGGATCGACGCAGAATCTGGCGCCAACCGCCGGCGGTCTTGGCGTCAACGAGAAACCGATCGGATTCCGGCTGCCACTCGGCGCGGGCAACCGGGTCACCCGCCGCATTGACCACCCATTGGGCCCAGTGGGCGCCACCCTCATCGAGCGCGGTTCCTTTGCCGGTGCTCGTATCCACGCGGAAGAGCTCGCTGACCCAGCTCTGATCGATTTCATTGTAGTCGAATGTCGACATGATCACGCTGTGTGGGTTGGTCGTGTGCCAGGCGACGAGGTCGGCCCCTGTTACCCAGACTCTCGGACCCGACATCAGCAGCAGCCGGGTCGCACCGCTCACGATGTCGAGCGCGATCGTGCGAAAGTATGTATAGCGGCTGCGCACTTCGGTGAGAGTCATGAGCAGCGTGCCGTCATCGGCCCAGTGAAGCGCCCGCAGCGTCATCACCTGGGCGATGGGCACTGTCCTGCGATAGCTCTTGGCGGCGATATCGAACACCACGACGACAGGTACGGTGCCCCTCTGATCCAGGTACGCGACGAGCTGCCCGTCGGGGCTCAGCTCGACGTCGGTGACCTGCGGAAGCGCGGCAAAGGCCGCCGCAGGTATCTCCGGTCCGGCCGCCCGCGCGGGCGCGCCCCATAACATGGCCGCGACGAGCCCGCAGCCAATCGCCATTTTGCTCATGAAGACCTCCCGCCTTGCGTGCTTACGCACGTCTGTAGTTCTTCCCAGTGGACCGCTATCGGCGGCCCGCATCCTCGTCCGGCGCCAGTATATGCCGGCACCGCCTCCCGGTGCCCCTACCGTTCCACGATGGCTGTGACGCCCATCCCACCCGCGGTGCAGACCGAGATCAATCCGCGCCTGGCGGCCGGGTTGCCCGCGAGGAGCTTCGCCAGGGTGGCCACGATCCGCGTGCCGGTGGCGGCGAACGGATGGCCGATCGCGACGCTGCCGCCCTTGACGTTGAGACGGGCGCGGTCGATGGCGCCGAGCGGCGCCGCGAGGCCCAGCGCGTCGCGGCAGTATTCCGCTGACTGCCAGGCGGCCAGCGTACAGAGCACTTGCGCCGCGAACGCTTCGTGGATCTCGTAGTAGTCGAAATCCTGCAGCGCCAGCCCGGCATCGCGCAGCATTGCCGCCACGGCATGGGCGGGCGCCATGAGCAGGCCCTCCTTGCCGCTGGCGAAGTCGACGGCCCATGCCTTGCCGTAGCGCAGCCAGGCGAGCACCGGCAGCTTCCGGCGCGCCGCCCACTCCTCGGAAGCCAACAGCACACCGCTCGCCCCATCGGTCAGTGGCGTGCTGTTGCCCGCGGTGAGCGTGCCGTCACGCGCATCGAAGCTCGCCCGCAGCCGTGAGAGCTTCTCGAGCGACGTGTCGGCGCGGACGTTGTTGTCGGTCTTCAGACCCAGGTAGGGCACGACCAGATCGTCGTAGAATCCCTCGCGCCACGCGGCGGCCGCGTTCATGTGGCTTTCGTACGCGAGCCGGTCCTGCTCCTCCCGGCCGATGCCCCAGCGGTGCGCCATGAGCTCCGCGCTCTGGCCCATTGAGAGCCCGGTGCGCGGCTCGACGACCGCGGGCAGCACCGGCTTGAAATGACGCGGCCGCAGCCGCAGCCAGGGCGTCACGCGCTGCGCGAAGCTCTTGCCGCGTGCGCCCGCGAGCAGCAGCTGTTGGTAGGCGCGCGGGTAGACCACGGGCGGATCGCTGATGGTGTCGACGCCGCCGGCAATGCCGCAGTCGATCTGCCCGAGCGCGATCTTGTTGGCCGTGAGGATCGCCGCCTCGAGGCTGGTGCCGCAGGCGCGCTGCAGATCGAGCCCGGGTGTCTGCGGGTCCAGGCCGGACGACAGCACACACTCGCGCGTCAGGTTGTAGTCGCGTGAATGCTTGATGACCGCCCCGGCGACGACATCCCCCAGGCGCGCGCCGCCGAGGCCGAAGCGCTCCACCAGGGCGCGGAAGACCGCCGTCAGCATTTCCTGGTTGCCGACCGTGGCATATGCGGTGTACGCCCGCGCGAACGGGATGCGCAAGCCGCCCAGGATTGCGACGCGCCGCGCTGTTGTGCCGACGAGCATGGGACCTCCAGTGGATGCGCCCCGCAAGCCGGGGAAGGCCGCCCCGATGCGCCTACGCTACCATCGCCCGGCCGGCCGAGGCCAAGTATTCGCTGCGGAAACGGACACTGGCAGCGTGCCGCCCGCGGGCGGTATTCTGCTGGACCCGATCGGCATCACTTCGAAGGGTCCCCCACGATGGGTGATTTTACGACCCTCATGGCCCGCGACGGCCACGAGTTCCAGGCCTATCTCGCCGCCCCGCCCGGCCGACCCCGCGGCGCGGTCGTGGTGCTGCAGGAAATCTTCGGAGTCAATGGTCACATCCGCTCGGTGACCGACGGCTTCGCGTCAGAGGGCTACACGGCGATCGCGCCTGCGCTCTTCGACCGCATCCGCCGCGGCATAGCGCTCGCCTATGACGATGACGGCCGCGACGAGGGACGCGGCTACGCGCAGCAGCTGAAGCCCGAGGAGACGCTGAAGGATGTGGCGGCGGCCGTTGCCGTCGTCAGGCATTCCGGGCGCGTCGGCACCGTGGGCTACTGCTGGGGCGGCGGGCTCTCCTACCGCGCGGCATGCGAGCTCCCCCTCGCCTGCGCCGTCGTCTACTACGGCAACCCCCGGGACATCAGCCAGACACCCAGGTGTCCGGTGATGTATCACTTCGGCTCCGCGGACCAGAGCATCCCGCCGGACCAGGTCGAGCGGCTGAAGGCCGCGCACCCGCAGGGCATCTTTTACGTTTACGACGGCGCAGGCCACGGCTTCAACTGCGACCAGCGGCCGAGCTACGACGCTGCCGCTGCCGCCCTCGCGCGCCGGCGCACGCTCGACTTTCTGGCGCGCCGCCTCGCCGGCGAGAAGCCGGCGCCCGAGGATGAGCACCCGGAGGGCGAGTGATGTTGAAACTGAAGGATCCCGCGCTGCTGCGCCCGCAGGCGTATGTCGACGGCGTCTGGGTGGATGCGGATAGCCGCGCCACCCGCGAGGTCCTCAATCCCGCGACGGGCGAGCGGCTCGGCCGGGTTCCGGACATGGCGGGAGCGGAGACCCGGCGTGCCATCGAGGCGGCGAGCAAGGCGTTTCCCGCCTGGGCGGCGAAGAGCGCCAAGGAGCGCGCCGCGCTGCTGCGGCGCTGGTACGACCTCATGATGGCGAACCAGGACGACCTCGCGGTGCTCATGACCGCGGAGCAGGGCAAGCCGCTCGCCGAGTCCAAGGGCGAGATCGCCTACGCGGCCGCCTTCATCGAGTGGTTCGCGGAGGAAGGCAAGCGGCTCTACGGCGATGTGATCCCGGGTCATCAGGCCGACAAGCGCATCCTGGTGCTGCGCCAACCGGTGGGGGTGGTGGCGGCCATCACGCCCTGGAACTTTCCAGCGGCCATGATCACCCGCAAGGCGGGGCCCGCGCTCGCCGCCGGCTGTACCTTCGTCTGCAAGCCGGCGCTGCAGACCCCTTACTCCGCGCTCGCGATGGCGGAGCTCGCCGCGCGCGCCGGCATTCCCGCCGGCGTGCTCAACATCGTGACGGGAGACAATGCGGCGGAGATCGGCGGCGAGATGACTTCCAACCCCGCGGTGCGCAAGCTCACCTTCACCGGCTCCACGGCGGTCGGCAAGCGCCTGATGGCACAGTGCGCGGGGACGCTGAAGAAACTGTCCCTGGAGCTGGGCGGCAATGCGCCCTTCATCGTGTTCGACGATGCCGACCTCGATGCGGCGGTGGCGGGCGCGCTCGCGAGCAAGTACCGCAACACGGGACAGACGTGCGTGTGTGCCAACCGGCTGCTCGTGCAGAGCGGTGTGTATGAAGCCTTCACGCGCAAGCTGGTGGAAGCCGTCGGAAAGCTGCGCATCGGCAACGGACTCGACGGGCCGACCGATCAGGGACCGCTGATCGATCGCAAAGCGCTCGCGAAGGTCGAGCAGCACATCGCCGATGCGACGCAGAAGGGCGCGCACGTCGTGCACGGCGGCAGGCGTCATGCGCTGGGCGGCACGTTCTTCCAGCCGACTGTGATCACGGACGTCACGGCGGAGATGTTGGTCGCGCGGGAAGAGACCTTCGGGCCCGTCGCGCCGCTCTTTCGCTTCCAGACCGAGGCGGACGCGATCCGCATGGCGAACGCCACGGAATTCGGCCTGGCGGCCTATTTCTACACGCGCGACCTGGCCCGCTCCTGGAGGGTGGCCGAGGCGCTGGAGTACGGCATCGTCGGGCTCAACACCGGCATCATCTCCACCGAGGTGGCGCCTTTCGGCGGCATCAAGGAGTCCGGTATGGGCCGCGAGGGCTCCAAATACGGCATCCTGGACTATACCGAGCTGAAGTACCTGTGCACCGGGCTCGTATAGGCGCTGGATCCGGGCTCCTGCCCGGCCCAGCACCCGTTGAGCAAAAAAGCGTGGTTTTTTGCTCAACGTCCGCCACCTGCGGCGGCGGGGCACTTCCCTGTGCCTGGGGTTTCTGGGTATAAGGCTCGCACCGGCCATGCGCTACATCAGCTCCCCCGACTTCCACCGCGATTCCGCCGAGCGGATCGGCATCCTGCTGGTCAACTCCGGCACCCCGGAAGCGCCGGAGCCATGGGCCGTGCGCCGGTTTCTCGCGCGCATGCTGAGCGACCCGCGGGTCGTGGAGATGCCGCGCGCGCTCTGGCTGCCGATTCTCCACGGCCTCATCCTGCCGCTGCGGCCGCGGCGGGTGGCGCGCAAATACCGTGCGATGTGGTCGCAGTCCGGCTCGCCGCTGCGCGAGCTGTCCGAGCGGCTGCGGACCCAGCTGACCGGAAGTCTGGCGCAGCGCATGCTGGCGCCGTTCTCCGTGGAGCTCGGCATGCTCTACGGGGATCCGGGCGTGCCGCAGGCGCTCAACCGGCTGCGCGAGTCGGGCGCGCAGCGCATCCTGGTGGTGCCGCTCTTCCCCCAGTACTGCGGCGCGACCACCGGCGCGGTCTACGACCAGGTGACCGCGGAGCTCAGGCGCTGGCGTTGGCTGCCGGAGCTGCGCTTCGTCGCGGAGTATCACGATCAGCCGGGCTACATCGACGCCCTGCGCGCCAGCATCGCGGCCCACTGGCAGGAGCACGGCCCGACGCGCCATCTGTTGATTTCCTTCCACGGCATCCCGGAGCGCTACTTCCACAACGGCGATCCGTACTTCTGCAAATGTCAGAAGACAGCGCGCCTGCTCGCCGAGGAGCTGATGCTCCGCGACGGCGAGTGGAGCGTCAGCTTCCAGTCGCGCTTCGGGCCGGCGGCGTGGCTGAAGCCATACACCAGCGAGGTGCTGGCGCAGCTCCCGGGGCGCGGCGTGCGGGCGGTGACGGTGGTCTGCCCGGGTTTCGCGGTCGACTGCCTGGAGACGCTGGAGGAGATCGGCATCGAGAACCGCGACCGGTTCCTGCGTGCCGGCGGGCAGCGCTTCGACTACGTGCCGGCGCTCAATGACCGCGCGGAGCACGCGCGCTTCCTGGCGGGCCACATCGCCCGGCACTGCCAGGGATGGGCCTCGCTGGATTGGCCCGAGGTCGCCTACGGCGACTATTCGATTGGCGCCAAGCCTGGTAGCTGATTGGCTAAAAGTCGCCTGGCGGCGCTCTTGGCGGCCAGCCCAATGACTCATTCGATCCCGCGGCCCCGGGGTACGGCCGTGGGCCGCTTAGCCAGTTGCTTTCGAAAGGCGCAATGATCGGACACTTCCTGGAAATCGGCATTGCCACGACCGACATCCGGGCGTCGGTCGAATTCTACGAGGGGCTGGGCTTCACTCAGGCGCAGACCGGCGACATCTGGCCGCATCCCTACGGCGTGCTCACCGACGGGCGGGTGTACATCGGATTGCATCAAACCCGGCTGGAATCACCCGTGCTGACCTTCGTGCGGCCGGGAATCGCAGACCATCTGGCCGCGCTCGAGCGCCAGGGGCTCGAGCTCTCCACGGTCAACATCGGCGGCGAAGTCTTCAACGAAGTCGGCTTTCATGATCCGGCCGGCCAGCCGGTGCGGCTGCTCGAGGCGCGGACCTACTCGCCTTCGGACCGTTCCGCGCTGGAGCCGTCGCGTTGCGGCGTGTTCCGCAGCCTGAGCATGCCGGCGACCGGGTTCGAGGCCGCGCGCAGCTTCTGGGAGGCAATGGGATTCGCTGCCGGCGAGACCGCCGCTCATCCCTATCCTCACCTGCCCCTGACCCGGGAGGGTCTCGATCTGGCACTGCACCGCCCGCAGCTCAGCGCGGAGCCGCTGCTCGCCTTTGGTGATCCGGCCATGGCAGAGCGGATCGCGGCCCTGCGGGAGCTGGCGCTCGGCCCCCTCGAGCCCCCGCCGAGGGGACTCGACCGGCACGGCAATGCCCTGCTGCGGGCGCCGGAGGGCACTGTCCTGCTGCTGCTCCAGGATAGCGCCCCGGATTGAACCCTACGGCCGGTCTGGGAGCACGGACGCGTTCCGGTACCTGTCCAACTCTCCGTGCAACCTCGAGCCTTGCCGATGATCCTGCGGAATTCGCCTGACCACTGGGGCCCCATCTCCCAGCTCCTTCACTGGCTCATCGTGGCGTTGATCGCCGTGCAGGCCACATTGGGCCTCAGCGGCCGGCTGCTGCCGCTCGGCGCGGAGAAGCTGGCGGTACTGGCGCGCCACAAGTCGATCGGCATCACCCTTCTCGGCCTCGCCGCCGTGCGGCTGCTGTGGCGCTGGCTCAACCCCACCCCGGCGCTGCCGTCCAACCTCGATGCCCACGAGCGCTGGCTGGCGCGTTTCACGCACGCGGCGCTCTATGTCCTGCTTTTCGCCATACCGGTCAGCGGCTGGATCATGTCGTCGGCCCGCGGCTTCCCCGTCAGCTGGTTCAATGTCCTGCGACTGCCCGATCTGGTGCCGAAGAGCGGGACCTTGTACGGCGCAATGGTGACCACGCACGCGGCCCTGGCCATCGCGCTGGCGCTCACGGTGGCATTGCACATCGCCGGCGCGCTCAAGCATCACTTCGTGCTGAAAGATGACACCCTGCGGAGGATGCTGCCCTTCCGGCGGCGGACCACTCTCGCGGTCGCCGTCGGGGTGATGCTCGTGCCTGGAGCGGCGCGCTCGGCCGCGCCGGCGTACACGTCGGTCGCGGCGCAGAGCGCGTTGACTTACACCTTCAGGCAGGCTGGAGCCGATAACCAGGGACGCTTCAAATCATTCGCGGTCAGCTTCGACCCGGCCGCCGGCCGGCTCGATGTCGTCATAGACATGCGCTCGTACGACACGGGTGACCCACAGCGCAACGATACGCTCGGAGGAAAGGACTTCTTCGACATCGCGCAGTATCCGCAATCGAAATTCATCGCCAGCCACATCGACAGGACGGCGACCGGCTACGCGGCGACAGGCTCCCTGACTCTGCGCGGCGTGACGCGTCAGATCACCGTCCCCTTCACGTGGCGTACCACGACCGTGCAGGGCCACTCCGTTGGTTATCTCTCGGGTCAGACGACCCTGCGGCGCCTCGATTTCGGCGTCGGCCAGGGACAATGGAAGTCGACCGGGTTTTTGGACGATGAGGTTACGGTCCGTTATTCCGTAACGCTAACAGCAAGTCAGTAAGCGGCCCAGGGCCGCTCCCTGGGCCGCGGGGTGAATCGAGTCAGATGGCTGGCCGCGAAAAGCGCCGCAGGCGACTTTTCGCCAATTAAGAAGGCCTGGCGTGGAGCTTGGAGGTGCAGAGGTCGTAAATGGACGCCATCAGCACCTGCACGGAATGAGTCATGGCGATCTCGATGCCTTTCAGCGCCGCCTCCTTGATCGCGCCGGTCAGCAGGTCGAGTTGCTCGCCCGACAGGTTCTCCGGCAATTTCGTGGTGATCTGCACGGTCGGGACTTCCTCCACGATCTGCCGCAGGATCGTGTAGACGCAATCCGCCTTCGCGCGCATGAGCGCCTCGTCGTCGCCGAAGAGCGACCCAATGGCGACCAGGCCATCGACCGTCTTCGCCCGGGTCTGCTCCCATTCGCGCTCGGTGCCGAAGGCCACATGTATGACCTCACCCATGATTGTCTCTCTCAATCTCTCTTGCGCCAGAGGAGCCGCAAGATCCGTGCCGTGTCGCCGGCTGCAGCACCAGCCGCATGCCCATGGCCTTCAGCAAGGCTGTCGCACTCCGCAGCTCGGGATTCCCGCGGCGACATAACGTGCGATAGAGCGAGTCGGCGCTGAGCTCCACCTTCTCCGCCAACTTCGGGCCGCCGGAGGCGTACGCGATGCGGCCGAGCGCGGCCGCCAACTCCTCCGGGCCGGCGTCCTCCAGCATGGCGTTGAGATAGGCCACGGCGAACTCGTAGCGTGCCTGCCGCGACATCGCTGCCGGCGGGCGGTCTTTCTTGCGAGCCATCGGCGACACTCCTCGGGTAACGGCGGCCAGCGTAGTCCCCCGCTTTGCCGCCGGACCAGAGGGCGTTTGGCACCCGTTTGCGCAGATTTGCGGCCTATTGCCTCACCCGGCCCCCCTACCGGGAGAAAGGGGCCGCCCCACGGCTCAGGTGAAGCAGCCGCGGTCCGCGCGAGGGTATACTTTGCACCGGCCGGGTCGGGCCACATCACATGAAGTAAAGTACGGGGATAAGCAATGCTGGTCGTCACGACGGAGAACGTCCCGGGTTATCGCGTCAGAGACGTCAAGGGTCAGGTGTTCGGTGTCGTGGTGCGCAGCCGCGGACTCGGGGGCAACATCATGGCGGGACTGCGCTCGCTCGCCGGCGGCGAGATCACCGAGTACACGCAACTGCTCGAAGAGGCGCGGCGGCATGCGGTCGACCGCATGGTCAAGAACGCGACGCTGATGCAGGCCAACGCCATCGTGATGATGCGGTTCGACTCGGCGGAGATCGGCCAGACCATGAGCGAGATCGTCGCGTATGGGACGGCCGTGGTACTGGAGAAGGCGAACGGGTGATGCTGCGGACGCTCGTCTTCGCGCTGGGCGGCATCGCCGTCGCGGCAGGCTCGCTGCTCGCCGGGGGACACGACCGGGGAGCAGGCATTTACCTGATCTGCCTCGGCGCGGCGGTCATTCTCGGCACGGCCTTCGAGCGCTGGCGCTATCACAACGCGCCGCCCGCGGCCGCGCGTTGGGAGCGCACCGGGGAGCGCTTCCAGGACCCGACGACAGGCGAGACCCTGGAGGTTCACTACGACCGCGCCAGCGGTGAGCGGCGCTACGTCCGTGCAGGCCAGAGCGACAGGCCAGAGTGATGGCGGCCGACAACCCTGAAACTCCGGCAACTCCGCGCCCGACGGTCTTTCTGAGTTACGCCTCGGAGGATCGGCGCGCGGCGCAGCGGCTGCGGGACGCGCTGCCGGCCTTCGGCATGGAAGTCTGGTACGACGAGAGCGACCTGGTCGGCGGCGATGCGTGGGACCAGAAGATCCGGCGGCAGATCCGCGAATGCGACTACTTCATGCCCGTCATCTCGGCCCATACCGAGGCACGCCATGAAGGGTATTTCCGGCGGGAGTGGCGCCTGGCCGTGGAGCGGACGCTCGACATGGCCGATGACCACGTGTTTCTGCTGCCGGTCGTCATCGACAACACTTCGGAAGGCGGCGCGCGCGTTCCCGACAAGTTTCGCGCGGTGCAATGGTTACGCGTCCCGGACGGGCAGCCGACCGGGGCGCTCGAGACCCTCTGCCGGCGGCTGGTGTCGGGTGAGCCGGCGACGTCTCAGAGCGGCGAGCGGCCGCGCCCGACGCGCAGCCCGGGCGCCGCGCCGGCAGCCCCGCCCCAGGCCGGGCCGCCGGGGCCAGGGCCCGGGCGAGGGAAAGGCGATGGCAACGGCAACGCCGGCGGCGAGGCGGTCAGCGAATTTCCGCCGTTCCCCCGCGAGGAGCCGGGACAGAGAGTCCGCTTCTGGTTTCAGATCGCGGGCTGGGCGCTGCTGTCCGCCTGGGCCGCGTTCCAACGCCTTCCCCGGTGGCTGCGGATCACCGCCTACGTGTGGATCGGGATCCTGCTGCTCTCGCGCGGCTGCAGCCAGTCGCACGATCGCCCGGATGTTGCCGACAGGGTCCCCGCCACACCACGCATTTCAGCGACGCAGGAGCAGAAGCTGAAGGATCTCGCGCAGAGCCATCCCGGCAACTGGACGGCGGCCGACACGGAGAATCTGATCACGCAGATCGCGAAGCAAATCCCCGCCGCGGCCCGGGACGAACCCTCGGCGTCGGCGCCGCTGCTCGCCATTCCGTTCGCCGCGCCCGCGGGCGACGGCGCCGCCCAGAAATTCGCCAGCTCGGTGTTTACTCAGGTCTATGGGCGGCTCGCCATTGCCCGGCATGGGCGCGTGGCGCTGGCGGACCAGCCGCTCTCAACACTCGATGCGACGGCCGCAGTGGCACTGGGGAGCGCACACGATTCGAGCTGTGTGGTCTATGGCGCCGTGGCCGGCAGCGGGCCCGATCAGCAGCTCAGCGTCAGGATCGTGACCACGGATGACGGCTCGGTGTCGTGGTCGAAGTCGTATCCGGTCACGGGCGCCGATCCGGCCGCCATTGCTGCGGAAGTGGCCGCGCATATCCCGAACGACGACGACTGAGCAGCCGCTTCGGGCGGCTCAGCGGTCCGCGCGGATGACCAGGGCGTGGATGTTGGCGGTGCGCAGCCGCTCGCGCACCCGCGTCAGCTCCGCGTCGCTCAAGGGGCCGATCCGTACGCGGTTCCAGGTGCTCGATCCCTGCACGATGCGCTCCACCTGCGCGGATATCCCATCGCGGGCGAGGCGGGCGCGCACCTGGTCGGCTTCGGCGGTGCTGCGGTAGGAGCCTATCTGCAGGACATACGGCCGGCCGGAATCGGCCGTGCGCTGCGGGGGATCCGCGGCGGGTGGCGGCGGCGCGGCATGCGCCGGCTGCTCATCGTCGTGTGAGACCGGAACCTTGATTCTCGGCAGCATGCGATAGAAATCGTACTGCTGGGCCTTCGCGGCCGCCGGCGCCGACGGCGCGGAGTTGGAAGGGGCGGCCGAGTCGGGGTCGTCGGACGAGGTGTCGTCGGGGGCCGGAGCGTGCGGCGCCGTGCCCTGCGAATCGGCGCCCGCCCGGGCGCCCGAATGCGCGGCGGCATGGTGGCGCGCATGCGCCCCCGCGATCAGGAACGCGGCGCTGGCCAGCACCGCGCCGACCACGACGCCGAGGCCGAACTCCTTCAGTTTCGCGGCGCCGGAGCCGCGGGATGTCCGCTTGTAGTCGCGCGTGGTCAGCCGGGGCATGGGAACCTACATGCTCTCCGGCGCGGATACGCCGAGCAGGCCGAGGCCGTTGCGGATCACCTGCTGCACGCCGAGCACCAGCGCCAGGCGGGCATTGCGGGTCCTGGAATCGCCAACGATGAACTGCTCCGCGTTGTAGTAGGTGTGGAAGGTGTTGGCCAGGTCGCGCAGATAGTGGACGATGGCATGCGGCGCGCGATTCACAGCCGCCTGCTCCAGCACCTCCGGGTAGCGCACCAGCGAGCCGAGAACCGCCTGCTCGTGCGCGCCGGTCAGCAGCGCCGCGCCGGCGAGACCTTCGGCGGCGTCGAAGGACAGGCCGCGCGCGTCGAGCTGCTTCATGACACTGGCGACGCGGGCGTGCGCGTACTGGATGTAGTACACTGGATTCTCGTTGCTGCGCGACTTGGCGAGCTCGAGATCGAAATCGAGCGGCTGCTCGTGGCTGCGCATCAGGTAGAAGAGCCGGCAGGCATCGTTGCCGACCTCCTCGCGCAGCTGGCGCAGGGTCACGAACTGCGCCTCGCGCTTGCCCATGGGCACTTTCTCGCCGCCGCGGAACAGGCTGACGAAC
>Ga0335075_10001639_pt1 | contig 36654 bp, 41 predicted proteins | sample Lox_Sample_24_FD_206723 | JGI IMG/M metagenome (GOLD analysis project Ga0335075, IMG submission 206723) | Soil microbial communities from Loxahatchee National Wildlife Refuge, Florida, United States - Lox_Sample_2.4 | ecosystem: Environmental > Terrestrial > Soil > Wetlands | place: USA... | reverse complement strand
GTGGAATGGACCGAAAAAGCTGCCGAAAAGGCTCGCCAGGAGGTTTGTCTCGCTCTAAGCGAATACGAGAAAACACACGGACACCGACTTGTAGACAAGCCACACCGTCTTCGGTATGGACTCCTAGTAGCGCTACTCTGCATCTTGGAGTTTCCGCTGAATGCTCTAGTGTTTCGGGGTTTCGGCGAAACGGAGCTGTTTACTTGGCTCCTGGCGTTCGGGTTCGGGATGTGTCTCACGTTGTGCGCGCACCATCTCGGAAAGTTCCTGCGCGAAAAACGAACCGCTGTGCGTCTCAGCTTGAGCGGTCTGCTGGTCATCCTCCCAAGTGCCGCAATCGTCGGTGTGGCGATCATGCGCGCGAATTACCTTGCGGCCAAAACTGGCGATGGTTCCGTGTGGAGCCCGGACGTGATGATCCCTTTCTTCATCGCGTGGAATTTGATTCTCTATGCCGTTGCCACAATCGCCTCATATCGTCACCACGACCCCTTTAGAGCAGAAGTTGTTGCAGCTCAGCATGAACTGCATAAGGTCGAGTACTCAACGGAAAGAGCAGCCGCCGTCTTAGAGGAAGCACGAGTCAGACGGGAGAAGCGATTCGCGGAAAAACAAGAGCACGCCATGTGGATTCAGGAAGAGGTGAAGCGGCTTGGCTCCGTCTACTGGACTCTGAATCTCCAAGTCCGAACCGATATGGGCGATGAACACACTACGAACTTCCCAAAATCCTACGATCATGACCTTGAAATTGTTATACCAGAGGAACTTAAAAGCCTCACCTGGGGCAAATCGCCTACACATCGCCCAGAAGAGGCTTCGAATCCACAGAAAGCACCGGATGACGGCGCCGAGCTGCGTGTACCCCAACTGTCGACGGTGTCGAAAGCCGGAACTGGAATCGCGGTCGTCCTCTAGAGGAGGTGGCGCTATGATCACGAAAACACGAAAGACTGGCCGCCTTTTATTGACCATCGCCCTTGTAACACCGATCACTCTGACGGGATCTGGATGTCGTTATCTTGAACCTTACGCCATTGGGACGCCAACCAGTTTTGTTTTTGTCCTAGTTGATGTTTCAGGAACAACTAGCGACGCTCGAAAAGCCTATCTTGACGATCTCAAGAACATCATCGAACAACTGCAAAGCGGGGACATCTTGTGGGCAGACCAAATCACAGGAAACTCTCTTGCGACCTCTCGTATCCCGTTGAAGCTTGACTTGCCGCCGTTCGATTTTCTTTCCAACAACCGCGATCAGTACGACAAACAAGTAGTGGCGCAAAAGAAAAAGGCTCTTGGTGAAGCCACTCTCCTGATAAGCGGCGACACTCACAGAACCGCGATTCTCGATTCGATATTAGTGGCACAAAAGGTGTTTCACACCCCCGAAGCCCTCCGCGCATCTCACCGCATTCTCGTTCTGTTGTCTGACATGCGCGAAGATTCGAATCGCTATGTATTTGACAGGGAAAAGCTGACAACTTCCCGTACGGAGCGAATCATTGCCTCCGAACGGGTCAACCATGGAATTGCGGATCTCCGCGGCGTCGAGGTCTACGTTGCAGGGGCTACCGCCGATCCAACTGAGGATCCGGAACAAGTTCAGCAAATCCAAGCGTTCTGGCAAGCCTACTTTCGGGCAGCTGGAACGGTGCTTCCAGACCAACGCTACGCAGCATCGCTTTTGGATTTTGCGCTACCTAGATAAGGAGGCAGCATGAGTAAGTTGCTAGTCTGGGCTCCAGATTCCTTCATGATCGTCGTTATCGCTTTAATCGCACTCGCACTGATTATCGGTCTAGTTCAGCCCAAGCGCGCGTTATATCTTCTCGGGCTCGTTGCCTTCTTGCTGGTGAGCGGTCCGCTCTTCGACGCGGCCCTAGGCTTTCTCTGGAACATTACGCCACTTTGGTTGATTCTGCTTGCGCTGCCAATCGTCATTTTCGGCGTCGCGTTTAACGTACTTCGGTTCTTCCTGGGTGTACGAGCAGCTGATCACACGATTGGCATCCTCGCTGCGGACGGCATTATTTGGGCAAGTCGGAGAGGAGTTCAGATCTTGTTGTTCCCTTTCCGCGCATTTCTGAAGAGGTTGTAACCGGAAATGAGGTCTGAGTGCTGCGACGGATTCTCATGCTGACCCTTCTGGTGGAACTAGCCTGTACTGGCTGTGGACGAATCGGGTCGCATGTAGTTGGCACAATCTCGCGCTCCTCTGAGCGCCGTTCCGCAGCCATTATGGAGCGCGATTTGGAAAGGGATAGTTTACGCCGGGCGTTAAAACTCCCAGCACCTGGGCGTGTTTTCAAGTACACGACAGAGGAGGATGCACAAGAGATTCACGGCCGCGGATTTGTCCCCGGAATGCACTTCACCTCCAATGTGAAGCCTAGACGACCACTTACACCTGCTCACGCGGCGGTGCGGTATGGTCTCGCCTACGAGCCGGCGACACGCTTGGCGGTGACTCTGCCTGCCGGCGTAGCTGTGAAGGCCAATAAAGTGATCGGAGGAGCCGCCGGATATGGCGAATTGAGAATTGACCAATCGCTGCCTGCTGACTCGATCGAAAAGGCCATCGACATTTCCAAAAAGCACTGATTTGGAAATCAATTCAAATACAGGACGATCACCGCGACAATCACGAAGAGGAGTAAAGAAGAAGACCCACGACGCATGTTCTATTTCACCTTAGCACCGCTCAAAACGCCGATCGGCTGCGCGAACCATCGCTGAAGCGCCTGATGTTCCGCGTTGGCGCGTCCTTTCGAATATTCGGTAAAAAGGTTGCGCCATGCCTGCATAACGATTTCTTCTGAATACGAATCTGTTGTTCCGCATGATGGGGGCCTCATTCCTGTCCGGCCTTCACCCCTGCCTCCATCGTTCCCGGATCAACCGGAGGATCTATGGAAAACCGAGAGCCCGAATCAATTCCAATCTCCAGCATCCGGGTTGAGGACGGAGCCCAGGATCTCGTCCGTTCGGAGAAGATGAAGCCGTACCTCGCACTCCTGAAGGCCCGGATCAGCGGACAGGATACGGCGCCATTCCTAGAAACACTCGCTGCCGTGCCGCTCGAAGACCGATACGCCTGGCGCGTAATGTCGGCTTTGAAATGGGCTTTCTGCGACCTTGAGACGGAAAACCTGATCGCCGATCTCGAGACCCTCTCCGCGGCCAATGTCAAGAAGCTGATTGAGCCGCTCCAGATGAGGACCCTCCAGTTCAGCATCTTTCTTCTGACCATGTTGGGTGAAGAAGGGGGAGAACATCTGATCCTGCAGGCACTGAAGGGCGCCAAGGCGTCGATCGGGGCTGAGTCCCGCCAGTAGCCCACCCCATCCAGATTCCATGCCGCCACCGCCCAAAGCGACAGCCATTTGCCCGAATTCCGAAAGAGTGCTCTGATGCCGGGAGCGAGGATACCATGCCCCGGAAATTGATCTCAGCCACGGAATTGGCGGAGTTCGTCTATTGCGCGAAGGCCTGGGAGCTCAAGTACGTCCGAGGTGCTGAATCGTCGTCTGAGGCGCAGCAACTGCAAGTCGAAGGCAACGCGTGGCATGCCGCACAGGGCCGGCAACTGGCACGAAGCGACAGTTTCCGATGGGCCGCTTTCATTGCCCTGGCGCTCGCTGTCATCCTTTTTCTCTTCGGCTGGATGGGGTGGGCGCGATGAACCTTCAGGTGATGGCCGCAACTCTGGTGGTCCTTGCCCTTGTCCTGTTCCTACTCGCGGCTCGATCACGGAAGAAGACCGGGATTCCCGCCGGCGAGGTGTTCTACCAGGACCTTCCCGGCCAACCCTTCTTCGGCGAGCCGTTGCGTTCGGACGCTCTGGGCATATCCGGCAAACCAGACTGCCTGGTGCGAGCCGCGGATGGCATCGTGCCCGTGGAGCTGAAGAACTCCAGCAGACCGCCAGCCCGTGGCGGTGTCTACGCCAATCACATGGTCCAGGCCCTCGCCTATTGCGCTCTTGTCGAAGACCAGATGAAAGTTCGCGTACCATATGCGCTCGTCATCTATGTCGGACAACAGCTCCGGAAAGTCGAGTTTACAGAGGAGCGGCGTCAGTGGCTTCTCCAAATGATCCAGGCGGTCGAAGTTGCGCGTGCGCGTCTGACGGCAAACCGGAATCACGACTATCCCGGCCGATGCGCAGGTTGCGGAGTTCGTGCACAGTGCGATCAGGCGCTCCTCTGAGACCGTCTCGGATCCTCCAGATATTCCCCGCGCTCGAAGGCCTCGGCTTCGCGCTTACTTTCGCGCGTACGGAGAAGCTCGGCATGCTTCGGTGCGAAGACAAATTCCTCAAGGAACCTGATCCGGTTCGGCGATGACCGGCGCGTGACGAGGAGATTGCGATGCTCCTTGCAGAATTTCTGAAGGGCGTCGAACTCGATGAGATAGCTCACGACACCGGTTCTCGATTCCCGCTGTACCGCTTTGAGCAGGCCCATTTCGATCCACCGGGTCGCCTCGCTGCGTCTGATGCGCAAGTGCGTACAGACCTCGCGCAGGCTCAGCGCGTCTCTGCTGAGGTGCGTGTGTTCCTGGCGGTAAAGCCAGTTGTAGAGACTCTTCGGGTTGCAACCGAATCGCAGCGCGGCGGCGTGGACTCCGTGGTCGGAGATGTATTCGACTAGTTCGTCTGACTTTTTAGGATCGAAACTGTGCCGGGATACCGACCCGGGACGCGGGATACCGTGGCTGGTCATGAAATCCCAGCAAGCGCGCTTGTCTCTCCCGGTCAGGGCGGCCAGCTCTTCGCAAATGGCGACCGGATGTTTCTTTTGGCGAATGATCTCGACAGCTTCCGGAGGAAATCGCCGCCACGGTCGGCGCTTCGGAGCGGGATCGATAGGGGAAGAAGAAGGCATACCTCACCTCTGTCTCCATATACACACAACTGTTCGAAAAGGAAGAGAGGGATCGCACTTTTTCTCTAACGTTCTGTTCCAACCTGGTGCAGGCAGAGAAGACTACAGTAGGAATCCGATGTGGAAAACTGGCCCTCTATTTGTATTAGGCATTTTGTTGATGCCTTTGGTGCACGTGTAACGAAATTTTTATCGATCTCTCTTGACGCGGCCGCTCCCCTCTCGACGCTCCTCTGTGCGCGGTCCATGTTTGGCCGCTATCTGTGCGCCACCTGTCTTTCGGAAATGGCCGTAATCAGGCTAGAATCGACGCATCATCGTGGGCTTCGGCCCGTTCGTCGATTCGAACCAAGCAGTGTCAGCCAGTAGCGCAGAGTTGCTATGGATCCCCGGCCATCCCTCCCCGCCGGCGATTACTGGTATCTGGGCTCGCCTGATCCGGCGATCGATCAGCTGTTTCGGCGGGCGTGCGGCCTCGCGTGGCCATACGCCGTCTATTGCGCGAAGTTCTATCACAACGATCCCGATTTCGCTTACGACCTGATGGATGCAGCGGTTCAGAATGCGGAGCGGTATTACGCGCGCTTCGATGGCAAGCGAACGGTGCTGCAACTCTCTTACAGAATCACCTCCGTCATCAAACGGCTGTCAAAACATCGCGCCAATCGAACTGAAATGGCGGTCGGCTTGGTCTCTGAACTGGAGCGCCTCGCGCGAAGCTTCGCCGCCACACCCGATGTCGAGCAGGACGCTTTCATCCGTCAGGTTTTAGACCGGATGACCCCTCGCACGCGCCGAATCGTGCATTGGCGGCTCGCTGGTCATACCTGGCGGCAGATCGCGGACGAGCTTGGCGCCGACCACATCACTGTATGGAGGCAGGCGAAGAAAGAAATGCTTGGACTGCTCGAACTCAAATCTGATACCCCTGATGCGAAAGAACGAGGTGAGAAAGATTAAGGGACACACCAACCCGGAACAATGGTTCGTCGAACAGATGCGTGTCTATACGCAACGACAACCGCGGAGCGCAAAGACTCCCGAATGTCCAGACGATTCCTTCCTGCGCCAATATGCGGCAAGACCCGGGTCGTTCCCTCTCTCAGATTCACGAGTGCAACATGTGACTTCCTGTGGCCATTGCCTGCCCGCTCTCATTGAGTTCCGCTCGGTGGTTGCCGTGCGCCGTCCGGCTCCTGCACGTTGGGCCGTCATCGCTGGCCTGTGCGCTGCATGCCTTATTGTTGGCTTTGTTGTTGCCAAATACTGGAATCGCCAGAATTTCCCCGCCTCGAATTTACCTGCCAGTGAGCAGGCATCAGCCGTGGTGGATCGAACGCTCGATCTCACCAACTATGGAACTTTTCGCGGAGCCGAACAGGAGCCGCCCAAACCACCACTCAATCTTCCCGCGGCCTTGCTGCATGTCAATCTGATCCTGCCGCGCTTCAGCGAGGCCGGACAGTACACCATCATTGTCGTAGCGGGTCGAGAAGGCACGAACCGTATCGCATATGCCACCGGGAATGCCACGATTGTGGGCAATCAGACAAAGCTGAAGGTGACGCTCGATCTGCGCCGCGCTAAGCTTGGAAGTTATGTTCTCCTCACTGAGCTGAACGGGCAGGATGACTGGTATTCCTATCCGCTCAGGATTCAGTGATCGGACTGAAGCACGTGTCAAGCCGCCTCATCCTCCGAAGCACCTAAACAGCTGAGTCAATCAAATTTCGAGCCGCTAACAATTCCCTCTGCTGCAACCGAGCCAAAGGCGTAGCCTGTCTTAGGGGAGTGCGAATTGAGCCGGAAAAGCCGAGCCTGACACACGTAATGCATTTCTGTGGAAACTTTCGCGCAGAATGCCTCCAGCGCCGTTGGTGGTTCGCTATTTCTGAGAAGCCTTTTTGGGTGCGGTTGGTGCCGCCACTGCCTCGACCTTGTAATTTATGACATTCAGCGTAATGGTATCTTTCGTTCCGTCCTTAAACTGAAGCGAAATATCTTTGGGTGTTGCCGTCAACGTTATGCCCGCGCTACTTAGCCCCGTCACGATTAAGGTTTTCTTGTCCGTCGACAGGGAGGACGACAGAGCCTTGCCGTTATAGGACACAGATGTCACCGTCCCGATATCTCCACCGGTAAGATCAATCTCGTCACTGCCGACCACCGGATTAAACTTAGGAGAGACAGCGTGCCTCGCCCCGGAGTCCGTCGCGGTAGCATCGGGAGCGGGTAGAGATATTTCTTCCGCCTTTTCCCCGGGAGTCTTCTGAATCAGAATGGCCTTGTAATTCTTCCACTCGGCAACAGGAAGGGTGAAGGAAGCCATCGAATAGTCTGCGTGGGGGTCATTCGAATCCGTGAAACCAAAATGTCGGAGTGTGACGTGGCTCGGCACAATAATCTCCGCTGCCTGCAGACGATTACCAAAAAGAATGAAGGTCGCGACTGATTTGTCGTTGCCAACAAAGACGACCCGGTCGCCCACACTCCCATATGGCTCCTCAAAGTACCCACCAGTCACCGTATGGTTGCCTTTCCACAACAGCGGCTGCACTGCCAAGCGGGTTGCAGAGGTCAACACATCTGTCGGCACGGCGGCCTGGAAGACTGTAATGCAGCGATCAGGAGTGGCAGGAGGTGGAATACGTCGGAGAGGCGCATCAGCAAGCCCGAAGACGTGGGTGCCGATCCTGACCAGGTACTTGTCAAGTCCGGGTTCAAGAGGAAGCGCCTTCACAAATACCGTCAATAGCGAATTGGACTGGTCGAGAACGCTCGTGTGAGTCGCGAGAACCTCTGGGACGCCTCCACAATCTTGCGGCAACGTTAACGACTTTGACTGCGGCGGAGGCTTTAACGACATCTGATCTGCGTCGCAGCTCTGATCGCGCCTCGGGAAGGCGTTTGGATCAGGGTCCGCCGGATTTATGATTGGGGTTTCCGTTCCATCCCTCGCGACCAACTCAGGCTGATCAACCAGGAGACTGCTTGCCGGCGCTGTAAAGCGAAGGAGGGTTGGTTCCAGCGTGAAGCCGGGAACTCCTGGCTGATAAAAAGTACTTCCGACACGTACGTACGTACCGTTTATGAATGTGCCGCGCACCTTCACTTCGACGTTACCATTGCCGAGATCATCGAAGTCGAGGCCGCGAATATACGGCGTGAGGTTGTATATGGGTATCGGGTGAGAGGTGAATGCTTCAAGCGAACCCGGAATGAGATGGCCAACTTGACCCGTCTTCGCATCATAATGGCGCCAATACGTACGGACATGAAGAACTCCAAAGCATCCGGCCATTGCCGTCACCGGAGCAGCTAACTGTACAAACGTTTGCCGCATTCCTGCCTGCACAAACTTCTGCCCCAGTACTGGTCGAAACTGCCATTCGAACGCGGTCGTTCGGGGCATTCGCGACGTCGAGGGTACTTGAAGAGACACCGTATCTTGATCCTGCACGACGTAGTAGGTGCTTCGGCCATGGAACCAGGAGAAGCCTCCCTGAATAACGGCGGTTGCTATCCCCGCTCCAATCCCCGCCTGCTTAGTGGTTATCGCAGCTACGTTATATGTCTTCTCTCGTGGAAGTAACGCAGTAACAGAGACGGGTTCTTCACCCGTGAAAGTGTTAGCAGTCGGGCTTGCCACCTGCACCTCTACAACTGCGACGCTGTCCTTGTATCGACTCGCATCGATCGAGATAGAAAATCCAATTGTGGTTTTTGTCTTTGTTAGCGGTTCATTAAGGACATAGCGGTCCGAAAGCGGGCCCTCAAGAAGGAGTTGAAGGTTCGCAATTTCATATGTCAGCTGCATCTCCTCGTTAAGGAGTTCCAACGCGTTTGTTCCCATCGTTGTCGGCGTGGCGAAGCCGCTAAATGCAGGCGCGGTCATTGACGGGGATGACGGCGCTGAGGTCGTAGTGGCCGTCGTGGTACTTGGCTGTGTCGTGGTGAGGGTTGAGGTATCGGGGCTAGCACCGGAAGTCGCAGCCGTTTGCGAGGTCGGGCCTGTAAGAGTCTGCACGACAGACGAGGGTATTGGCGGACCGCCATTCACCTGGACGCCCCACCCGCTTTGTGTATATGCGCCGCCCGACACAGCACCGTAGCCGGCTTGAAGGGGTGTCTGTGAAATTGGTTGCAGTGCGGCCAGTTGCGCTCGCGCGGCTTGGAGCATCAATTCCAGTGACATCTCATCGTAGATTCCGGGGACCTGGAGGTAGATTCCATTACCCGAGGAATCACGTGCCAGAACGGCCGCCTCCTGCGCCGGGTCTGGCGCGGATACAAATTCGCCCGATTGGGCTCTGGAGTTCGGCAGTTGAGTCAGTATAAGCAGCGCGAGAACGGCTCTCGTTCCACATCGGCAGATCAACATGGCCCCTTCCCTGTAGCAGAATCAACTCCGCAACATCATTTCGGAGATACATTGCTCATTACAATTACCGAAATGGGATGCTCATCGAGGTGCACGACGCCGCGATGCCCAAGAACCGTGATCCTGTCACCTGTTGAATAACCAGCGTTTGAGATCTCTGCGGCGCCTCCGGCTACTGCCTGCGCAAAGTCATCGATGCCAGCCTCGATCACCAGCGTACTGTCAATGCTGGCCTGATCGTCGGAAAGGTAGAGAACTCCGGTTATGGGTGAGTCCTCTGTCGCCATTGCAGTAAACAGTGTCGCTCTCCGTTTTGAGCTATGCCGGAGTGTCACGGTTTTGATGGACTTTGATTTTCGGCTTCTTACGGCTCTTTGTTGTGAAGTAGATTTAGGCATGGCGTTTCCTCATTGAGAGCGCGTTCATTTGGGGTCGGAATCAGCGTAGGGTAAGCTGTGCCTCAGGCGTGACTGGTTCCTCTGTTGTAGTCGACTTTTCTTGTTTAAGGGTTGTCTTTTTCTCCGCGACCTCAGCCTTGGCAACTTCCTTCTTATAACCCGCAAACTTTAATAAAGTGTTGAAGCCCTCGGTGCCGGCGCTCACAAACACAGTAGTTAAGGCTACGTCTTCGACATGACTGATGTTGGCAACACCGAGCCGCGCAAAGAGCAGGAATGCGTCATTAGAAACCACGATGAGAAATGCAAGAATTAAAGACGCAATCCCCGTAGCTACTCTCTTGGCTGTTGGATGTTTGACTGAATCAGGGAACAGAGGATCAAATACCTCGATAAAACGCTGGATTACAAAACCGGCAGCGAACGGTATAAGAAGGCTCTCAATAAGCGCGGCCGCGGTTGTGCTCACAGTAGTCGCTCCTTTGGTGTTCTGCCACTGACATTGAATGACTGCGGCAACAGGACAGGAGACGCCAATTATCCAACTGGTCGGAGTGAGCGCCAATGATACAGATACGTTATCCGGAAAGCAAGCAGAATTTCGATGATGTCGTGACTGCAATGAAGATGGCCGAGGATAATAAACGCCGAAAGGGTGTTATCGATCAGGATACGATACGATCGCTTTAGTAACCCAATGGTAATAGGACGTCCGATTCCATGACTCTTCCATGGCGGATGCCAAGAAGCTGATCAGCCTTTCACTTTGGGACGGAACATTTTCTCGATCGTGGACTCGCCCGAATAGCCCAAAAGAAAGCCTTCATTGGGATTGAGCACCGCCCCGGAGTGCCCATTCTTCCATTGCGCATACAGAATGGCTCCGATGACGATGCTTGCGGCAGCGAGAACCAGGTAGCGGGTGATCCAAGCGAAATTGTCCTTGAAGCTGCCAACGGTTGGAAAGTATTTCCGCAGCTTGTCAAAAAGGAGCGGAAGAACCACCGCAACTGCCACTCCAACGACGACAGAGGCAAATCCAGAAAGACCGTTGAAGATGCTCATCCGAATGTCTCCCTTTCTTCGTTAAGTTCTACGGCAAGATTCCAGGTGGCTGGCACGATGTGCGTCGTTTCCCACAGGGAGCGGCTCTCTGCCGTTCCCTCATCACGGGGCCGAATTACAAAAAGGTAGGTGGGCCGCAGCAGGTATTGCGCGTGATACTTCGAGCGCTCAAAATATCCGAGTGTCGGTTCTACGTCGATTCGGTCCTCGGCCCCCAAAAATCCACTCAGAAGCGAGCGGTGGACTACATCCGGTTCGATCCAGCCGTCGCTGGGAATTGCATCGGGCTCGCGGCGTCGAACGGTGATGTCCGCCGTAAGGGAAGTATCCGACCGTTGTACGAGAATCTTTCCACCGGGACCGATGACAGGAAGGGATCCAATCCGAGTACGTGCGACCAGAAACTGAGAACCTTCATGCGGCGGGATGAGGGGCAAAATCTCGCGACGTGGGTCTTCCTGTCGAGCGGCAGCCACAATCGAGGAAAGCGGGTCCCCGAAACGCACGAATTCGAGCTCGGAAAGGCGAAGCTCAAGAGTGCCAGAAGGATTCCGTCGGCTCGAACGCAAGCCGAAGTCGAGGAAGCGGGCCCTTTCCTTCTCCTCGAACGCGCGGTGACGTTCGATGGCGAAAACGGGAGGCAACTCGCGCTCGGATACTGTTCTGAACAGCCATTCTCGAACTTCGTCGCTGCGCATCGTCAGCCTGTCCTTAATGTCGGTCGGCAAACTGCACGGGGGATCCAGATGACAGCGAAGGCGGTCTCTTCCCTACTGAGCGAAGGTCGTGAAAGGTCAGCGACAGCATGGCCTGCGCGTCACCAACGTTGTCTCCGAGGCCGATGGCGACCGGGCGACTTGTTCCCGTGCTGGACGTGGACCGAACTGCAAGCAGCCAGGCATCGGCGATTGAGGTGTCATTCCGCACGATGTTATCTGCAAAAGCATAGCCGCGCTCTGTGGAGGGTACATCGACCACGATCGGCCCTTCGCATGCTAGAAGAAGGCGTACGCTGGTTCCCTGCAGGGCGATTCCCCAGAAATTCTGAAACGGAGGTTGCCGGTCGGCACCATGGCAGGTGTCGAGAACCAAGACCTTCGGTCCATTCGCACCGAAATCCAATGGAGAGGGCTGCCAATAGCGGTCATGCAGTGCGGCCTGGTACTGGGACTGGTGGATTCTGCCATGAGTACAGACGTAGAAAATTGCGATATCCGCGATCGCTGCGAATATCGACGGCGGCATCGTGCACCATTCGTCTGCTGACAGTGAAGCAAGAGATGCACCCTCTTTAAGAAGGCGCCCGGCGAAGAGCGCGGGCCCTCGACGCGCACACTCGAGCGCCGGAGGAAGGAACAACGTCGAGAGCCGACGCTGGAAAAAACCGCTGAACGCGATCGCGATCTTCGAAAGGTCCGCGAGAGGCTCCGTTCGATCTGCTGCGTCATCTCGAATCATTCTTGCGACGCGGGCCATTTCTGCCAACTCGAATAATGGCCTACGCAGGAATGCCCGTCGGATTTGGTTTTTCGACAGAAGCTGGTCGAACGCTTGGCGAAAAGCGAATCTGGTTTCAGGCTGGATGTTCGCAGGAGAGATGACATGGAACGGGTTTTGCGGTTGCGGAGTGAGTGCCAGGCCCCTCAAGTCGTCCGCCGAGAAGTAGTGATGCGAAACACTCAATTTCCGCAGGAGGCGGATGTAAGCCTCTTCATCCTGGTTCAGGGACACAGGTACCTCCCGCGCAGATTGAATGATGGGAAAAACTATAGCTGGATTTCCTAATCTTGTGTGAAATGCACGACTCGAATCTCAAATTGTCGACTTCAGGGCCATGGTACTCATTCAACCAGAATTCAGATCCGAAGCAGGCCGCTGCAAGAAGCCGTCTCACGCATCCGCTCCCCCCTCTTGGTGTGGTGTGGCGCGATCAACGTTCTCAACCAGATCCGACCAGTATTCAAGCCGCCTCTGGCATCGCGAGCAGATTGCGAGGTGCTTGGCCCGTTCCGTCAGAAAGAGCTTGCGCACATCAAACGCAAAGGTGCGAATCTCGTCGTCCGTGTAGCAGGCAAAGTCCTTCTCCTGAAACGGAACTCGAGTTGATGCTGCCTCCAACAGCTGCGCTTTGCGCCTGGCGAGCATGTCGTCGAAGTGAATTCGCCGGATTGGCGCTTTCACCCAAAGCGTGTCGTCCTGCGCCCAGAGGTCTTCGAGGAGAGCACTGGCATTGAGAGCGAGGTAACGCAAGGCATCCTCTCTTCCTCCGAATGACTTCCGCTGGTCTGCAAGTGCGGCACGTGCAATCTTCGCAAGGCCCGCGATCTCCTCATCGGCGAACGGTCTGGCAAGCTCGCGAAAGTCTCTGATCTCTTCCCGCGCGATCTCTAAAAACTCTGAATCTCGACCCGCGATCCCGGCGATATCGGACGTCAGCGCCGGAAGCTCTATCACCGTCCCGGGAGCCGCCTCCCATGCCGGATGGTTCGCGGTGTACATGCCGGGGTCGAAGACTTCGAGCAGCGAATCCTTGCGGTCCTCCGGACCGCGAAAGCGGTTCAGCAAATCGAGAAACCAGCTCAGCTGGGATGGCGAGAATTCCCGGCAGACTGTCCCGGCTGCATCTTCCCGCCAGGTGTCGAAGCTCTCCATCAGCGAGCTCGGTAATTGAAATCGATTCAGCTCTTTGATCATTTCCTGAATATCCGTGGTTGGGTTCTGCATATTCCGCCCCTCTTGGGGACTGTTTTCCCACGGAACCCAACCTCCGTCAAATCGCCCTCGAACCCTGTCGATCTCCCTCGCGGAAGCACCTCAAAACACGCCGTTTGCCGCGAAACTCAATTAGGCAGCTTCCGCGCATTCCGGCCTGCGGGGCAATATCCCAGCACAGGGCTTCGAGGCTGAACCTGCCCTGCCGGATTCTCACCCACCGGTTCCTGAGACTGGCCACTTCGACCCCGCGCAGCAGGAATACGGGTGCCCTGTTTCCTTCGCCAAACGGCTCAAGCAGAGCGAGCTGTTCATCGAAGTGTTTGCCGGCCGTCGCCAATACCAGTTCTCCATCCTCACGGATCTCGTGGTTACGATCCAGCTTGAGACCTTCCACGAAGGAGGTGAAGCCTTTGGCGAAGGTTCCAATCTCGCCGATAAGCATGGTCAGTCCAACAGCCTGAGCATGGCCGCCGAACCGTTTGAAAGATCCACGAAACTGTTCCAGCGCTTCCGCCAGATTGAAGCCGGCGACGCTTCTGCCCGAGCCGACCACCTGACCCGGGTCCGGCCCCGGCGCCAGCACAATGCTCGGCACCCTGAAACGCTCGACACACTTGGCGGCAAGCAGGCCGGCGACGCCCTTGGGACAGGCTTCCTGGTAAAGCACCAGAGCGGCCGGAGTCGGCGGCTTGATTACCGCGCACAGCTGACCGAACTCAGCTGCCACAAGCTGACGCCGCTGCTGGTTGAGCTGATCCAGTCTCTCGACGCTCCGGCGTGCGGCTTCCTCGTCCCTTGCCGCCTCGAATACCGACAACGCTGTCGTCGGATGGTCGATCCGTCCGGCGGCGTTGATGCGCGGCGCCACGCCGAATGCCAGATCATTCGAATCGGGATTCGCCGGGTCGGCACAGGAGATCCGCAGCAGTTCCCGAAGCCCACAGTTTTCGGCACGAGCGAACTCGCGCATCCCAAGACGCGCGAGCGTTCGCGTCCCCTTTTGCAGGGGAACACAGTCGGCGATCGATGCGATCGCGGCATACTGGCTCACGGCAGCCTGCAGGCGTTCGACACGTTCTTCTTTCCAGCCGGCCCGCAGCGCCAGGGCCATCGCGAAGAGTGCCGCAAGGCCAGCGCCGCAGAATTCCTGGGACCAGACGGCGAGCGTATTGGCCTGCTCCTGAATGCGGTGGTGATCGATGACGATCACATCGACGCCCAGCCGCTGCGCCAGCAAAATCTCGCGTTGCGCGTTGATTCCGTTGTCGACCGTGATCAGCAGGTCGGTTCCGCTCAACGAGAATTTATGAACGGCGCACGTATTAAGGCCATATCCCTCGTCGCGGTGCGGGAGGTAGGCTCTCGGCTGAACTCCAAGACTGGCCAGAACCGAACGCAAGATGTGCGTTCCGAGGATCCCATCGCAGTCGTAGTCGCCGAAGATCGCTACCCGCTTCTTATCGCGGACGGCGGCCAGCAGGCGGTCAGCAGCATCGATCATCCCCGGAATCGACTTCGGATCGGGAAGATCGCTCCAGGACGGTGGCTGAATGAAGGAATCGATGTCCTCGATCCCGCGGGCGATGAGGACGTCGAGCAGTGGCTGGCACAGAAACATACCGCCTCCTCGCGGCCCGAATCGGGCAGAGTATCAGTTGCTGAATCGAAAACGGAAACCACTGGGCTGTCGCAGTCAAATCGGTACAAAGGAAACGGCGAGTGTGAATCTGAGTGCTTCCATCGAGGGCCTCGGGCGGCAGGCCAACACGGTCGTGAGAAACTGTCTCCGTGATCTTCAAACTTCACGCACGCGTCAGCCGCTCCGACGCCAAAACCATTCGACAGGCACTCGCCGACCTCGCCGCCAAGGCCAATGTCACCCAAGAGGGCGACGAATTAACCATCAACGCCGATCTCGACGGCGAATCTGCCAAAGAGCTGAACCGCCGTTTTCTCTCCGCACTCAGAAAGGTCCACAAGCGCACCACGCTCCGCGCTCAGTGGACTTCGCCCGCCAACCTGACAGAATCTTATTTCGACTACGTCCTCAAGAAAACCATCCAAAATTGATCCCCTTGCCCTTTCAGCCCCATATTCCCTGGTTCCTGGGGCCTATGCGACGCGCAGGTGGTCGCCGCGGTAGACCTCGGCGCCGGGAACGGCGATCTGGTTCTGAACAGCCTGTTTGATGGCCTCATTGCTGGGTGACGCATCCTGGATGGACGCCATGAGCGAACGACCCAGATCTTCCGGGAGACTCTCGATCAACCTCTCCCACATGGGCCCGTCGATTCGCGCCGCCACAGTTCGATAGTGCATTGGGACCAGTGTCTCGTCGGTGAACCGTACTGAATCCTGGCTGTTCTTCTGCATCCGCAGGGTGAACTCTCTGCCCTCAATCTTCCGGAGTTCGCGGCTCTTGAGGTAGTACATGACCATGTACTTCGTCTGCGTCGCCTTGCGCTCGCTGCTGCGGGCGCGTTCCTGCAACCTGTTCGCTTCGCTTCGGCAGTACTGAACGCGCGCCTCCATCATGCGGAGGAAGCGCCCGATGCGATCGGCCTTTTCGCTGTACGCCTCGCAGAACCGCTGAAAACGCTCTACCAGCTCGGCCGAAGCCTCACCGCGGTTCTCGATCTCTTCTTCCATCTCATCGAGGAGGGTGTCGAGTTCGCAGTCGATTTCAAACAATGAATGTTCTTGCGCTATGGATGCCATATTTTGCCTTCTCTTCTGTGCATGGATTTTCGAGATCCTCGGTCTTTTCAGCGGCGGCTCGATCCTTTCTCGCCGTTGCACCACCAGTGCACGGCCTGAATGTTGTCGGGATGATCGTCGCGCCATGCACCGCCCATGCCCCGGGGACTGATGTGGTCGGGAACGATGTCGCCGTAGTCGGTGAACTTCTCTTTGCAAATACCGCAGATGCTGTTCTGCGCGATGATCTTCCGGTCGAGCAGCTTGCGCATCTCCCCGTTCGACCGCAGCTCCCGGTATCCGCGAGGATGCTGCGGATCATCGATGCGGCGGACACCCATCTGGAGTTGGCGTCTTTCCTTTGGGATTGCCTCCCTGCCACAGCAGGCGATGGAGCGGTGGATGGGGCAGAACTGTTTTGGGCGGAGTCTCACGGGATCCTCCTGGTTGGCCGGAAGGCTATTGATCATTTGGGGAATTTAGGATTATCGGAAAAGAAATAAGGCGCCTGGTAGCAAACGAGCTCTCAGGCACGATGAGCGTAGTAGTAGCAGAGGCGCCGGCACCCGATCCCGCATCAGGATGCCGGATGTAACGGACTTAATCTGCGTGGAGCCGCCAAGTTTTAGCTACAAAATGACTTGTACAGGGCCAGTACTATTGATCATCCAGATTCTTGTCGGAAAACGGGCTCGAAAGAGCAGCGAAATCAGAGTGACAGGAGCGGCCCTATACTATAAATTTGTATAGTATGAACGCCGAATTGACCCCCCCGCAGAAGCGCGTCCTGGAGTTCGTGGAGTCGCGCGTTCTCAAGGGTGATAATCCCCCGACCTATAGGGAGATTTGCAAGGAGTTCGGCTACAAAAGTCCCAAGGCTGCGGCAGATCATATCGCCGCGCTCGAAAAGAAGGGCTACCTCTCACGGCAGAAAGGACGGGCGCGGTCAATGAAGCTGACCAAAGAGGCCTTCGGTATCCCTTTGGTCGGGCGCATTGTCGCTGGCCACCCGGATTCTGCTTCCTCGGATGAGGCGGTGCACTTGCCGATTGACCCGGAGGTCCTGGGGATTCGTGATCGATCCAAAGCTTTCGCCTTGCGAGTTGCGGGCGATTCAATGATTGGGCGACATATCGTCGAGGGGGATCTCGTTCTCCTGGAACGAGAAAAAGCTCCACGCAGCGGCGATGTGATCGCCGCCCTCATTGATAATGAATCGACACTAAAAACCTTTGTTCAGAAAGATGGAACAACGTGGCTTCAGGCGGAGAATCCACTCTATCCGATACTGACGCCGCAAACAGACTTAGCAGTGCAGGGTGTTGCCCGAGCCGTGATCCGGCTCTTAGACGTATGAATAGTGTCCTCGAATCGCTGCAGTTCTCCGCAACCGGAGCGGTGCCTGGTCTCGTACCAGTCCGGGGAGGGGCTGCGCCTGATCGCATCGAGGAGCAATTCGCAATTCGACAGGCCGCCGACCTGGGCGATATTGACTATGTATTCTTCCGGCGCTTTTCAGATGGAAGATCGTCACAGGCTGCAGCCTGCGTTATCGACAACAGTGATGACCGCCTGAGCGAAGTCGATATTGCTAAAATTCACCAGCGCCTGTGGCTCAATGGCTTTTCACCTCTCCTGTATGTGGGCTGGCAAACGAGAGTCGACGTCCTGAGCTGCGCGCGTGGACCCGATTTTTGGAAGCAATCACGTGCCGAGTATAATCCGGCTGAAACGATTCTGCTCACTCAACAGATCTCTCTGGCGCTGGAAGAAGAGAAGATCAACCGTTTTTCTGCCTATCGTCTTAGCGATGGCACATTTTGGGATGCCCCAGAAAACTCTGTCTTTGCCCAATCTGACAAAGCTGCCCACCAGCAGTTGATCAGAGCTGTCGTCGAAACCGATGTGGAGATCGAGGGGCACAAGCATCCTGTACTGCGGCGGCTGTTGCTTCTGACTGTACTGATTAAATATCTGGAAGATCGCGGCGTATTCCCTGATGGATGGTTCAAGCAGTTCCAGACTGGCGCGACAGGCTTCTTCGATTTACTCCGAAGCGGCTCGCCAGAGACCATTCGTGAACTGTTGACGAAACTGGAAAGAAAGTTCAACGGCGATGTATTCGAGTTGCCGGAAGAAGCTAAACGGCTGAGCAAAAGAGAGTTACAGCGCTTTGCGGAACTCGTCGAGGCTAGAACGCTCGGTGCACAACGCTATCTTTGGGAGCAATACTCGTTCCGGCACATTCCTGTTGAAGTCCTCAGTCATCTGTACCAGCATTTTGCGCAACAAGGAAAAGGCGCTGTCTTTACTCCTCCGATGGTTGCGAACTTGATGCTTGACTATGTGATGCCGTACAGAAATCTGACTGGGATGGAACGGATTTTAGACCCGACATGCGGCTCCGGAATTTTCCTTGTGAGTGCATTCCGGAGGTTGGTGCATTTCTGGCAGAGCAAGAACAATTGGGAGCAACCACAAGTCGCCACGCTAAAGGAAATCCTGAAGCGGAGCATCTTCGGAGTTGAACTGCAAGAAGAAGCTGTCCATCTAACTGCGTTTAGCCTCGCTCTTGCAATCTGCGATGCGCTTCAGCCAAATGTAATTTGGCGTGAATTGCGGTTTGACAAACTAGTTGGAAGTAACCTCCGCATCGAAGATTTCTCTGCGTGGATCGAATCCCTCCAAATCGATAGGAAGACAGAGAGCTTCGACATCGTGGTTGGCAATCCCCCGTTCATGTCCAAGCTGAATGACGCGGCGGTCCGGCTTCGGAAAGAACAAAAGCGAGCAACGTCCATCCCCGACAATCAGATGGCGTATCTCATCCTTGAGCAGGCGACATCGCTTCTGACCGATACGGGGCGACTCTGCCTAATTCAACCGCACGGTTTCTTATATAACGAAAAGCCCCGTTCGTTCCAGAAGGCGATTATCGATTCTTCCGCTACAGAGGCGATTCTTGATTTCACCTCAATTCGCAAACTCTATGACGGAGCTGATCCCAAGACAATAGCAGTACTATGCTCTGGTCGCAAACCTAAAGGTGACCACCGCATTCTCCATCTCACATTCCGTCGCACTTTCAGCGTAAGAGAAAGAATCTCTTTTGAGCTCGACCACTATGATCGGCACTCCGTACCCCAATCAATAGCAAGAAAGTATCCATGGGTCTGGCGTGCGAACCTACTGGGTGGCGGGCGGCTCGTCAATCTAGCGGCTCGGTTGGATGGTGCAGGTACGTTAAGGGAATTCGTGGAGCGAAACGGATGGGACTACGGCGAAGGATACATTGCTGCGTCAGGAGGAAAGCGCGAGCCTGCACCGTGGCTCACTGGGCAGCCACTACTTCCCACTGAGGCCCTAACCGACGAGGGGATCGATGAAAGTCGCATTGAAGTGGTAAAGCCAAAACGGTTCAGATCGTGCTATACGCCGAAGCGTTATAGCGGGCCAATAGTAATGATCCGGGAGAATGAATCGTTACCTTGTGCATTTCGTCGCCGTGGATTCCTCGCGTTCAAGCATAAGATCGTCGGAATACATGCGGAGGAATCTGACTCGAGGAGACTGGAGCACTTCTATCGTGAGTTTCTTGCGAATCGCGATGTGCTTCGTGGGTTGTGTTTGTTGTATGGAACGCAGGCATTAACTGGAAAATCAACCGCAATCCTCAAGCGCGATCTCGATGTTATTCCGTGGCCTCGTGAAGGGGCGCCTTGGAACTTAAGCGATTGGGAGAAGCTACTGTGTATCGAGTTGACCAAATACATGGCGGACTATATCCGGCTTGGCCAGAATTCGACTTTGCTCAAAGAACAGGTGGGATCTGAGGAGTTTCAGGACTACGCGAAGATTTTCAGCGACATGTTGAGCACCGTGTATAAGAATCTCCGGCAAAGTCGGTCAGGAATTCTAGCTGGACTTGCGTACCAAGCATTTTCATTTGGAGACACTGCTATTCCCAATTGGCCAGAGCATTGGGGCGAGACCTTGCAGGATCTAATTTTTGCCAAGCACGGTGAAGCATTACGGACCGTTAGAATCTTGAGGTTTTACGAAGGCAACACGATCATCATCGTGAAGCCTGATCGCTTGCGATATTGGATAGGATCGACTGCAATTCGTGATGCTGATGAAACCTTAGTGGATCTTCACAGGCAGGGCTATTGATGGCAGATTCACTCACTGTGAACGATGCGAGCAGTTATGGACGAATTACGCAAGGCCCCACGACCTCGCTCGTCGAACAGACATTGGAATTCGTATTCTCCGAGCTTTCTGGTTGGCGTGACGACCCGGACAGGACTTCAGAAGATGCCGAAGAACGCTTAAACGCGCAGCTTTGTAAGTATCTTAACGTCGTCGCGGCGGCTCGATTCCCTATGGTGTATTTCCATCACGAAGAGAAGCAGACCGGCACTCGTCGCGTCGATATCTCAGCGCTTCCAAGAAAGGGAATCGTTCTGGGATTGACTTATCATTCAATTTACGAACCGTTCGTAGTTCTCGAAGGGAAAAGGTTACCTGCTCCCAGCAGCGATCGGGAGCGCGAATATGTGACTGGTCGTTCCAAACAATCTGGGGGAATCCAGCGTTTCAAGCTCTCGCTGCATGGAGCTCGACATTCGGTCGCTGCCATCGTTGGGTACGTTCAATCAGGATCACTGGAGGAATGGTTAGTGAGAATCAATGAATGGATTGGAACCGAGGTGGAAAATCAGGATGCGCCCGGTGAGAGCTGGTCGATGGCAGAACAGTTGCTCGGCTTCAATGAGGACACAAGTTCGCGCACGGGTTCTGCGTTCTCCGTGCATACCCGGACCAGGGGTGCGATTTCGCCTGAAATCAGGCTGCGCCATCTATGGGTGGCAATGGTGAACTGATGACATCTATTCAAAATGCACGTTTAGTAGCAGTTGAGCGGCTGACGATTGTTGGCAATCTGTAGAGACAACATCGTATAGTCGTGATGCCTATTCAACGCTGCTTTTGATCGATTGGAAGATTGGGACTATGGCTACCGCTGCTGCTGTATCCGGATTGCTACCCATCGTTGGGCAACAATCGGAAGAACGATCTCGTGATCTCGTTCTGAAGACCTCCTCGAATGAGTTGGTCTTTGCGGTTGTTGGTCACGTCGGCTCTGGTACAGGTTATATTGCAAAGGCTCTTGCGGGACTGCTTGAAGATCCTTCGATATGCGGTGAGCCCTTTGGAGTTCATATTCTCAAGGCACGAAGCGTGATTGAGGCATGGGCCCGGAAGCGAAATAAACCTCTGCCCAATTCCAATGCTCCTCGGACGTTAAAGAGCGTCGAGATCCTTCAGGATTATGGCGACGAGATGCGGGGGGAAAAGACCGCTTCTGGTCATGAAGATCACGGGGCCGTCGCCCGCGCACTGGTTCTGGAGATTCGAAAAGCTCGTGCTAAAAGTATGGGGCTTGCGGATACTGCTCCTTTACCTGTCGAACTGGATCGCAAAAGGCGTGCATACATTATCGATTCATTGCGTCATCCGGAAGAGGCCAACCTCCTCCGGCGACTCTATCAAGATGCATTCGTGCAGATAGGCATTGTGTGCGAAGAGAGTAAGCGCAGGGCCAGACTCGGCAAGAAGTATGTTGACGCTGGCACAGAAAACGCCAATAAGTTTATGCGCCGCGATGAAGATGCAAGCGAGAAGAACGGGCAGCATGTGGGCGATACTTTCTACCTGAGCGATTTTTTCATCGACAACACGGCAGATCGGAAGAACCCGGATGGCAGCTCTAATCGGGATTGGACGATCAATGATGAGCTTTCCCGTCTAATCAAATTACTGATCGGCAAGGAGCTTGTTCGACCATTCATGTCCGAGACTGCGATGCATATTGCCCACAGCGCAAAATTGAGAAGCGCGTGTCTTTCTCGCCAGGTGGGTGCTGCGATTATTGATCGGGAAGGACAGCTGATCGCTACTGGCACGAATGAAGTACCAAAAGCTGGCGGCGGCGTTTATGGAGAGCAATTCGAGGACGACAATACTCCCGTCGAGGGTAGATGCGCTTTGATGGATGATCCGAACGATCGCTATTGCCGCAATAGTCAACAGCAGAACAAAATCATCCAGGAACTGATCGAGGATGTTCCTGAGCTTAAGGTATTGCCGAACGAACGAAAAGCAAAATTAGAAGTCGAGTTGAGAGATACCCGGATAGGGCAGCTCCTTGAATTTAGTCGCGCTGTACACGCTGAAATGGATGCAATTTTGTCAGCCGCCCGCGACGGAGCCTCGGTTGTTGGTGGCAGAATGTTTGTCACTACATTCCCGTGCCACTACTGTGCCCGGCATCTTGTCGCAGCCGGTATCGATGAGGTTCAGTACATAGAGCCGTATCCAAAGAGCCAAGCTCTCGATCTTCATCACGATTCGATCGAGCCTGAAAAGGTTGGCTCATGGATTCCGCCAAGCAAGATTACAGGAGACGAGAATCCGCCAATACGCAAGAAGGTTCTTTTTCACCCATTTTCAGGCGTGGCCCCAAGACTCTACGGAAAAGTATTCACGAAGGATCGCAGTCTGAAAGACAAGATTACAGGGAAGATGCAGATTGGAGATCCGGAGTGGGGCGATTCGTGGGTGGTGATGTCCAAGAGCTACGTTGAGCTTGAAGCAAAATTGACAGACGAACCGGTCAACCCAACTGAGGCATAATGGTGACGAGATGCTTCGATTAGTTTCACCCGAGAACAAGCAAGAGCCGACGCACTTCCAGACGGATCTGTTCCCAAACTCGGATCCACGATCAATCTTGTTGGTTTCGCTTCCTCTCAAGAGTGGCAAAGATTTCTTGCAAGTTGTCGAACGGACCTCTCCACGCTTGATTGTCGACCTCCGCGATATTCCGCGCTTCGATTTCGACATTTTGAGCCGCGGCAAGGTCTTCGAGCTGTTCGCCAAAGTGCAGAGCGTCTACGTGGACACGGAACTCAAATCGAAAGCTCAGGGCCGCGAAGACCGATGGGCAGATCTGTTCGTAGAGCAAAGAGCTTTGGCGGAGACGAAAAAGGGAAACGCGTCTGGCCCGTATATGTTTTTGTTTAGCGATTACGAGCAGCTGGTTCCGTTTGAGCAGTTTCTCCAGAGAGAGTTGCCACAACTCCGGCCTTCTCCGTGGTCGATTTTCTACGTTGCAAGCCAGGAAGAGTTTACAATTCATCGATTTGCTCGATAATGACAGATCATTTGATCATCATCACTAACACATCCACTCAACTGGATGTCATGCCCCCTGGATCAGAACGACCTGCCCGAACGGCGCTCTCCGATCCTCAGTCGATGCCCAGATCACAGGATATGGTGGCACCTGGCTCGGAAACGTGCCACAGAGATCTGTCAAAAACACTAATGCCTGGGGCACGATGCCATGCTCTTGAAGCCAGTCAAAACACGGCCGAAAGTCCGTTCCGCCTCCTCCTACCGGACAGAGCGACACCGGCTGCTCAGCCTGATACGTTTCGACCTTCTGAACAGCCGCGTCGAAATTGAGAACATGGACCAGCCGCGGGCGTTGTCCGCCTAAAATCGACTGAATCTCCGCTTCGAACAGGCCCAGTTGCCGTGAGCTGACCGACCCGGAGCAGTCAACGGCAATCGCGATCTCTCCCACTCCTTCCGAGGTGATCCCCGGGAGATACAGCCCGGCCCAGACATGACGCCGGTTGGGACGCGTCCAGCTGTAGTCGGCAGGAATTGTGTCGGACCAGGCCCGCCGTAACAGTTCGCGCCAGTCCACTTTCGCAGCCTGGGCGGCTTCGAGAGCGCGCACTGCGCCACCCGGAAGTTTGCCGGCAACCTTCGCTACAGTCTCCGCCTGTTTGACGGCGATCTGCCATTCGCGAGCTTGCTCTGCGATCGAGAGACCGTCACCTTCCGGCGCCGGCGCATCGAGCACCTGCCCTATGCCACCCGGAGTCGATGGAGCGGAGGGCTCGTCGCCACAAGGATCGATCTGAAGAGAGCCATCCTGCGATCCGCCTGAACCATTTCCTGGCTGGCTCTCAGACTGGCCGGATGAACCCTCCTGCTTTTCGTCCTCCTCGATCAGGTTGTAGATCCGCTCCGCGCTCATCCCGCGGAACCGGTTGTCGATAAGCACGTCTTTGGGCAATGTCAGACCGGCATCAAGCAGAATGGGATTGATGGCATAGTCACACGCCATATTCCACCGCACCGGACTCCGATCGCCGCGGCGAGTGTGGTGCTGCAGGGCCGGATGCATGACCTCGTGCGCCAGGACGCCGGCCAGCTCTGCAGCATTCAGCGTTTCGACGAATGATGGGTTATAGAAGAGCGACACGCCATCGGTTGCCATTGTCGCGACCAACCGTGACGCCTTTCCGCCGAGCCTGAAGAGCAGAGTGCCGAAGAAAGGATGATCGAGAAGCAGCGTGGTCCGCGCTTTCTGAATGCGGACCTCGTTTGGGATCTTGTGGTTCATCACGCCGGAGCCTCCATGTACGCGGCCATCTGCGCGAAAATATCGTCGGCGCTTGCAGGAATCACTGCGGAGTCACTCTCTGCAAGTTGCCCGCGTTCGCGCAGAACGGCATCCATCTCCGTCAGGATCTGCGCGGCATCGTTCGCCGTGGCGGCACGCAGGATCTCGTTCTTCTTGAGATCTCGTGCCGTAAATCCGCAGAGGCGATCCCGGATTTCCCCGGCGAACCGGTTGAGTTCCTCGTCCTGATTCACATTGAGACGCGGAAGCAACTCGACGAGTTCGCAGATGTTGGTCACCAGCGAAGCGTGGAAGCGCGACTCGGGCTCATTGAGGCGCTCGACCATGTGCGCCACAACGCCCTTCAGCCGCGCCCACAGGTCCTCGGTCCCCTTTTGCAGCGACTGCCGGACGTTCTCATCGATCTCCCGCGCGACTCGCGCCTGTTCTTCCTCAGAAAGCGTCACCCGGAAATCGTTTCCGCTCGGAATGGGCAAAACCTCGAGCTTGATCCCGAACTTATTGCGCAGTTTGTCCGTCGATGGGTAATCTTCTTCCCGGAAGAGGCCGTTCAGTTCCGGACGAACCTGCTCGATGTAGCTGGGGTAGACGGCCAGGAATTCCTCCACCTGCTGCGAGAAAGCCGTCTCGAACTCCCGCATCTTGGTGGTCAGCTCGAAATAGAAGTGCGCCGGCAAAAGACGATAGCCCTCGTCGGACCAGGGCAAAGTGATTTTGTAGAAGTACTGGCGGATCTGACCCGAGATCGAACGCAGCGATTCCAGCCGTTCAGCTTCCCGGAGCAGTTGCTTGTTGTAGCGGCCGGCGCCGGCATAAGCTCCGTGCTGCTCGGCCACCTCTCGGCTGACCTTCCGGTCGTGTTTGATCGCGGTCCAGATGCTGATGTGGACCGCGGCCAGCATGGCGCGTTCACTGATCATTGCAAAACCTCCGCATGTTCCACGCCGAAGCGGACGAACTCCGGCGTGTGGGTAATGGCCCGATCGCGGGCGGCGGCATCGCGCATGGCGAGCACCCGCATTTCGGTCGGCATCCGGTCGAGATACCGGATTCCCTTCGGGATCGAATGGTCAGTCAGTGCGCGCCCCAGAGCCGTGGCGATTGCAATCCGCGCTGAAGGCTCATCGGGGAGAGGCGCCGCATCGGGATTGAGCAGGATCTCGTCGATCGAGGGCAATTGCCGGAAGAGGCGCAGGAAGGCGACCAACTCAGTGGTTGCCGCTTCTCCGATCGTTCCTTCCAGCAGCTGCGCCTCAATCTCGGTGGTGCCCGAAAAGAAGCCGCTCTGCTGGCGGCGCGCAAAACCGCTCAGGACGTTCGAAGCCATTTCCCAGGAACGTGGGGTTGGCCACGCATTCACGTCCGAAGTCGCGTCCGGGTCATGCAGAAGTGCCGGCTTGAACCGCAGGAAGGCGATGATCTCCGGACGAATCCCCGCCTTCACCGCCCACTTGCACCAGTCCATGAAGTCCGGTTCAAGGTCGAGGTGGACGAAGCGGTTCCGCAGCGGCCGCGGCATGGAGAAATGGACGCCGCGTTCCGATGCCGGATTGCCGGCCGCGATTACCGCCCAGCCCTCGGGAAGGTGATATTCGCCGAGCTTCCGGTCAAGCACAAGCTGATAGCAGCCGGCCTGGGTCATCTGCGGCGCCGAGGTTAGTTCGTCCAGAAACAGAATGCCTTCTCCATCGAGCGGAAGGAATTTCGGAGGCACCCACTCCGCACGATCGGCGGAGATTCGCGGCAGGCCGCGCAGGTCGACGGGATCGAGTTGCACCGCCCGAATGTCGAGGAATTCGCATTTCCGGTCGGCGGCTACCTGGGCAACGATCTGCGATTTGCCGACGCCGCAGGCGCCCCAGATGTGCAGGGGTACACGTTCGCTGATCAGCGCATGAAGCGCCTCGTAGAGTTCTGAAGGTTTCATGAAACTGGTGATCCCTTTCAAAGAAACAGTGGGAACGAAGCTATTGAGGAAGACACAACGACAACGGGTGTGAACAGCACATCAGTGCCGATCCTTTTTGTCAGGTCGTAATGTCAAGGTATTCCCGCTGCGATTCAAGCACTGCCAGCCTCAGATTTGCGTCCGGCCTTGGGCAGATACAGTAAGATTTGCCGTAGTGGAAACATGAACAGACAACAGAATTGGTTCGAGTTCGGAGATAGACGTTCACGCAGCATGGATCGCGATGCTTGGATCGCACTGCGAGCGGCGAAAAAGACCGCCGACTTTCCAGAAAGATTCAGATCCGGCTACGAGGACGAGTTTTTCGGAGCCGTAACAGCGGCTATCCCAACGAGGAAACGCAAAATTGCCGAGAAGGTCATAAATTGGCATCAATTGGGTCTCATGGGGGACAACGGCCCGTGGTTCGAGCACAAAACTTACCATCGGGCCGATGAATTCCATACCTACCCAGAAGACGTAAAGGGAACCCACCTCGTCTTGTGTCAGCGCGGAACACAAAATGAACACCAAGAGTGGCACCCGCATCCTGATCTAGTACTAGGCTTGAATCTGAAGCGGGAGGGCGATGTCTGGCTCGCGGTCGAAGAGGGATATGCACCAGTCATCCGGCTTTCTCGAAATCCAGATGGGGCACCTGATCTACTTGAAATCAGATCCGAGCACTTGAAGGACTTCCTTGCCGCTATCAACGCGTGTCTCTGTGTTTCCACCTACAGAAGCCGGGAAGTCATTATTGCGGAGAAGCCAGACTTTCCATGGTCGGAAAATCCTACAGTCGCGGAAATCGAAGGCCAAAAATGGCAAGGAAGTATAACCGCTATCAATGAGCATGGCCTTCGATTCGGTGAAGAGATTGCCGTTCTCCACGTCGGCCGAAAGAACTTCGATATGGGACAAGATGTGCCGGAAGTTGGAATCGAGGACGATTTCGAAACGGAATCTTCCACGAGGCAGGTCAGGGGAACCAAGCTCTTTCGCGTTTGGGGCGAGTTATGGAAGGTTGAGTTTATCGAGCCCGGGTTGCATAGTCCGAGAGTTCGGCACGACGACGTATCTTCGCAGGTTTTCTTTTGCATCGATGGCGCCGGCAATCGAAAGAGCGCAGACGAGTTGGGTCGTAGGGGGCAATGGCTCTGGTTCAGACCCGATGTTATCAACAAAGCGCTTGAGTTCAGAGGTTCCATGCTGAGGTGGTATACGGCCCAGACGGGAGGGATTGATTTCGGAGCGGGAGGGAATGTCCCGTTTGGGGTCAATGATCTCGGGCTCGTGAACGTCTACGCGAAGGACATCCGTAACTCACATATTTGGCAGCAGCAAATTTGGGTTGGTTTCAATGTTGCGCCAGACGGAGGAGTTTCGCGCGAGTTGCTCATGGCGCAGGCTCAAGGAACCCCAGCCCACACCCAGGCTCCTGAAGCATTCTTGAAGAAAAGCATTGAAGTGCTAAATCAGAACAGCAGAGCTCGGTTCGGATTCGAGGTGATAAGACCACATGCCGACCACGAGAGATTGGTTCGTTCCATTCACAGATTTAGAGCTATCGACGAACCCGGGTTTTACTCCCTCGCAAAAGATATTGCGAGAATGACCGCGGATAGCATAGATTCGCATAGCCTCCAAAACATAGTTCCCATTCCACAGGGTCAAAAACGGGGATCCTTAAAATCTCTTGAAAGTGTACTGGGCACGGTCATCGATTTGCGCGATGCCGCTCGCATCATGGCCCCGCTTTTCGGCGCGTACGATCTGCGTCTGGCTGACGCGCATCTCGCAACATCCGACATAAATGACGCATTTGAGCGGGTCAATGCCGAACGTGCGACGCCATGGATACAGCAGGGTGCGCGTCTTCTCCACTCGGTCGTTAGCTCGTTGACGCAGATAGGATCCGCTTTTGCGCCGGTCGCAAAAAGCTCTCCTGGGCGGGGTGCATGAATTCGTCGTTAGGATTCACAATGCGGAGCAGCATCTCGGATGCACGATCCAGGTTCTCGCTTCCCGCGGTTGGTACCAAGCCGGCTCATCGTTGTGGCCAGCCATTCTCTCGCCTCGTCACCGAACTATCGATCATTCGAGCGAGCGCGCCCGTGGCTGGGCATCGGTCAGAAGCGTAGTACATCATCAGCCAGGAGCAGGCTTTCCGTTCTGTGAGCGCTCCCACTGGTGTATTGGTCCGCTGCTAGTCTTTGTATTACCGCGTTGTGATACAGACCGAGCCAGATCAGCTTTTGCTTTACTTTTTCCGGTTGCTTCGTAACGTCCTCCCGTAGGCGACTCTTCACAAAATCGCGATGTTGGCTGAGGAGTTCACAACCGTCTCTCCACTCATCCATCCAAAAACACTGATGAGTGGCGTTGAAGAGATAGTCGATGAAGTAGGCACCATCGTCTCCACGCCGCAAAAGCCTACCGACCAGACCGTCGTCGTCGTTTGCCAGGAGCCTGACTACTAGGTCGCGATCCACCACGACGCGTGGGTAAACCGCGAACTCCGACTCAAGGCGATACGCCTTCACAAGGCCGGGACCGAACGTCACATCGTCGCTTGCGACGATCTGCCCATAACAGACACCGCCTCGGACTAGAACATTCTCCGTAGTGGCCAGATTGAACTGTGTACTGGCCAGATAACCGATCTCTTGAACGGCCTCGCTGTGCTGCAAATCACCAATTACAAAGCGCGTCCGAATAGTTAAATCAGAAAAGCTTTCCGAAACGAAGTTCGGCGCTGAAATTGCGTCCTTACTCCGTCGAAGTTTTGGGGTTGAAGCCAAGGTCGTCGCGTACCGCTTGCAGCAGATCCGCAATCTTTTCCACCCGTTCTGGTCGCGAGGCGCTCTCCCGAATCATCTCGCTAAAGCCGAGAATATCGACATAGGAGATGATCGCATCACGGTACCCGGGCTTTTCTGTTTCCGTCACGCTGGCTCCAAAGCATCTATCATTCATTCACAGTTTTAATGCATGGAGAGGATCCTTCGAAGAAGAAATACACGAACACCCGAAGTGAAACTTTGGCTTTTCGCTCCTTCGAATCCTTAGCCCAGGAAGGGACCAGCCCCCGTCGCATGACGGTCAGCTCCCTCCGGCCGGTCTCGCAGTCGAGTCTCACCACCGGCTGCAAGCTTTGCGGCGCGACATTGTAGGACGGCGCGAAATAGGAATTATCGAATACGTTGGTGTTGTGGGTCTGCATCCACTCCGCGATCCGCTGCTTGTCTGCGCGCCTGCCGTATCGTCCACACATGGCGAGAGATTAGCACTCAGACCGGGTAAAGCCGGCAAACGATTGGGAAACGCGCCGTGTTGTTTCGCCGCAGTCAGATTGTCGATGCCGAGCTCAGGTTTCAGTGAAGCTCTTTCACCTTCTCGGGCACCTTCCGGAAGACTGTGCAAAAAATCTCGTGCGCTAATTCCACGGACTCTTCGATCGCCTGTCTGGTAGGCACTACCCGCACATTCACCTGCCGCTCCCGGGCGAGCCGGATGCCGGCGATCAGACATGCCCCCAGATAGATCATCCCGCGATTGATTCGTGGCAGGTGTGCGTCGGGATCGAACATCAGTTTGCCTCCGCGCGCTTCTGGCGATTCACCAGCTGATCGACCCGTCCCAAGAACACCTCAGATGGCAGATAACGCCGCTTCTCCCCACACAGCGGGCACTCGACAACGATCGACTGGAACGGAAACTCACCGACACCGGTCGGGACGTCCCGGCGGCACTTCTTGCAGGCGACAACGAAGGTCTTGCGGGCTAACGGCCCCTGGAACATGGATAAAGCATAGGCGAAAATAAAGCGAAACACTATCCAAGAGCGTGAGCCACGGGCAAGGGAGATCGGCTGGCGTACACGGTGCCTCACTCAAGCCGTTGCGCGCGCCGATTCCGAGCATGTCGCACAATTCAGGAAACTTGTCCGTGGTTTTTTCAAGGCCGCACCGCCGAAGAAAGCCGCTGTCGGTTCTGTGGATTTCACCTGGAAAAGCGGTGCATAACAGGCAGACCCCGAACGCTCTTCACGCCGCTTCGTCTGCTTCTTCGCCTTCGCCCTCGTCAAAGGCTTCCCGGAGGATCTCCTCGTCCTCGTCGGTCTCCGATGCCGCAATGGCAGGCCGCGCGTCATCCGCAACCGGTTCATCGGCTCTATGGGATCTGCCAGGTTCGGGAGCGGGGTCGAACAGACTGGCCGCTTTGGGAGGTTCGGCCTTGGCCGGAGCCGGTGCTTCGGGCGCCACGGCTGGCTTGCTGGAATTCGCGGCTGGATCCTTCTTCGTGATCTGGCTTCCGGATTTCTTTCTCGCTTCGGCTCTGGCGGCTTTGGAAGCCTCTTCCATCTCCGCTTTGGCTCGTTCGAGCGAGTTCTTCAGTTCGAGGTGGCTGGAGACGAAGTGGAGCAGGGTTTCGGGAAGCTCTTTGTCGAGATCTTCAACCGTACCGCTCACGCTGACCGGGGTGGTGAGGGCATCGTTCTCACCATCAGCAATCTTCTTCGGAATGACGTTCACACGAAACTGGTCGTCTTCGACATGGCTCACGGTGAACAGGACAGCGCGGTGCCGCACGAGCGGCGCGAGTTCTTTGAACATGGTAAGGGGGTCCTTCCAATGAATTTGGGTTGTTTCCGGAAAGAGGATCTACCGGGCGGAAAGAGCCACTTTCATCGTGGCCGCCCAGTTGGGCCGTGGCTCGAACACCGAACTGTGGGCGGTGAAAGAAGGCCCGCCAGCGGATAGCCGCCGTCGGTTGAGTTGTCGAGGAGGAGGGTGTGATCCGCGCGCCTCACCGCCACGGGAAGGTTTCATCTGGATCGAACAAGCGGAAGGGGGAGAAGCTTCGGGATTGCCGCGGGTCAGAGATACTTTTTTCCCGCTTCATTCGCGCTTGCGATCGGCGTAAAAGCAGGCGGTGTCACCGCGCAGCCGAGGGCGTGCCAGGATGAGGTTTGGCGGAACTCGCACTCGTCTGCTTCGAATCCAGATAACGGCGGTCCTCCGCCAGCTTTGCTCTCGCTCCCGCTGCCAGCTTTCGGGCGAATTCCAGCCAGTCCCGCTTCACCTTCATAGTCTAGCTTTGGCGGGTATGACGACCAGCATGCCGATCTGCATCCTGTTTCGGACTGCCGACCCGATCAGGGGCGACGCAACCGCGCCCGGCTGATTGAAGGAGAAACAGTTTCCTCGACGGATGCGGCCGCCCTTCCCCGTTATCCTGTTTCTGTGACATCGCCCAACCAGACCGCCCTCGACCAATCACTCACGGACGCGGAGTACGACCGTCTGGAAGCGATCCTCCGAGGCCTTCCCGGGGCAAGTGCCATGAATCTCGAGGAGATGGATGGGTTCTTCGCGGCGCTCATCTGCGGACCGGTAGCGGTTCCCCCGAGCGCACACCTTGATGAGATCTGGGGTGGCGGTCCGGGTCCGTTCGCCACCGAAGCGGAACTCCGGGAATTCCTTAATCTGGCCATGCGCCACTGGAACTGGATCGCTCGGGCGCTGGCTTCGCCCGATCTGGTCTTCATTCCCCGCCTTGTCATTGAGAAGGACGAGGCAATCCCGCGGGGAAATCGCTGGGCGCGGGGCTTTTTGCGGGGCGTCGCCCTCTGCCGCGAGGCATGGAATGAGATCTTTGACGACGAGGACAGGTTTGCCATCCTGTTGCCGGTTCTGGCTCTGGCGCATGAGAACGACCCCGACCCGGAGTTGCGCTCGTGGAAGACTCCGCCGGGACCCGAGCTGCGGAAAGAAGTGCTTGGCGGACTGTCCGCGGCTACGCAGCGGCTCTGGGACTACTTCCGCTCAGGTGGCAGGAGCAGGACGGCCGCCCGAGTTCCTGCAACCAGCTCGAAAATCGGTCGCAACGATCCCTGTTCTTGCGGTTCCGGAAAGAAGTACAAACGCTGCTGCGGCAGCGTCACCGTGCACTGAACGACCGCCAGCGCTCTGGAAAGGTGAACGACCAGAATCGAGGCCCTCTCTCGCCTTGACGATGGCCGCGCCAGGCGTCCGGGACACTATGCCGGCGCCAGGATTTCGAGCTTTGGGAAGTAGGTCCGATAGCGGGCAGCATCGCGCGTGAGCAATGCCAGGCGCTCGATGGCCGCGTGCGCTCCGATATAAAAATCCGGAAGAGGCGTGGGGCGCTGGCCACCCCGCCGACGATAGCTGAGGAAACACTTGCCGGCGAGGAAGCCAGCCTCCCACGGCAGAGCCTCCCGTTCGTAGGACGCAGGAGGCAGGGCAGCGTCCAGAGCTTCAATGGTGCTGAAGCCGATCGATACCTCGGCGTAGACAATGGGATTGATAATCAGGGCCGTGCGGTCGGCACACTCAGCCAGTGCCTGCGCCGACCACTCCGCCCATTTAGCATCATTGGTCGCAATATCCAGGAGTACATTGCTGTCGACGAGGACGCCGCGGCAGTTGCCTATGCGGGAGGACAGGTTACCGAGTGCAATCGTCATTTCCCCTTCGCGCCCGAACGGCTGCTCCCGCGCGTGAGCGCCATGATTTCATCTGTCGAAAGGCGTGTATCGGCCGAACCGCGGAGCGCCCGGAGCGCCCTCTGACCCCGAACACCGGAACCCTCTGTACGTCTGGCTTTGCGGATCCGGGCGTGGTCGCCGCTCACTTCGAATTCCACCTCGGTATGCGGCAGAAGGCCCAGTTGGTTCCTCACCTCCTGAGGAATTGTGACTTGTCCCTTGCTTGTGATCTGCATCGGTAATACTCCTACTGGTAAGGGTAATAGTCCGCGATGACGAAAGCAAGCAAGGTCGACCAGAGCCTGGATTCCGCTCGACTAGCATCGCCCCGAGGCTACCGTCTCGATGTCCTTTCTGACAGGCCCCCGTCACCAATCGAACCGGGACGCGCACGCTTCCTTTCCGACTTCCTTAGCTGGCGCCACAACTCGGGATCCACAGGAAGGCAGGTCATCTGTCCCGTTCCGGCATTGAAGAATCCGCCATGATGGCAGAGTCTGCCGTACCGGAAGAGTCGCGCCAGCATGGCCAGGGCGCTCGCCGCGAGCGTTTGATTGATGAACGGTTCCTGCCGTTCGAGGGCCTCGACGGCGGAGCAAGTGGGCAACGGGTCTTCCCCGGCTGCCGCGTCTGCAATCTCCGGATAGAGCTCGCTGACCGTCCGTAATCGTTCTGACTTCCGGCGATTTCTCCCGTTCGGCGGCTGACCCAGAACGAACTGCCCGCTCGACGCGTTGTTGCCAAGATCGAGCCAGTACGCCACGTAACTCGACTTCTTGCACACGCTGCGCTCGATGACACCGCGCGCGGCCCGCGTGTCCACACACCCGATGAGAAGATCCGGATTTCGATCACAATTCGACCGAAGCGTGGATTCATCGAAGCAGGCCGGGTGGGCATTCCACTTCGTTCCCCAGAACAGGTTGATCCGATTGATGAGAACGGTAGCCTTGTTCTGGCCCACATCGGACCAGGAGAACGGCTGCCGAACGCAGTTGGTTTCGGAGACCGTGTCACCATCTATGAGCGTGACTTCAAGGCCATAGATATGCCCCCATGCCCTCATGGCCTGGTGGAGATAGGGCAAGCCCATCACAATGGCGCTGCCGGTGCCGCCGGCGCCCACCACGAGAATTCGCAGGGGCCGGCGACCGGGCAGACAGGTCGGGAGAAGATGCTCAATACGCATAATCAGTACCTCGGCCGGAAAACCGGAGCCCGGGATCGGCCCGGAACCGGCAAGGCCGATTGCCCAGGGAAGCCACACAGGCAGCTGTGTGACATCGCTCACATCCGGTCTCCGATCAATCCGGCATCATCTTCCAACAACCCAGACTGCTGTGACGGGGTCCGTCGGTCATCGGGGCTACGGACCCCGTAAGGGCTTCGATACATCTCCATGTTCACCATCCCACACGGGCACCCGGACACATATGAGCGCTTCAACACGACAGCGGGTGAATCAATACGTCGCAGACATCTGCCGCCTTACATCGCAACTGGGCGCGGTGAGTAAGCGGGATCCGGCCGAGACTCGTTCGGCGGCGGTCGAGAAGGCTCGCGCGATTTACGAGGAACTGCTGACGAGGAAAAACACATTTCAGATTCCCCGGGGACGAGATACCCATGGTCGAGGCGATGCTGGAGCGCATCAAAGCCCAGCTCAAGTTCCTTAGCCGCGATTAGGGTTTTCGGAGTCTCGACCGATCATGTGTTTTGATGTTGAGCGAGCGAGAAGGCGATCGGCTGCGTTTCGCCTCCCCCAGACGACGCGTATTGGCCGCTACCTCCCCTGAATGAATTCGGCGAGCGTCTGCGGCAGCCGAATCAGCGCATCAATCGGAAATGGCTGCCGCTTGCCCCCAAGCTCGGCCCACAGAGCGTCGTGACCGCCTTCGTGACGCGTGAGTCGACCGACATTGGCATGGGTGAACGAGCTCTCATAGAATCCCTGTTCCCAGGCTCCAATCGATGCCGCAGAAGCACTGTCAGGACTGCGCATCGTTCCCAGGCACACCCTGCCGTCGTCGGAGAGGTTCCAGAACGGAGCGACGGCAAGCGTCGCTTTGGCGTTTGGCCGCCTGTTATCGCAGAGTGCACGGATCTTCAGGTCCCCCTGCGCTACCCTCCACACCAGCGCGGGCTGCGGAAATACCTTTCCATTGAGCTGCTGCCCCTTGCCTTCAGCGTTCTCGAAGAACATGCGCCGCACACGCCGCGGCGTCCACCACGCGATCATGCGGTCCGACTTCGCGAGAACATTCTCCGGAAGAACCTCAGCCGCGACCCCGCCGGACAGCGATTCGGCGAGGTCCTCCACGAATGCGGCCGTCAATGGTTGGGCCGGCCCAAGCAATGGAGGACCTTGTTGCTGCGCCGTCACCGTATGCCAGGTGATAAAACTACGCCGGTTCTCCCGGTAGATGAGCAGCGCATCACGCAGCTCGAAGCGACGCATCTCCCCGATTGAAATCTCGACCTTCATCGCTTTTCTCCAGCGTATGAATCTCTTCGATCAGCTCACAAACCTCCCGGTTCACGAGCACAAATCGCTCAGCGGCACGTATGGCTGCAGAGCACTCTTTCGGATTGTCGAGCGTGAAGACCGCACAAATGGCTGGTTCCGCCGAGCCTTCGAGCATGTGCTGGCTCTCTTCGTCGAAACAGGCCGCGACAGCGTCATGGTCCTCGAAGACGATCAACAGCGCCGGCAGCGGCGGTCCATCATAGTACCCGTCGTAGTCTGCCGGTTCAGACGATCTTGCTTTGACCCTCGAGAGCTTGGCAACTGCCTCGACGTGCTGAATCCACTTCCGGAATCGTCCATTACGGTGACGCCAGAGCAATCGCCGGTAGTCCAAACGCCAGTGTTCCGATTCGTGTTTCAGACTCCCGCGGATGCACTCGGGCAGAGCCTTCTCGACCTCGGGAAACTCATACTGGTTCCGATTGGCTGGGTCGTCCTCCTCGGCATATTCGATCAGGTTCTCCTCATAAGCCTGCGCGTCGCTGTGGTCGTAGATCCGCATTACCCGATAGAGCGACCGAAGGAGCGTCCAGTAAAAGGCCGCACCGAGACCTTGCTCCTCCGCTTCGAGAGCCCGTAACGCGGGGCCAATTTTGAGAAAGCCGCAGCCGCTGCAATGGATGGTGATCGCCAGCTGTCCCGTACTCAACCCGGCGCTGTCGGCGCCCACCACATCCGTGACTTCGAGGTGATATTCGACGTTGCGTTCGAGCAGTTCAATGGTCCCTGTGCCGATTCGATTCACAATGGAGCACTTGACGAAGGTAAGCGGGTCTTCGCCGCACTCGCTCCACAGTTGTGGTGTCCCCAACTCCATGCGCACAAGAGCGGCGCACAACTCGAAGAGCATCTCGCCGTTGACCTCGTGGCTGTAGTTGACGGGCTGCCCGTCGAGGGATGGTAGTGCCACAGCGCAGGCCGGAGCGAGCGTTTCTACTGGAGGGGTGGCAGGATTTCCGCGGGCGCCGGCAACGCCCTCGCGTTGTCGGCGTGATAGCGACCGAGCGCGCTGGT
>Ga0335075_10001638_pt1 | contig 36659 bp, 23 predicted proteins | sample Lox_Sample_24_FD_206723 | JGI IMG/M metagenome (GOLD analysis project Ga0335075, IMG submission 206723) | Soil microbial communities from Loxahatchee National Wildlife Refuge, Florida, United States - Lox_Sample_2.4 | ecosystem: Environmental > Terrestrial > Soil > Wetlands | place: USA... | reverse complement strand
CCGCTACAAAAAAATACAACAACAACCGCCCCCCCCCCTCCCGCCGGGGGGCGGCGCCCGAGGGCCCCCCCCGACTCTTTCCAACCAACGATTTCGAAACCTCTTACGACGCCGGGGTCGGCTCGTCGCCGTCCTCGGCCGGCGTGGTGAACCCCGTCTCGAACGTGTTCGGCTCGGCGGCCACTTCGTCGGCCGGCAATGTCTTCACGTACGAGACGAACGCCGCACCGGATGCACCGGCACTCGCGGGAATGACCGATGGATCGGCGGCGGCGGCGGGCGGCGGCGGGTTCGCCACCGCGCCCCCACTGTCGCTCGAGGAGTCCATGCAGCCGGCGATGGCGACGGTCGCCATCCCCGCGATCACCGCACCCAACAACCGGATTGATCTTGCTTCCATGGTGATCTCCTAGTTGTTGAAGTTGCCGGGCAGCGGCGTGTTCAGATACGGGAACACCGACTGGAAGTCGGCGGCCGTCTTGCGCACGCCATCATTGAAGGGCAATCCACCGGCCGGCGCATCCGCGGGCTTGCAGCCCACCTTGAGCGTGTCGGCATCGGTGGTGAGCACACACAGCGCGCCCATCGCCACTCGCAGCGACGCATCGACGATGTCGTCGCCCGGACGACGGCCGTTCGGGAATCCGGCGTTGTCGCCCGCGGCGACGCCGAGCGGATTCTGCGCACCGGCGGCCACCGGCGCGATACCCGTGTTGAGACGCAACATCTCGGACGCCACGACATTGGCGGGCTGGTTCAGTCCCGGTAATCCCTGCAGGAAGACGGTGACCAGGTCCGTGCGCGGGAAGTTGGTCGGCGCCTTCGCCGACGGGAACAACGTTTCGACCAGCGCCGGCAGCGTCGGGTTCGTCACGAAGTCGGCGAACTGCGCATCGTCACGCGGCTTCGATGAATTGAAACGGTCCTTGCTGTCGAGACCGATCACGACCTCGTTGACCAGCGGCATGCCGAGTCGTGAAACCTGCGTCCACGGACCGCCGACCTTGTCGACGTTTCCCAGGCCGGGCTTCGGCGTTCCATCGAGCAGGCTGCCCTGTCGCAGGCTCGCCGTGGTGTACGCGCCGATGGTCTTCTCCGTGCCCGAACACGCGCAGGCGATCGGGATCTCGATCGCGATCGTGCTGACGTTCTTCATCTCGAGATCGTTCTTGTTGCCGGCCGTCTCGTTGCCGAGCGGGTTCAGGTTGAACAGGTCGAAGATCTTGCCGACGGCGATGTAGAACGGCTCCTTGCGCTGGCCGACGAAGACGCGGCCGTTGCCGCAACCCGGGATCGCGACGTCGTAGACGTGCTGCTTGGCGTAGGTTTCGTAGGCGCTCGCGCTGCCGAACGTCTTGTCGCCGATGTTGTCGACCGGCTTGTCGAACTCGGTCGCGCCGTCCGCGGCACCCGTGACGCCCTGGCGCGAACCACGACGGTCACCGCGCACCACGTCCACCGTGAAGGTTTCGCGCACCGCGAGCGTCGCCGGATTCACGCCGGAGATCTGCCCCGCGTCGATGAGCGGGATGTTGACCTGCTTGCCGCCGACCGGCAGCGCCGCGCCTTTCGACGTGTTCTTGAAGCGGAACTGGAACGTGACGTCTTCCTTGGCGTCACCGTTGTTGTCGATGTGGATTTCGTACAGCGCGTGCGGATTGAACTGGTAGAAATTCGGGCCGCCCTGCGGATCCTGGAACGGGATGTAGTCCGCGAGGATCGTGACGTAGCCCTGGCGCCCCGTCTCGTAGCTGCGGAACATGTACAGGTCGGTGGCGTCGACGGTCGGCTGCATGGCGATGAACGGCGCTTCGCGATGACTGGAGGCATTTGCCGTCGTCGCGATGGCAAAGGCGGCGATGGCGGCCGCTGTGCCCGCGAGGGCAATCCTGGCGTTGAGCGCGCGTTGGCCGCGCCGGGAAGGGTTTCTAAGATGCATTGTGTGAGCTCCGCTGAGTGGGTGCCGGGCCGACTCGCCGGAAGTCATCGGGGTGACTAGTTAGTCATCCTGCGCTGTTCCGGCTGCGGCGACGGCGGAGCCGGAACTATGCGCGGGAATCGGCCACTTCGATCCGCGTCGCGCGCGCGTCGCGGCAAGATCGCACCCTGTCGCGAAACCTCGTCTGACCCCGCGCGGCGATGCGCGGCGGCGGTTCGTTGAATCCGGAAATGCAATCCGTACGTACCGCCGTCGCGCGATTGATCCAGGATAAGCGGCGCTGTAGGACGCGCACCGTCAGCGCGGTCCCGGAGACTCGGTGTGGGGTCGCGAGATCGCCGCGGCGGCGATGGCTCGAACGGCTCAGCCCAGGGCGGACAACTTGCTCTGCGTCCGGTGCGTCGCATCCGTGCCGGCAGTGCCGGCGCGCTCGCGCACCAGCTCGCCGAACTCCTTCGCGGGTAGCGGCTTGCTGAAATGAAAGCCCTGATACTGATCGCAGCCGAACTCGCGCAGCGCCTCGAGCTGCTGCGTCGTCTCGACGCCTTCCGCGACCACCTTCAGCTTCAGGCTGTGCGCCAGCGAGATGATCGCCTGCACGATCGATGCGTCCTCGGCGCGATTGGCCAGGTCCTTCACGAACGTGCGGTCTATCTTCAGCTTGTCGATCGGGAAGCGGCGCAGATAACTCATGCTCGAATAGCCCGTGCCGAAATCGTCGACCGACACGTGCACGCCCATCATGCTGAGCTTCTCGAGCACGGCGACGGATTCCTCCGGGTTCGTCATCACGGCGCTCTCGGTGAGCTCGAGCTCGAGATACCGCGGCTCCAGCTGTGCGGCATCGAGCGCGCCACGCACGACCTCGAGCAGGTTGTTCTGCCGGAACTGCGAGGCGGTGACGTTGACCGCGACGCGCATCGCCGGCAGGCCTTCGAGCTGCCAGGCGCGCGCCTGCTTGCAGGCCTCGCGCAGCACCCACTCGCCGATCGAGACGATGAGGCCGGATTCCTCGGCCAGCGGGATGAACTGCTCGGGCGCGATCGTGCCGTGATCCGGGTGGTTCCAGCGGATCAGCGCCTCGGCGCTGTGGAACTTCTGCGATTGCGTGTCGACCTTCGGCTGGTAGTACAGCTCGAGCTCGCCGCGCGACAGCGCGCCGTGCAGGTCGTTCTCGCGCTTCACGCGCTCGCGCGTGGCGTTGTCCATGCCGGCGTCGTAGTGCTGCACGAGGTTGCGGCCGCGGTTCTTCGCGCAGTACATCGCGGAATCCGCATGCGCGAGCAGGCTGTCGGCGGTGGTGCCGTCGTCGGGATACATCGCGATGCCGACGCTGGTCGACACGTGCAGGTCGACGCCGCCGACGCGCACCTGCGCACGCATCGCGTCGATGACCTTGCGCGCGACCGTGGTCGCGTCCTCGCGCGTCGACATCGGCGACAGCACCAGCACGAACTCGTCGCCGCCGACGCGCGCCACCGTGTCCACCTTGCGCACCACGCCGCGCAGCCGCTGCGCGGTTTCGTTCAGCAGCTCGTCGCCGGCGCCGTGGCCGAGCGAATCATTGACCATCTTGAAGCGGTCGAGGTCGAGCATCAGCACGGCGAACTGGTGTTCGTCGCGCTTCGCATGCGCGATCGCCTGCGCGAGGCGGTCGTCGAGCAGCACGCGGTTCGGCAGGCCGGTCAGCGAGTCGTGCGTCGCGAGGTGGCGCAGCTGGCGGTTGGCCGCCTCGAGCCCCTCGGTCCGCGTCTGCACGGTGCGTTCGAGCGCGCGGATGTGCCGGCGCAGCGCCTGCGCGTCGGCCCACTTGCGCGTCAGCGCCGTCGCGCATTGCAGGACCTCGATCGGCTCGAACGGCTTCTTCAGGACGAGTAGTTTGTCCGAGTAGCCGAGCCGGCGCGTGAAATCGTTCCAGTCGTAGTCCGAATACGCGGAGCAGACGACGATCTGCATGTCGGGGTCGACGTCCCAGAGCTTCTCGATGGTCTCGAGCCCGTCCCAGCCCGGCGGCATGCGCATGTCGACGAACGCCAGCGCGAACTGGATCTGGTTGAGCTTGCAGCGCTGCGCGAGCTCGACGGCGGCCTGGCCCTGCAGCGCGAAGCTCAGCTCGAAGCGCGGCTGCGCGATCCGCTCGACCGGCGCGCCGAACAGGATGCGCTCGGCATCGCCCAGGGCGCCGTCGGACGCGGCCACGCTCACCAGGACCTTCTCGAAGTCGCGGTGGATCGTCGGGTTGTCGTCGACGATCAGGATCCGTCCGTTGGCCAGTTCGGCGTTGTCGCTCATCCCTAAGAAGCTCCCCGGTTCGGTGAAAACCGTTAGATGCGTAACGGTAGTCGAGGCGCGGCACGGCTACCGTTAACGCCCTCACATGGACGCTACGTACAACCCCTGGCTGGTCGCGCTTTCCATCGTCGTTGCGATGGTCGTCGCGTACACGGCGCTCAAACTAGTGGCCCGCGTGGCCGACGAAGGCCGCGACGGCAACCGCGTGTGGCTGATCGGCGGCGCGCTCGCCATGGGCATCGGCATCTGGTCGATGCACTTCATAGGCATGCTCGCGTACTCGGTGGACATCCCGCTGCGGTACGACATCTGGCGGACCGTCGTGTCGCTGATCATCGCGATGGTGACCTCCGGGTTCGGGCTCGAGCTGGCCAGCGGCGCGCGGCTCGGACTCAAGCGGCTCATCGCCGGCTCGCTGGTGATGGGCGCCGGCATCAGCGCGATGCACTACTCCGGCATGTCCGCCATCCAGATCACGCCGATGATCGCGTACGCCTGGGACCTGGTCGTCGCGTCGATCGCGATCGCGGTGGGCGCGTCGTTCGCCGGCCTTTGGCTGGCGTTCCGGCTGCGCAGCGGCAGCTCGCGCGCGCTCGGCTGGGCTCGCGCCGGCGCGGCGGTCGTGATGGGACTCGCGATCAGCGGCATGCACTACACCGGCATGGCGGCGTCGCGCGTCGCGGTCGGCGCGTATTGCTCGACGGGCACGTCGTTCGACAACGACTGGATCGCCGGCTTCATCGGCATCACCGCGCTCGCGGTCCTCGCGCTGACGCTGATCACCGCGGTGTTCGACGCGCATCTCGTGTCGCGCACGCGCCGCAACGCCGCGCGCCTCGAGCAGACGAACGCCGAGCTGCAGCACGGCAAGAACCTGCTGTCGCTGGCGACGCAGGCGGCCGGCATCTGCTCGTGGGAGCTCGACGTGCACACGCGGCGCGCCGTGTGGATGGAGAACGACATCGAGGCGTTGCGCTCGATGGGCATCGACACGAAGCAGAACCCGAACGCGATGTTCGACCTCATGCATCCCGACGACAGCGGCGCGTTGTGCGAAGCGATCAGGGCCGCCGGGGAGCAGAACCGCGATACGTTCGCGTTCCGTTTCCGCGTGCTGACGCCGATGGCGGCGATCGTGCACGTGCAGGCGCATGCGCGCGTGCACCGCGACGAGGCCGGTCAGCCGGCGCGCATCCTCGGCGTGTCGTGGGACGTGACCGAGGAGCTCGGCCAGTCCGCGCGACATCGCGAGCTCGAGCTGCAGCTGCGCGAGACCTCGCGCAACGCCGGCATGGCGGAGATCGCGACCGGCGTGTTGCACAACGTCGGCAACGTCCTGAACAGCCTGGGCGTGTCGGCCTCGCTATTGCAGTCGCGGCTGCGCGGCTCGAAGACCGGCAACGTGCAGCGCGTGGCCGACCTGTTCGAGGAACACCGCGCGGACCTGCCGGGGTTCCTCGTCAGCGAACGCGGGCGCGAGGTGCCGAACTACCTGGCGCAGCTCGGCACGAGCCTGGCGGCGGAGAACCGCGAGATGCTGCGCGAGATCGACGCGATCGCGAACCACGTCGGCCACATCCGCAACATCGTCGCCGCGCAGCAGACGTATGCGCGCCGCGGCGGCGCGACCGAACTCGTCGACGTGCGCGAGCTGCTCGACAGCGCCGTGGCCGTGCACTTCACCGAGATCAAGGACGTCGTGATCCGCCGCGAATACGCGGAGATCGAACCCGTGATGCTCGATCGGCACAAGCTGCTGCAGATCTTCGGCAACCTGCTGAGCAATGCGCGCCACGCGCTGCGCGACGTGGCGCGCGAAGAGCGGCGGCTGACGCTGCGGCTGCGGCGCGTGGACGCGACGCACATCGGGATCGAAGTGCAGGACACGGGCATCGGGATCAGCGCGGACACGCTGGCTCGGCTGTTCGAGTTCGGATTCACCACCAAGCGCAATGGCCACGGATTCGGCCTGCACACCTGCGCGATCCTGGCGAAGGAGCTGGGGGGCGCCATGAAGGTGACGAGCGACGGGCTCGGCCATGGCGCCACGTTCGAAGTGACGATCGGCTCGGCGGCGGCGGAGTCGCGCAAGCGCGCCTGACGCCGGCGCATCGCGCGCCGGACGGTCCGCGATCAACGTCCCGGAATGGTCGTGATCCGGATCTCGTCGGCGGCGAGGAACTCGCCGTCGCGTGGACCGCTGTAGCGGATCGCCACAATCTCTGCGGCCTTCACGCTGAGCTGGAAGAACGGCACCGGATCGGCCGGCGCCTTTCTACCCGGCGCGGCGGCCACCGACGCGCGGCCGACGACCTCGCCTTTCGAGTCGAGCGCCTCGAGCAACGCGGGACAGCCGGTCGAGGCCCAGAACACCACCGTGACCTCCGACGCGGGCGCGGGCAACGTGGCGCGCACCGGCACCGCCTGCTCCGTCGCCATCGCGTTCAGCAGGCCTTTGTGATTCGTCGCGAGGTGCGGGAAGAACATGATCCGGCCCACGGCCTTCGTGTGGGCCGGCGGACCTGCGAGATCGAAGACCACGCCCTTCTCGGTCCACGTCGGAACCGGCTTGCCGATCGTGGCCTGCTCGAAATCGACCACGATCTCGTCCGCGTGCGCGGTATCCGCGGAGCTGCCGGCGCCGGTGGCCGCGGCGACCAGCAGCAGCGTGATGGCGAGACGGTTTCTCATGCCATCTCGAGACCGCGCATCGTGCCGGTCGACGACGCGAACCTGTCCTCCTCCAGGCCCATCCGCTGCAGCATCGAGACGAACAGGTTGGGCAGTGGATAGTTCTGCGCGCGGTCGAAAGCGAGATGCTGGCCGTGGCGGAAGCCGCCGCCCGCGAACAGCGTCGGCAGGTTGACCGTCGAGTGCGCGTTGGCGTCGCCGAGGTTAGAGCCGTACAGGATCATCGTGCGGTTCAGCAGCGGTTCGCCGCCCTCGTTCACCGCCGCCAGGCCGTCCAGCAACTTCGCCAGCAGCTTCATGTGCCATTCGTCGAGCACCTTGAGCTGCGCGAGCTTCTCGTCGGTTTTCCCGTGGTGCGAGAGGTTGTGGTAGCTGTCGGTGATCGTCTCGCCGGGGATCGTCAGTGCGGGTGTGCCGACGCTGTTCAGCATCAGCGTGATCGCGCGCGTCGAGTCGGTTTCGAAGGCGAGCCGCACGATGTCGTACATCGCCTTAACCTTGTCCATGTATTGCGCGGGGTTCGACAGATCGCCCGGCGGCCTGGCATCGACCACGGGCTTCGGCTTGCGCTCCCATTCGCGCGACTCCTGCAGGCGGTGTTCGAGATCGCGCACGCTCGTGAAGTACTGCTCGAGCCGCGTGCGGTCGCGCGTGCCGACGTCGCGCTGCAGATCCTTCGCCTGGTCGGCGACCGCATCGAGGATGCTGCGGCCCGTGTCGAGCCGGTGCACCTGCGCGTCGATCTCCTCGGGCGTGCCCTGCAGGAAGAGATCGTTGTACACCTCCGAGGCCTTCTCCTCCGGCGGGATCGCGACGCCGGCGCCGGTCCACGACAGGCCGCGCGCGGCGCCGTTGACCGAGAACGTCAGCGACGGGAACCGCGTCAGCGTGCCGATGCGTTCGGCGACGAACTGGTCGAGCGAGATCGTGTTGCGGAACGAACTGCTCGCGGGGTGCGGCGCGGCCGTGAGGAAGCTGATGTCGGCCGGGTGCCCGCCGTCGACGTTGGGATGCGAGACGCCGCTGATCACCGTGAAGTCGTTGCGATGCGCCTTCAGCAGTTCGAGATACGGCGAGGCGACGTAGTCGCGGCCCGCGGTCGTCGGGAAAAACAGGTCGGGCCGCAGGCCGAGGTTGTTGCAGATGCCGAACAGGCGTCGCGGCGTCGCTCCGGCCGGGCCGGCGCTGGCGGCCGCGGCGCGCGCGCTGCGCGGCAGCATCGCGTCGAGCAGCGGCAGAGACATCGCAACGCCGGCGCCGCGCAGGAAGCGTCGGCGCGAGAGCGCGGGCCGGGTGGCGATGAACGGGACGCGAAGTTTCATGTTCGGGTTCTCCGGGACACGGGGCGCGGCGTCATTTGCTCTGGAACAGGTCGCTGCGCACGATTTCCTCGACCAGCGTGCGCACGCCATAGCGACGCGTGCTCGCACGCTGCAGGATGCCTTCGAGCTCGTCGCGATCGGTGAAACGCACCGGCGCACCCGTCGCGTAGACGACGAGTTGCCGGGCGAGATTGCGCGCGATGGACGCTTCGTCGCTCGCGATGAGCTGCTTGAATTCCTGCACGTCGCGGAAGGTGCGACCGTCGGGCACTTCGCCGGCGGCGTCGACCGGCAGTCCGTAGTGGAACGCGAATGCCTGGCCGTTCAATCCGAAACCGGGCTCCGGCTTCACGTCTTCGGCGACCGCGCGATACCGCACGCGATGCGCGCCCATCACGTCGAAGCTTTCCAGTGCGAAGCCGGGCGGATCCATCTTCGCGTGGCAGGCGGCGCAGCTCGGATTGTCGCGGTGTTTGGCGAGCTGCTGGCGGATGGTCACCGCGCCGCGGATGTCCGGCTCGACGGCCTTCACGGTCGGCGGCGGCGGACGCGTTTCGATGCCGAGGATGCGCTCGGTGATCCAGTGGCCGCGCAACACCGGTGATGTCGTGGTGCCGTTCGCGGTGATCTTGAGCACGCTCGCCATCGTCATCAACCCGCCGCGTTCGCTGCCGGCCGGCAGCGCGACACGCCGCATCTTCGCGCCCGAGACACCCTTGATGCCGTAGTGCCGCGCGAGGCGTTCGTTCAGATAGGTGAAGTTCGACGCGACGACGTTGCGCGCCGGCAGGTCCGCGCGCAGCAGCTCGGCGAAGAACAGCTGCGTCTCGTCGAGCGCCGCGAGCTTCAGCGGTTCGTCGAGCTCGTAGTCGTTGTAGATGGTGGCCGACGGCGAGGTGTCGTCGATCTTGCGCAGGTCGAGCCAGTAGTCGGTGAACGCATCGACGAAGCGGCGGGAGCGGGGATCGTCGAGCAGGCGCTTCGTCTGTTGGTGCAGCACCGCGGGCTCGTGCAGCTTGCCGCGATCGGCGAGATCGCGCAGCGTCGCGTCGGGCGTGGTGTTCCACAGGAACAGCGACAGCCGCGTGGCGAGCGCGCGGTCGTCGAGGCGGCCCGGCTGTTCCTCGACGAACACGAAGGCCGGTGAGACGAGCACGCCCGTATACGCCGTGAGCATCGAGCGCGCGAAACCCGAGCCGAGATCGTATTCGCGCTCGAAGAGACCGAGGAACCGCTGCACGTCGGCTTCCTCGACCGGCCGCCGGTAGGTAGTCCGGATGAAGTTGCGCAACAGCCGTTCGGCGTCCTGCTGCGGCGACGCCGAATCGACCTCGACCGTCACGTTGACTAGGGCGTTGCGGAACAGCGCGGCGAGGCCGGCGCCGCCCGGGCCGAAGACCGTGGGACCGCCGGGCGGCGGCTGCGTGTACGGCGCGACGGTCTCGATCGGCACGCCGCCCTTCTCGCCGGCGGCGAGCCTGCGCATCGGCAGGTCGCCGAACAGCAACCGATATCCGCTGGTCGCCTGCGCGTCTTCGAGCGGGCCCGTCACTTCGAGCCACTGCACGGCGTAACCGGGCATGCCTTCTTTCGTCGCGAGCGGATTCACGTACTGCTCGTCCGTGCCGTTCACGCGGGTGCGGAAGAGGCGCATCGCATCGGTGCGGATGCCCTCGCCGCCCGCGAGCTGCACGTCGATCTCGCCGACGGTGGGCTTCGGCGTGAAATCCATGACGCCGATCGGGCGCGTCTGGCCGGGGATCTGCGCGTAGAGACCGATCGGTTCGTCGTTGCGACCCGGCCAGATTTCGTCGGCGTTGGGCCGATGCCAGACGGGCAGCCAGTAGACCGGCGCCTTCTCCGCGCCCTGCCCTTCGTAGAACCAGCGGCCGATGCCGCCGCCGCTGACCCAAACCGAATACCCCTTCAGCCGGATGCGGTAGCGACCGGCCACCGGCGCGTTGAAACCCCAGCCGTACTGGCCGGCGTCGCTGAAGATGCTGGAGACCTTGCCCACCGCCTCGCGCTCGCGTGTCGCCGGGCTCGTGTTGGGTGCGCGTCCCGCGCGCACGTCGGGCTGCGCATGCGAATCGAGGACGGGGAACATGAGGCGGTCGCTGAGCGTGCCGTTCTCGGCGGGCAGGTATCGGGCACCGATCGCGTCGCGCGCGTAGATCCGGCGCACCCTCGGCGCCGGACGTTCGAAGGCCGCGGACATGGCCTGGCGCATCGCGTAGTCCGCCGCGGTGAGATAACGCTCCATCTGCACGAAGGAGACGTCGAGCGCTTCGCCGCTCTTGTTGAAGCGGTACGCCTCGCCGTCGAACGGCAGCTTGTCCTTGATCTGCGCCCACGGGACGTCGAGCAGGTCGCGCAGCGCGTTCTCGTATTCGTAGCGGTTCAGGCGACGCTGGACCGCGCGGCCGTCGTGCAGCGTGTGTTCGTGCTCGAACGTGGTGACGGACGACGAGACGGCGTGCGTGAACGCGGCGACGTCGGCGGGCGCCGGGCGCTCCTTCCGCTTCTTCGGCGGCATCTCGCCGGCGGAGACGCGGTCGAAGATGCGGACCCAGGTGGCGAGGTTGTCGCGGTTGTTCGGGTCGAAGGTGAGGACGCTGAGGTCGAGGCCGCCGCTCTGGTCTTCGTAGTGGCAGTCGCCGCAGTACTGGTCGAAGAACTTCACAGATCCCGCGATCGGGGGCTCGTCGGCCGGCGCGACGCCGGCCAGCAGCGCCGACGAGATCAACGCGAACCGCAGACTGTCCGTGAGCGTCCCCTTCATGGGTCAACGATAACAAACGGGCCACGCGCGGCCCATGTCGAACCGGGGTCCGATTGATGTCATTCACGGCAATGCCGAGACGACGCCGGCCGGGGCGCGGTGAAAGTCACATTCATAGGGCGTCGGCGGGTGGGTCGCGGACGCGCGCGTGAAGAAAATCCGCTACTGCGCGGCCGATTTGCCGACGTACGGGCCACCCCGCTTGGCGTAGCGCGGCACGGTGGGCCGAGAGGCGCGCGGCGGGGTGGCGTCCGGAGCGTCGCGTGCGACGAACGATGCGCCGTCCCGAAACCGCAACTAACTACCCTGCGCGGCCGCGGTGGTAGGCTGCGGACCACATGAGCGAGTCCACCGCAGGCCAACGTCGCAAGCTGCTCGGCATCGCCATCGCGACGTCGTTGTTGTTCGCCGTGGTCGTTGCGTCGCTGGCGATCGGCGGGCGGCGCGATCCGCCGGCGCTGCGTGCGGCGGCGACGCTGCTCGACGGCGCCTGGCAGTTCCGCACGGGCGACGATCCCGCGTGGGGGAAGTTCGCCGCGGCCGACACCGGTTGGGAAACCATCGACCTGACGGCCGTGCCCGGCAGCCACGATGGCGACGTCGGCCTGCCCGACTACGTCGCCGGGTGGCTGGCGCGCGGGCATGCCGGGTACGGCGGCTACGCGTGGTATCGCCGCGCGGTGTCGATTCCGGCCGGCACGACCGCGTGGGACATCCTCGGGCCGACGCTCGTCGAGGATGGCTACGAGCTCTACTGGAACGGCGAACAACTCGGCGGGTCCGGCCGCCTCGGCGCGACACCGCGGCTGGTCGGCACGCGACCGATGAAGTTCGAGTTGCCTGCGGATGCGGCCGGTGCGCGCGGCGTGCTCGCGATCCGTGTGTACATGCGTCCCGGCGACGGGCGCGGCGCCGATGGCGGCGGTCTGCATACACCGCCGCTGCTCGCGCCGCGGCCGGTCGGCGATGCGCTGCATCGCGCGCAGTGGCAGCGCACCGTGGCCGGCTACATCGTCGATGCGATCGAGCCGCTGGCGATGGTCGGCGTGATCGGATTGATGGTCGTCGGCGCGAGGCGTGGCGGGCACAAGGCGTTCCTGGTATTCGCCGGCATCGCGCTGGCGTTGACGGCCGAGCGGCGCCTCAACAACGCGATCGTCGCGTGGACGGACCTGCAGGACCTGGCTACCTACTCGTGGCTCGCGTCGGTGATGTGGTTGCCGACGATCGCCGCGTGGACGCTGGCGTGGAACCGGTGGTGCCTGCCGGCGTGGCGCAGCGTGGACTGGGCAGCAGCGGTGCTGGGCGTCGCCGGACTCGCGGGCGTGTTGATGCACTCGGACGTGATGAAGAGTGGCAGTCGTTGGGCATCGCTGGTGTTGCTGGTCGTCGTCGGCGTGCGCATCGCGGCGGGCGGGCGTCGGCAGATGCTGGCAGTGGTCACGTTGGTCACGATCCTGCTGGCCGTCTTCGGCGGCGAGCTGCTCGATCCGCTCGGCGTGCCGGGAATCTGGTTTCCATTCGGCATCGGCGTGTCGCGGACGCAGTACGTGTACGCGATCGTCATCCCGCTGCTGGCAGCATTGGTCGTGACGCGCCCGGACGGAGATCTGGCGAGGACGTAGGACGGCAGCCGCTCACGTCACGCGGCTTTCCGATTCGGGAGGCGCGGACGAAGTGCTGGAATCCGCCCATGGCTCGTGCACTCCTCCTTTTGTTGATGTTCTCGCTCCTGGTCGCGTGTGGCGGCTCCGGTCAGCCCGCGCCGACGGCGGAACCCTCGCCGCCCGCGCAACCCGCGCCGCCCTCACCGCCCGTGCAGCCCGAGCCGACACCACCGCCGGTGCAGCCCGAGCCAACCCCACCACCCGTGCAGCCCGAGCCGCCCCCGTCACAGGGCGCGACCGCCGCCGAAGAATCGATCCGCGAAGTCATGAACCGCGTGCACGGCTATCTGCTCACGGCGACGCCGCTGCGGCCCATCGACGGCGACACCGGCGCCGCCGTGTCGCTCGACGCCATGCCGAACAATGTCGCGCTGGCGGCCACCGACATGCGCATCGACACGTACGAATGGGGCGTCACGTACGCGGGCATGTTGCGCGCAACCGAAGTCACGGAGGACGCGCGCTACCGGGACTACGCGGATGAGAGGCTCAGCGGCCTGGCGCGGATGGCGGCACACATGCGGGCAAACTACCCGGCGGCGACCTTCGACACGTATCCGCGCAACCGGTCCGGCAGCGTGTCGCTGCGCCGGATCCTCTTCCCGCAGACGCTCGACGACTCCGGCTCGATGTGCGCGGCCATGATCAAGGCCGATCGCGCGGGGATCGCCGACGGTGCGCTCCGCCCCTGGATCGACAACTACGCGAACTGGGTGTCGGCGCGCCAGTTCCGGCTGGCCGACGGGACGTTCGCGCGCAACCAGCCCATGCCGAATTCGGTGTGGTTAGACGACCTGTACATGAGCGTGCCCTGCCTCGCGCAGATGGGACGGCTCACGGGCGACGGCCGCTACTTCGACGACGCCGCGAAGCAGATCCTGCAGTTCCACTCGCGGATGTTCGTGCCGGAAAACAACCTGTGGATGCACGGCTGGATCCAGGAGATGAGTCCGCACCCGGCGTTCCACTGGGCGCGCGCCAACGGGTGGGCGCTGATGGCGACGGTCGAATTGCTGTCGGTGCTGCCGGCGGATCATCCCGACCGGACGCAGTTGCTCGCCATCCTCGCGGCGCATGCCGACGGGCTGCGGCGCGTGCAGGCGTCGTCGGGGCTCTGGCACCAGTTGCTCGATCGTGCGGATTCGTACGAGGAGACGTCGTCGAGCGCGATGTTCGTGTTCGCGATCGCGCGCGCCGTCGATGCCGGCTGGCTGAGCGCGTCGACCTACGGACCCGTGGCGATGCGCGGGTGGAACGGCGTGACGACGAAGGTGAATGCGACGGGACAGGTCGAGGGCACCTGCGTTGGTACGTCGCTCGGCTGGGACGATGTGTTCTATCTGAGTCGACCGACGAGCGCGCTCGCGGCGCACGGGTATGGGCCGGTGTTCCTGGCCGGCGCCGAAGTCATCGACATGATTCGAAAGAATCCGGACCTCGTCGCGAACTGACTAGCCGGGCGCAAGCGCGCCGGCGACGACGATCGGTTCGCTCAGCGCCCGCTGGTATTCCTCCTCGCCGATCGCATCGACCGACCGCAGCTTCGCCAGCAGGTTGTCGATCAGCACGCGCAGACCTGGACTCGGCGTGCCACGCGCGAGCGACCGCTGGTACTTGATCGGCCCCGGGATGATCGCGACCAGGAAGGCCATCTGCGCCGGCGTCAGCGCCTGCGGTTCGCAATCGAAGTAGTGGCGGGCCGCGGGCCGCAGGCCACGCAGGTCCGGCCCCCACTCGATGATGTTCAGATATATCTCGAGGATGCGATCCTTGCCGAGCTCCGACTCGAGCAGGAACGTGATCGCCAGTTCCTGCAGCTTGCGCCCGACTTCCTTGTCACGCGACAGGAACAGGTTCTTCGCCAGCTGCTGCGTGATCGTCGACGCGCCGCGCGCCGCGCCGCCACGCGAGTAGTTGGTGAGCAGCGCGGACGGGAGTTCGCGCAGGTCGATGCCCTTGTGTCCGTAGAAGCCCGCGTCTTCGGAAATCAGCAGCGTGCGGACGAACAGCGGCGGAACGTCGTGCAGGGCGATGAAGTCCGCGGATGCGGGCGAGACGTCGATGGGCCGATGCGGGCCGAGCCCCTCGTTCGAGCGGAAGACGAAGTCGGTGCGCAGCCGCGAGATCGCCGGCGGCATCTTGTCAGGCGGAGTGAAGTTGATCTTCTGAGTCACGGCGAGAGTGGCGGGCTCTGACGAACGTCCACGCAGACCCACTTCCATCGAGACGGATCCGAGATCGGCGCTCGCGCCGGGCGGCAAACCCAGATTTTCTGGCACGGCGAGGCCCGCTGCGCCGAGCAATCGCGCGAACTCCAGCTGCTTCACGCCAAGCGTCATATCGACGGTCGGATCCGTGTCGAGGTCACGCAGCTGGATCGAGCCCGACAGGTCGGCGCCGGCCAGGGTGCCCTGGATCTCGGGGATCTCGAACGAACCCTCAGCGCGCTTCCAGGCGGCGTCGAATCGCAGGGTCACGTCGGTCGCATCGCCGAGTTGAGGTTCGCCGTCGTCGTTCTCCGCCAATAGCCCGAAACGCGCACCGCGCGCGCCGATGTCGACGTGGAAGCGGAGCGTTTCTTCGCTGGTCCGAAGTTCGACACGGCCGTCCGCGATACCGCCGTCGAGGAACGGAGCGCCGTTGCGCTGCACGTCGAAAAGATGGCCGACGTCGAGCGCGCGGGCCTCGACGTTCCACACACTGCCTGCCGCATCCTTCAGCTGGTGAATCGAAAGGCCAGTCTGTGGCTCGATCAAGGTGAGTTGGAGATCTTCCCGGCTACCTGCCATGGACCAGGCAGAGGCTGACGAGCCCACCGTGACGCCCGCCGGGCCCGAGAGATGGGCGGCGCCAACGGCGAGCCGGAGCTGGCCGGGATACGTGGCGGCGATGGTGTCGGCGTGCAGTCGCGCGCCATGGCCGAGGTCGAGATCGAAGTTCGTGAGGCGCACGAATGGCCATAGGCCGACGCGGACCGTGCCGATACGCGCAACCATTCCATGACGCGCGGCCGCGGACTCGATCCGCGCGCGGACCGCGCGTTCGAGCATCGGCTTCAGCAGCAACACCACGGCCAGGCTGGCGACCAGCGCCGCGGCGATCGCTCCGCCGAGCCACCACCAGAGTCGGCGAGTTCGAAGCGTCAACATCGAGGCAGAATGCCACAGCCGGAGTGGCGCGCCCGAAGAAAGCGGATGTCCCGGATCAGCCTGAAATCGGCGGGACGGAAGCCTATCGAACCACGTTGTTCCGTCGACCCCCGTGCTCCAGAATCAGTTCGGACACCGAGCTCGGCGTGGACGCTCTCGAGGGCTGGAGAAACCGTGGATCAGTTCGAATACGTGATGGCGTTGATTTCGGTCATCGTGGGCCTTGCGCTCACGCACGTCCTGTCCGCCTTCGGCGCCGCCATTCATCGCCTCCGCGGTCACGGCCCGCCGATAAAGCTCGAGCCTATCTACCTGCTATGGATGTCGTGGACGGTGCTCGTCCTCGCCTCGTTCTGGTGGTGGGAATTCAAGCTGCAGCAGACCGAAGTGACTTGGACGCTGTCGACCTACTTCTTCCTGATCATCTACTCGATCTCGTACTTTCTCATTGCCGTCATCCTCGTCCCGGAACGGATGGAGGGAGTGAGCGACTCCTTCGTTTATCTGATGTCGGTGCGGCGCTGGTTCTTCGGGCTGGTGCTGGCCAATCAGACCATCGACGTCTACGACACCTCGCTCAAGGGCTGGGACTGGGTGATGCAGCCGAGCTACGTCTTCCAGTGTCTGACCTATCTCGTCGTTTGCATCGTCGGCATGCTGGTCGCGAATCGCCGGGTGCACCTCGCCCTCGCGGTCGCCACCGTGGCCGTTCAAGTGACGTACGCGCTCATCGAGATGAATGCGTTGGGGAGCTGGTAGCCGGAGTCGGCAGGAGATTGGTGGAAAGGGAGGGAATCGAACCCTCGACCCCGGCATTATGAGTGCCGTCCCGGGTCGGAAGGAACTTTAGGAATCAACCACTTGCCGCGGACGTCCGTTGCCAAAAGATCCGCACTGAGCACAACTGAGCAGGGCTGGCCACGCAAAAGTCCCGCATGAATGCCGGCTAACTTACAGAACGTATAGAGTGCCACTTCGATTTGGCCAGCTCCCGCAACGGCTCTTCGAACGCGCGTTCGCCCCAGCCGGTCAGCACATCGTGGAGAGCCGCACTGAAGTGTGAGCGCGGCAGAGCATGGATTCTATTTCTCGCGGTGTCCCACCCATTCTCTTTGCACCGTTGCGCCATTTGCTGAGCTCTTTTCAGAATCATCGGACCGATCTGCGTTCGAGCAATTGGGTATTTCGTTCGAGAATCGTTCACCGACTTGACAGCCCAATCGATGTAGTACCAACACTTGCTCACCGAGGAATGCTCCAATAGTTCGCGGAACACAGCACGGGCATCACTCTCTGCGGGGGCATCGAGACTTCGTTGACCCGCGAGATAGTTCATCCAGGCGATGCACTCCTCGGTCGCAAGATCTCTCGACAGGGTTTCCGCATGAGCGCTCCAGTGCGCGGGCCATTCGGATCTAGACAGATCGCGAATCTGCGTCTGCAGCGCGAGCGCATGTGAATTGATCTGCCAATGAACTCCGTCCCAATCGTAGTCAAGCCCATCGTCCGTGAGCACAAATGCATCGTCGGGAGTGCTTACCGCGATATTCACAACCCCCTTTCTCAAAAGATCTCCTAACAACGGGCGGAACCGTTGCGTTGGTTCGAACGGCTCATTGCTCGCCCCGAAGGCTGTGACCCGCCAGGTGGAATGATCGAGATCTCCGGCGCGAAGTAAGGCGAGCAACGATGCCGCCTCGGCAAGTGTCAACTCAGTGGCATCCATTGAGGTCGAACGAAGCGGTGGTTGTGCCGCCAACTCCCGTTGCATAAAAGATCGGAAGTTTGCCGCCGCATGGCGCTTTCTCGCGATCGGCAATGCGTCTTGTGCCAGCTTGAGCGCATCGACCCAGATCTTCTCAGCCCCAGCCGCCCGCTCACTGAGCACGGGTAGCATAGCTTCGAGGCCTGCGACATCCCCCTCATGCTGAAAAATCAGCGTCAAATTCCAGTATGCAGCGCGGTAGTTCGGCTCGAGCTCAAGCAGCCGCTCATAAAGCGGGCGCGCGGCTCGATAGTCTTTTAACTCTTGATGCGCCAGCGCCGCATAGAACATGGCGCTTTGATGATCAGAGGAGAGCGTCAGCACGAAATTTGAAACCTGGAGCAGCGCCCGGAAAGCCTTCGCGATCCATAGCGGTTGATTGAACTCCTTAAGCAGCAGGTCGCGAAGCAGGAGGTTAACCTCGGCCTCTCCGTTGATCTCTCTTATGGCGCTGTCGACGATCTTGTTCCAGTCATCCGGTGCGAGCGTTGGATAGGTAATCCCGAGTGGGCTTGCGTGTCGTCCCCATCGGCGCACGCCATAGTGACAGCTCCGTGCGAGCGCGCGCCCCGCAGCCACCGTATCCAGTTTCTTAGACGCCAGAAGTACCGTTGCCACCGCTGTGGCCGCCCAAGCCGGCGCGTACCGCAGTCCGTACTCGGCAATGAGCTTACGTTGCGCAGCGGTGCTCTCTTCGTTTGAGAAGTCTCGCAATGCGAGGAGAAGGTTCCACCGAGTTTGTGCGCCGGAGTCGAGCGCGGCGAGAACCTCGGGTGCTTGGTAGGCGCTACCGAATTCCGCAAAATGCCCCACATCGCCCAGCCACATCAGCTCTTCTGCGGGCGAGTGCTCGGGTTGCCACTCCTCCAAGGCGTTGATGCGAATGATTGACTCTGCCGCGGTACGGATGCTTGCCGCATCTTTCATGAAGACGGCAAGTGCTAAACGTAGCTTCGCGGCATAAGAGACAATACTCAGATCGGCACCGGACTCGATAAGTTCCGAATGCATCGCGGCGACGTGACTATGCCCGCGGACGGCGGCACCGGGATCTGCATCCAGTGCGCGCCTCAGATCGAGATAGCTCTGGAGCAATGCGATGCGAGTGTCGAATCGGCACTCCTGAGGGGGGCGCAGCTTCGCTTGTAAGGTCTCGACTGATTCTGAGGCGTCATCGTAGCGACAAAGCGCGAGTGCAGAATCAATGAGTTCTCCGACAAGGCTTGGCCATGGATCGTCCGGCACGAGCTTCAAGAGCGCGTCGAAGGCCTCGTTATCCGCACGGTTGAGTGCCCGAAGCAGTCCGACCTGCCATTCGACGAACTCCGCGCACGGATACAGCGCGACCGCGCGCTGCGCCACGACTAGAGCCTCTTCTCGATCCTCGAACCAATCTGTCAATCGCCGGTAGGCAAAGAAGGCGAGCCAATCGGGCTGCGTCCCCTGCAATGCGCGCGTCACGATTGCAGCCACGGTTGTCTTGCGGGAGTTCGTGACCGCCTGCACCTCGTCCTGACGTTCGTAGAGCCGACCTCGACTCCATCCTCCCGCGATCGTCGCAGCAAGCATCGCCAACTCTGCCGAGCTCGTTCCGCAGTTGGTCTCCGTCAGGAGCGTACCCGCTTCGTCGAACCGCTCCAAGAATGCCAAACAGAAGCCGAGCTTTGCATTGACACGATCGTCTTTTGAATCGATCGCCGCATACGCATCGATGGCTGCTTGAAAGTCACCGCGGCTGAGATGAGCATCGCCGATGTCTTCGCTAACGCCTTCGATCGGGTAATAGCGCCGCGTTCGCCAGGCGCGAATGCACGCTTCGAGCGGACGGGACGTGGAGTGAGGCACGGGTGTCTCCTTTTTTTCGCGCTATTCTGCGCCTCGGCATGTTTTAGCGCTTGTCGGTTGTTGAGTTACTAACGCTGCCGGCGCTTCGGGCCCATGCAATCTTCGGCAACCGGCTCATCGAACGCCGTCACATAAAGTTTCTGAAATCATAGATCGTGTCGACCATGCTGGGGTTCTGTTTCAGGATGCTTGCGAAGGCCTGCGAATAGACCAGTGTGACCGGCAATTTCTTGTAGAGCGTGTTGTTGTTCCAGTCCATCTTGGTCAGACCGAGAATACCGGCACAGGTCTCGTGCCAGCCGCCTGCGCCGCTGAACCGACGCAGCAAGAGCGGTGACGGGGTCGGCTTTAGCGCCCCCTCTTTGTAGACGTTGTAGCTCGGGTTTTCCAGATGGACGCCAAGCACACTGCCCTGAGTCCAGAACAGCGCCTCGTTGTCCTGCACAGGCAGGATCGTGCCGCGCTCGATCGGATAGTTGTAGGCCTGCGGCGGCGATTTCATATCGAAGCGAATACCCTTCCAGTCGACACCCTGGACGATTTGCACCAGTTCAACATCGGTCCCGTCGCGGAAACTGTCGAGCGCGCCGAGAATTTCCTGCTCCTTGAACTCTGTGTTCTTGTGGACGGTCACCTTCTGCGGCGGAGCGCCCATGTGACTTCGCTGATAAATCTCCAGACTGCGGGAGAGTACTGATTGCATCTCGTAGTAGCTGAGAAACGGATTGCCGCGCGGATCGGCCGTCGCTTCTCTGGCGTCATACGCCACGAACTGAAACCCGGTCCCATCGGAGTCAAAGACCTGACTGCAACACGTGCTATAGGTATTGCCGTCCTCCGCCTTCTTCATCGCGTAGCTGATGCCGACATAGGCCTCATTAGGTGTGAGGCCGGTGAGTTTCCACGGCACGCCGCCAGCCTTGGCATAGAGCGCGACGCTGATGCCCCACATCACGTTCGCGCGGCAAGCGCGCTCGAAGCTGTTCTGCCGCACGATCTGAATGGGAATGTTGGAGGGCGCGCAATACGCCTTCAGATAGTGGTGGAAATCGAAGTCTTCACCTTCAAAGCACGCGGCCCAGGTCGGCGGGAGATAAATCAGGGCAACATCGAAGTTGGACCTCAGCGGCTTTATCTGCGCGATGCACTGGAACAACCCCCGCGCCAGCGCAATCTTGTCGCCGCGCCCCGCATGCTGCTCCAGCGCACCCGGAAACTCAAAGATCAGCCGGTCATCCGGAACGACCAGCGGCACGCGGAAGACGCCCTTGAAGCCGGGATAGACCGGGTAGTATTTGGTAGCTTCTTTCGGCGTCGCCGGCTTTTGCAACTCATCGATCAGCCCGCGAAGCCGGCGTAATTCTGCGCGCGGCGCGAGGATCGCAAGCCGCACTGAGGAAATGTCGCCGAAGCGCTGTCCATAAGGCCCGTGCTTAACGAGACCCACGAGCGGATGCTTGTGTTTTTTCTTGTCCCCGAATATCAGGTCCGGTTCCGGGACGCTGACATACCCCGACATTTCGCTCGTGGCAGCGCTCATGCGGACAGCCTTTTGCTAAAGCCGGTCCGGGTGCCGATCTTGAAGACCGGGTTTTCGGCCACGGTCCCCTGCCTGAGCGGAGACACATTGACCTCGGCATTGCGGGCCGCGTCTCCAAGGATCAGCTTAATCCACACATCGAGCAGGCCGTTGAATTTGGCGTTGTAGCGGTCGGCGATCCTCTTATCGAGAAAATCCGTGGCTAGCTTTCGGCCCCGGACCGGCCATATCCACACCTCTGGTTCCAGCAAAAGCCACAGCCCATCGCCCTTGCGATCGATCGAGAAACGCAGAGCTTCCGCCCAGTGCACCTGTTCGGCCTTCGGAAATTCTTCCGTCACTTCAGTCATCACGCCTGCAACAATGCCGTTCGTCCGTCCCAGAAATTTCGCCAGCGGCTGCAAGAGGGATTTGTCCTCTGCGAACGCGTCAGCGATCAGGTAGCAGGCGTGATATTTGTTGCGAACCAGAAGCGGCTTGCCGAGTGCCAGAGAGTACGCCAGCGCTGTCTCGGCCATCCGCTTCAGATGAAGATTGGGCGAAACGTCGATATTGGCTGGAAACTTCGCCGCCGCAATGCCGGTCAGTTTGCCTTCAAGTGCGACGTTGAAATCTCCGCTCAGGCCCCATCCGTAGACAATCTCTCCCTTACTCAGGAACAGTTCGCCGCCGGAATTCCGCTCGACCTGTTGGAGGTCCGACCATTCTGCCGGAGCGCTGAACGAGAGCGACAGACACTCGGTCGGCAACGCATGGATCGGGAGAGCATTCAAGCGAACGAGCGGCTTTGCGGTTCCGGCTACGGGCAGCGGGATCTGGACTGAAGTGATGCTCGCCTTGCGGATCTTCTGGTCCATGTTCTGCGGCTTGCGTTCAATGTTCCGCCACAGCCGGAGGAGCAGCGCGTCAAACGTCTCGATCGGGACGTATTCCGCATGCACGCCTTTTGCTTTGGCCGCGGCGAGCAGATCGGAGACCACGGGCGTAATCGGCCGTCCCTTGATCCCGGTCCATAGCAATCCATTCGGGAATGGGTTTGGATGCTCAAGCACGGAGTGGAACAGGTGCATGACGCTGGCATCGCGGCCGCTATACCCCGCCACAATGAAGCCAAACCGGCTGCCCGCGTTCACGAAACACTGCGCCAGCGCGTCGTTCTGACGCGCCAGGTCCCGCGTCAGGTTCTTGATGCTGTCGTAGCGGAAATCACCGTGCAGTTTGCAGTAGATCGGGAACTCTTCGTTGTTGAGGGCCGCATTGGCGGCAGCCGATCCTTCGAGGTGGAAGGCCATCAATGATTGCCCGGCGACCTCGGCCACGGCTTTCTCGATGACAGTGTCGAAGTTCGTGGTGAATGCGATACGCGAGAATCCGCCGCCCAATAACGCGCCTAGCACGCGGCTGCCGACGGACAGCCTCACGCGATCTTCGGCGAGCAGCGCGCCGATGTAGCGGCGCTGCCGTTCCTTGCCGTCGCCGAAGATTTTCTCGAAGTAGCCGGTGTATTCGTCATCGGCTCCTTCCGGCGGAAAGCCGCGCGCCAGCATGTAGCTCTGGATGCGCTGCCGTACGGCCTCGCTCTGCATGTCCTGACGCGAGATGTCCTGGTTCTCTTCGCGGCAGTAGTACCGCCGCTTCATATCCCAGATGATGTCGGTAGCTGTGGGAAGTCCCGCAGACACCGAACTCCCCGCGCCGAGGAACCAGCCGAAATTCTGGGGCCGGGCGCTGAACAGGCTTGTGAGTTGGGTCTGGTCCATCCGTCCGCTCGTACGTGGGTTGTCGTGTTGACTGGTTAGTGCTTGAAGGAACGCGTAGTTATAGCGCAGAGGGACGCCCTGAGCCATTGAATAATGAGGACTTATAGATATCGTGCGAAGTTTTACCTAACAATCGCAAACCGGTCTGAGGCAGGGCCATGCGCCGCGCCTAGCGCTCCCGGTTGAGGTCATCTCGCGATATGGACCGGCTCTTCCCGAACGAGTCGGGCCGCCGTTCAGGAGACTCTTGACGGCAAGAACGTCGATTGGCTCGACAAGGTCACCGACGATGAATATCTCGCTGGCCCGAAGGCGAAGCGCGGCTAAACGCAGACGCGTCGATATCGACCGATTGAGAGGCCCGAGGACACCATGCCTCGCGGCCCGGTATCGCCCTACTTCAGAGCGCCAAGGGCGTATCCGATGAACTCCTTTTGCAGCGTCCGCGCTTCATTCCAGTACTTCACTTTCCCGGAAGGCCGGGCGCGTCGCGACACGTGGGTGAGCCAGAGGCGACACTTCGCGCGCGATATTCCAACAAAGAATGCCGCACGCTCGTCATCCGGCTTGCCCCAGAACGTCTCGTTCTCAACGCCGAAGATAGCGACGGTATCGAACTCGAGTCCTTTGCTCTTGTGTATCGTCATGATGCGCACTGCGCCGTCTTCCCCGAAGCGCGCCAAGGCCTTCCGGTGGTCCGGGCTCGTGCCCATCAGCTCCGCTATCCGCTCGAATGTCTGCTGGACCACCTCTTTCAGTCGACTCTCTGATTCATAATCAGCTGACAATCCCATCAAAGCCTCGACTCCGAGGACCTTGAGAAACGTGATCGCCGTCTGCTTGAGTGTTTCAGCCGTGACGCCCGAAGCCGCGCTTTCGTGACCCTTCTTTCGAAGGTCGTCGATCAGCCTGTACCACCGCGCGCGTCCCTCGTCTGTATCGTCGTCGCTAAAATCAGTTGCCATGAGTACGCCCATCAATCGCGCATAGGCGTCAGGCTCACTTTCTCCGTAGACGACGGCGAGCAGATCGACAATGAGGCGGGCTGCCGGCTCTGCGCTCAAATCCTGGAGCTGTTGCTCGTTCCGAAACGGGATACCGCGCTTGTCCAGTTCCGCCATGATCTTCTGCGTGTAGAGTTCTGGCTGCTTGGAAACCAGAATGGCGATTTCAGATGGCTGAACGCCGCAAACGAGGATGGCGGCCTCGATCTTTCCGGCAATGTCTTCGGCCTCGGCCTGGCAATCGGGATAGGCAAGCACCTCCACGTCTCCGTCCTCGCCGGCAATCTGGGCAGCCGGAACGGAGGCAGCCGGATCCATGACTTTAACCATCGCATTCTGTACGCGCCTAATGCGTGGCTGCGACCGATAATTCTGATAGAGGTTAAGAGACTGGGCGCTGAAGTCGCTTGCGAAGTACGTAAATATTCCCTCAAGGGCGCCGGCCCAACCCATGATTCTCTGTTTCGTGTCCCCGACTGCGGTGAGTTGAATGCCAGTTCCATGGAAGGCTGCCCGCACAAGTTGGTATTGCGCGCCTGTACAATCCTGGAACTCGTCAAGAAAAACGTGGCTGTAAGTCTGTCTGACCGCGTTTCGGGCGACGTCGCTCTTTTCTAATATCTCCAGCGCCAGCGGCACCATGTCCTGGAAGGTAATCTGGCTATGCTGATAGCGCACATCGCCGACTGTGTAGTCGGAATTCAGGGCGTTCTGGCCGACCAGGACCGGCCTGAAGCGGTCGATGATCCGCTTCGCAAAACCATGGAATGTATAGCTGTCGAAGCGCGCAGCGAGCGGCGGACCGCACCTTTTACGGACGCGGTCCCGCAAGTTCTTTGCGGCATCGACCTTGAATGAAATCGCGAGAATTCGCTGGGGGTAGTAACACGCGCCAGTGCGAAGGAGAAAATCGGCCCGCTGCGCGAGCATCTCGGATTTTCCGGCGCCCGGACCCGCAGTCAGCGCGAGACTGCGTGTCATTTCCGTTGCTGCGGCGAGCGCGTTTGGCTCCAGCACGAGACCGTCTGCCGGTCGCCATGACTCCGCCTTGATCATTCCGGGAGCCCGGCAATTTTCTCTTTAACTTGATCCAGCATCCGGCCAATCGCTTTTGGCATTGAGGCGTCGATTTCGGCATCGTCGAGCTCCGCCATTGCCGCCAGGTGTGCCGCCGGCTTACTCCCGAGCTTGAAGCGCCGATGGTACGCGGAGAACGAGCTGCGTCTGCTGTCTGAATACTGACTCGCATCGCCGTGCTTCTTTCCGAGAACGGCGACGAGCATGTCCTCGTCCGGCTCTTCGAGTTCGTTGTCCTCGACTCCATACGCGTTCGGATATTTCTGGATCATGACGAAATCCAGATCGAGCGGCGATGAAAAGAAAACCCCGGCGCTTTCGAGAAACTTGATCCATTTTTTTCCGTTCTCGGAGGTCAATAGGGTTTCGGCGCCATCCCATTTCGGGAGGGCGGTGACGTGATTCTCCCCAAGATCGCTCTGGATTGTCGGAAACTTCAGGAGCTGCGTGATGGCGTACTTCACGCGGCCCCAGCCACCCCGATGACGGGCAAGATCGAGGTCGAGCAGAGTTACGAACGGCACGCCGAGACCGTGGAGCAATCTCCAGAAGTGATTGACGTGTCTTCCGCCGAGAGGCACGACTGAAATCGAACTGTCGTCCTGCGCGAGACCGCGGGCCTGGAGCAGCCGTGGCAGGACGACCTCTTCGCTATCACCTTCGCCGAGGATGACGAGTCTCGAAAAATAAAGTTCCGGAAAGGCCTGCACGGCTTCCCGTACAAATTTGTGCGCATCTTCGGATTCTGGCGGCAGGACGATCGCCGAGACTGTCGTTGTACGAGCTTCGGTCAGCCGCAGATAACGAACGCTTTCCGGCGGCACACGCCGCATAAGGGATGGAGAATGAGTCGCAACGATAGCCTGCGCGTCGCTGTGGCCCGCAAATTCTGTCAGTGATCGGATCACGCGGCCGAGGTAATGCGGCGAGAGACTGTTTTCCGGTTCCTCCATCGCCACCATGGTGAACACGGCAGGTTTCAGCTTTTCCACGTCGAAGCACTTCAGGCTCCCGTCGAGCACCTTGCGACCGATTGCCTGCACAGAGAGAACCAGCGACAGGTAAAGAAGCGACTGTTGCCCGTCGCTGAGTTTCGAGAAGTCGACGGATGGAGCCTCGTGAGCCGGAGCGAAACCAAGAGTCAGATGGCGAAGAAGGCTCTCAATTTCGTTCTGGCCGAAGGATACATGCGGATCCGAGAAGTAATTTCCCTTGTGAAGGCGGCCCCAGTGCGATGCGAGCTGATCGCCTATCCCTTTCACCGAGGCGTTTCCGGAAAGGGATTCACTAATGGACTGCGTCAGGCCTGTTATTTCCTCGCGCTCCTTCTGCCAGTTGGCAGCGCGGAGCACGCGTCCGAGCATCGCGTTCGCCGAGTAGGAGATATGGTCCGTCGGATCCCGACGAGCCGGCAGGTAGTGAATCTGGACAGAATTTCTGTCGAGCTTGGGAACGAGCGACATCTTCTTCGGCTCGCCGTCCTCATCAGCCTGTATGACGTAGTTCAGAGTTTCCTCGATCTCTCCATCAGCATCGAGCGTAGAGACCAGACGGAATCGGATGCGGGGAACGCCGTCCGCGGACTCCAGCCGCATGTGTGCGAAGTGACCGGGTATCGTCGGGTATTTCCCCTTTACCTTTTTCAGTTCGGGAAATTCGAACTGCGCTTCGATCCAGAGGGTTTGTTCCGGGGCTGGATCCGAAACCTCGGCTGGCACGTGAAAGTCGCTTTTGCGGATGTGGCGCAGAGAGAAGTCGCTCGAAAACATTCTCGCGAGCGCCTGGAGCACGGCCGTCTTGCCCGCTCCATTCGGCCCGAGAATGTAGGTCATTGACGACAGGTCAATCGACGATCCTTCCTCGCCGAAGGATTGAAAATTGCTGATTCGTAGCTGCGTCAAACGCACGTTTACCCCTCCCTGATCTCCTGTTCGAATTGTGAGTCTATGTTTAGCGTTAATAATCTCTGCAAGTCACGCTTTGAGATTCGCCACAAACGCGAAACGATATGCGGAGACGATTGGAGTGCCCTGCCCTCAGGGCTTCCGGTTCATCCGGGTACACGACCTCAAGCACACCTTCGGACGGCGACTGAGAGCCGCAGGCGTGAGCTTCGAGGATCGGCAAGATTTGCTGGGCCACAAGTCCGCGCGAATCACGACGCACTATTCGGCAGCTGAGATTAGGAACCTGATCGACGCAGCCAACAAGGTGTGCCAGACCGCGTCCCGCAAGAGTCCCGCAATCGTTTTGTTGCGCTCGGCTCCGCGCGCGCACAACCGCTTGAAGAAAATGGTGGAAAGGGAGGGAATCGAACCCTCGACCCCGGCATTATGAGTGCCGTGCTCTAACCAGCTGAGCTACCTTTCCACGCCCGGTCTTTCGACCGCATCGGCCCGGACGAGCGCCAGACCGAAGGGGCCGCGATTCTCTAGGCCTCGCCCCTGCCTGTCAAGGCAATCCCCGGCAAAACAAGGGCTTACCTCCCGGGTGCCTCGTTCGGCGGCTTGATCTGTGTCAATCGGGCGGGGCCGCGACTTTTAACGCTGGGACCCACCTCTCAGTTCCCGGGCCCCTGATCAAGTGTTACCGGAAACAAGCCGATACGAAGCACTGGAGCGCTCTCGGTCGGGCGCTGTGGACTGAATTGCCTTCATGAAACGGCTGCAACTGGCACACCTGCCGCTACGCACGAAGCTGATCGCCGCCAGCGCGCTCACGGCTTCGATGGCGCTGCTGATCGTCGCGATCACGCAGTCGGTGTCCAGTTATTACTACGAACATCGTGAAGCCTACGACCACCTGAACTCCGTCGCGCGCATCGTCGCGGGCCGCAGCGCCCCGGCGATCGAGAGCGGCAGCTTCGAGCAGGCGTCGCAGCTGGTCAGCGCGCTGCGCGTCGAGCCGAACGTCGAAGAAGCGCTGCTGATGGACACGAACCAGCGCGTGCTGATGCACTACGCCAGCAGCAAGACGATGCTGATGGCCGGCCCGGGCTCGCAGCAGAATCCGATCCAGGCCTGGCAGGCGCAGGCGATCAAGAGCGACGAGCACCAGCATCTCTTCGACGGCCTCACCGCCCTGCACCTCGTCTACCCGATCAAGGACGACGGCAAGGTCATCGGCCACATGTACGTGCGCGCGAGCCTGCTCGAGCTGAAGGAATCGCTGCTGTACCAGCTGTCGGTGATGCTCGCGACGTCCGTCGTCGCGCTCGCCTTTGCCTATCTACTTGCTCACCGCGTGCAGCGGCAGATCGCCTCGCCGCTGATGAACCTCGTCGAGACGATGAGCGCGGCCGAACACGGCGACTACAGCAGGCGCGCGCAGGTCACGAGCGACGACGAGATCGGCCACCTGATGCGCGGCTTCAACGGCATGCTCGACAAGGTCGAGAACCGCGAGCAGGAGCTGGCGAAGCAGCAGGAGAAACTCGAGGCGGAAGTCGCCGAGCGCACGAAGAGCCTCGCCGAGGCGAACCGAACGCTGCGCCAGGCGATGAACGATTCGGTGGAAGCCTGCCGCACGGCCGAAGCCGCCTCGCGCGCCAAGTCCGAATTCCTCGCGCGCATGTCGCACGAGATCCGCACGCCGATGAACGGCGTGCTCGGCATGACGGAGCTGCTGCTCGATTCGAAACTCGATCCGCGCCAGCGCCGTTTCGCCGCGACGATCCAGAGCTCGGCCGACGCGCTGCTGGCGATCATCAACGACATCCTCGACTTCTCGAAGATCGAGGCCGGCAAGCTGCGCCTCGAGACGCAGGACCTCGACATCCGCCAGGTGGTCGAGGAAGTCATCGATCTCTTCGCGCAGCGCGCGCACCAGAAGGGCATCGAGCTGCTGCTCGACATCGATCCCTACCTGCACCGCTGGGCGAAGGGCGACGAGCTGCGCATCCGCCAGATCCTGATGAACCTGGTGTCCAACGCGCTGAAGTTCACGGCCAGCGGTCACGTGCTGATCCGCGCGCGCGGCGTGAATCCGTCGGAGACCCACGTCTCGCTGATCATCGACGTCGTCGACACGGGCACGGGCATCCTGCCGGAGAATCAAGCCGCGATTTTCGACGCGTTCGTCCAGGAAGACGGCTCGACCACGCGCCGCTTCGGTGGTACCGGCCTCGGCCTTGCGATCTCGCGCCAGCTGGCCACGCTCATGGGCGGCGACATCACCGTTGTCAGCCAGCCGGGCGTGGGCTCCACGTTCTCGCTGGCGATCACGCTGCCGGCCGCGCCGGCGATCACCTCGGACTCCTCGCAGGGCCTGCTGCTCTCGCCGGGCACGCGCGTGCTGGTCGTCGACGACAGCGCGATCAACGTCGAGATCCTCGCGTCGCAGCTCGAAGCCTGGGGCTTCAACGTGGCGACGGCCTCGAGCGCGCTCGAAGCGCAGACCCATCTCAACGCGATGACGGCGGCCGCGCAGCTGCCGGAGATCATCGTGCTCGACTGGCACATGCCGGAGCAGAACGGCGTGGACTGGTTGCTGGGCGTGCGCCGCGACCCGCGCTGGAAATCGATCCCGGCGATCATGGTCAGCTCGGTGGCCGACGATCTCGAATCCAGCCTCGCCACGCAGCTCGCGCCGATGCGCCGCCTCGCGAAGCCGGTGCGCCAGAGCATGCTCCGCCGCGCATTGCACGAAGCGCTGCAGGCGGTCCCCTTCCACGAAGTCAGCTCGGCCCCCGCCATGCTCGCCCCGGAGAACGAACCCGTGCTCGACCACCTGTCGGTACTGCTCGTCGAAGACAACATGGTCAACCGCACGCTGGCACTCGAGATGCTGCAACGTCTCGGCTGCGACGCGATGCACGCGGGCAACGGCGTCGAAGCGCTCGACGCGCTGGACAAGCAGGAATTCGACGTCGTGCTGATGGACTGCCAGATGCCGGTGATGGACGGCTTCATCGCGACGCGCAAGCTGCGCGAGCGCGAGGTCGCGAAGAAGCTGGAGCCGGTGCGCGTCGTCGCGCTGACGGCGAACGCGCTGGCCGGCGACCGCGAGGCTTGCCTCGCGGCGGGCATGAACGACTATCTCGCTAAGCCCTTCACGTTGGCGCAGCTGCGCAACATCCTGCTGCCCAGCAAGGTCTCGCGCTCCGCCGCCAACAAGGTGACGCTGGACCACTCGGCCATCGAGGCCGTGCGCCAGCTCGATCCGGACGGCCAGGACCGCCTGCTGCAGCGCCTGATCGCGCTGTACCGCGACGACAGCTCGCAGCTGCTCGCCGACATCGACAACGGTCTCAAGACGAGCGACGCGGACGCCATCGCGCGCGCCGCGCACACGCTGAAGAGCTCGAGCGCTAACCTCGGCGCGACCAACGTCGCCGCCATCGCGCGCCAGATCGAGCATTCCGCGCGCAGCGGGGACATCAAGGATCTCGCCGGCTCGATCACCAAGCTGCGCGCGCAACGCACCGTCGCCCTCTCCGAGCTCGAAGCGCTGGACGCTTCGCCGAAGGTCGCCTGAGATGCCCAACTCGAGCGGCCCACCGATTCACGTTCTAATCGTCGACGACGACACGGGCTCGCGCCTGTTGATGCGTCGCGCGCTGGAGCGTGGCGGCTTCATCATCTCGGAGGCCGCGGACGGTCTCGCCGCGGTGGCCGCGGTCGAAGCCGGCGAATGCCAGGCCGTGCTGATGGACGTCGAGATGCCGTCGATGAACGGCTACGAAGCCTGCAAGGCGATCCGCGCGCGCCCGGGCGGCGCCCATCTACCCATCATGATGGTGACGGGTCGCGACGACGTCGCCTCGATCAACCAGTCCTACCAGGCCGGCGCGACGGACTTCCTCGCGAAGCCGATAAACTGGAACCTGCTGGGCCACCGCGTGCAGTACCTCGTGCGCGGCGGACGACTCGTGCAGGAGCTGGAAGAAAGCGAGAGCCGCCAGCGCGCGATGCTCGACGCCCTGCCCGACCTCCTGCTGGTCGTCGACGCGCACGGCCGCATCGTCGACCGCCTCGGTTACACCGACAACCACCCGTTCCTCACCGGCGGCACCAGCAGCCAGCAGCAGATCACCGACCTCGTGTCCGGCGATGCGGCGCGCGCGATCACGAACGCGCTGGACGACTGCCGCGTGCGCAACGTGCGTACGGAAGTGGAATTCGAATGCGTGCGCGACGGCGTCGAGCGCCGCTTCGAGACGCGCATCGTCCCCTACGACCGCGGCCGCCTGCTGCTGGTCCTGCGCGACGTCACCGAGCGGCACCGTGCCAACAACCGCATCCGCGAGCTGGCGTTCTTCGATCCGCTGACGCAGCTGCCGAACCGGCAGTATCTGCTGCAGTTGCTGGAGGAAGCGCGGCGCGAAGCGTCGACGACGGGCGAACGGTTCGCCGTCGTGCGCGTGAACCTCGACAACTTCAAGCGCATCAACGACAGCATCGGTCACGGCGCGGGCGACGCGCTGCTGCAGGCCGTGGCGTCGCGCCTCGGCACGTTCCTCAAGCTCGAGCGCGATGGCGCGGTGACGATGCCGCTGGCGCGGTTGACGGGCGACGAGTTCGCGGTGGCGATCCGCCATCTCGAATCCGACGCCGACGTGCAGCACGCGATCAACAACATCACGGCGGCGTTCGCCTCGCCCTACCTGATCCGGCATCGCGACTTCTTCGTCACGTGCACGATCGGCATCGCGATCTTCCCCGACCACGGCAGCTTCGCGGACGAATTGCTGAGAACCGCGGGCCTCGCGATGCACGAAGCGAAGACCGGTGGCGGCAACAAGGGCGTCATCTACAGCGAGCACATGCGCGCCAAGTCGGTCGCGCGGCTCGAGCTCGAGACGGAGCTGCGTCGCGCGCTGGAGCAGAACGAGTTGTTCCTGGCCTATCAACCGCAGATCGAAGTCAGCTCGGGACGCATCGCCAGCATCGAGGCGCTGGTGCGCTGGCGCCACCCGACGCGCGGCATCGTGCCGCCGGACGAGTTCATCCCGGTGGCCGAGCAATCCGGATTGATCGTGCCGCTGTCCGATCTCGTGATGCGCCAGGCGCTGAAGCAGATCTCGCAGTGGTGGCAGGCGGGCTGCCGCGACCTGCGCGTCGCGGTGAACGTGTCGGGCGCGCAGTTCGAGGCGCCGGGTTTCCCGGACTGGGTGTTCGCGCATCTCGACGAGGCCGGGCTGCCGGGCGCGTGCCTCGAGCTCGAGATCACCGAAAGCCTGTTGATGGTCGACGAAACGGCGGCGGCGCTGGCGGTGCGCGCGGTGCGCGAGCTCGGCGTGCACGTGGCGATCGACGACTTCGGCACGGGGTATTCGTCGCTGGCCTATCTGAAGCACTTCCCGATCGAGGCGCTGAAGATCGACCGGTCGTTCGTCGCCGACCTCGGCCGTGATTCGAACGATGCCGCGATCTGCGCAGCCATCATCGCGATGGGCCGGCAGCTCGGCCTGAAGATCGTCGCGGAAGGCGTCGAGACGAAGGAGCAGCTGGAGTTCCTCGCGACGCATGGGTGCACGCTGGCGCAGGGCTTCTACATCGCGAAGCCGGTGGAAGCGCCGGAGATGGCGAAGCTGCTGCGCATCGGCGAAGACACGATGACCGCGCCGCTGATCCAGATGCCCGGCAAGAAGGGCGGCCTCAACGTGCCGCTGGCGGATTACGAAGCCGAGATGCTGCTGAAGGTCGCGAAGCAGTAATGGGGACAGTCTCCGTTTCCTGGCAAAAGGGGACAGTCACCGCGGGTTGATCGCATTCTGCGGCAACGTCGCATCGATTCGCGACAGCAGATAGTCGAAGAACGGATTGCAGCTCGCGCGCATCAACGTGTCGGTGGTCACCACGAGCCCGCCGCGTTCGCCGCGCACCGCGACCGTCCCCAGGTGCACACCCATCTCGTCGGATGCCGGCTCGACGCCGTACAGCGGATCGTTCATCGGGAACGGCAGCGCGACGTGCGACAGCGAGTAGAACTGCGCGGGATATTCCTGCGCCAGCGGGCGCCCGCCCCCGTGCATCGTCCAGTGCGGCAAATCCACCGCCTCGACGCGCGACGTCTGCTCGCCGTTCATGACGACCGTACGCGCGTAGGGTCGCGGCTCCCATGCCAGCGCGGCGGCCTCGATCGCCGCCTGCGCCGGGTCGATCAACGCCGCGGCCGCTGCGTTCCGGTTGTAGTCGAAGAGCACGACGGCGTTGGGCTTGTCGACGGCGGGCAGCCGCGCGTACAGGCCGTCGAACACCGCGCTGACCGACACCGTCGAATCGAGCGCGGACTGGAACGTGAGCACGGGCGGCAGGTCGACGAGATCGGCGTGCCCGACGTAGCGCGCGAGCTCGGCATCGAGGCTGCGCACGAGCTGCGATGACTGCCGCGCCCCGTTCACCGGGAACGAGTTGTACTTGATCGGGTTGTACTCGGGCAGCACGTCGAGCCACGCCGCCTTCGCGAACGGCGGAAACACCGCGGGCCAGCCGAGCACGCCCGCGAAGCGCGCGAAACTCGTGATGCCGATCATCGGCGAGATCAGCACGATCTGCTTCGGGCGTTCGAGCCGCTTGTCCGCGAGGGTGTCGAGCGCGTATTTCATCGCGAGCGCGCCGCCGTTCGAGTAACCGACGACGTGCAGCGGCGTGCCCGGGCCGGCGAGCTCGCGCGCGTGGCGCACGGCGAGGCGCGTCGCGGCCATCCAGTCGCGCCAGTCGACTTGCGTCAAACCACCCGGCACGGTGCCGTGGCCCGGCATCCGGATCGTCACGGCGACGAAGCCGCGGTCGCGGTAGAACGCGGCGAGATGGCGCAGGCTGTACGGGGAATCGGTGAGGCCGTGCAGCAGGACGGCGGCGCCGCGCGGCGTGCCTTCCGGCACGAGGACCTGCGAGCGGTTCCAGTCGGTGGCGAGCCGCGCGGGATTCATCGGGCTCTTCGCGAAGAAGCGGTTCGCGGCGACCCGGTCCCCGGCGGGTAGTTTGTCGGTGACGCGCGTCAGCACGTCGTTCATCGCGCGCGACTCGGCTTTCATCCAGTCGTCCCAACTGGCGGCGTCGATTTCGTCGGCGACGAGCTCGCGCGGCACGACGGTGTGCCAGAGCTTGAGCGGCGGCGCGCGCCAGGCGTCGAAGGCGCGCACGGCGAAGATCGTGACGAGGACCAGCGCGAGCGCCCCGGCAGCGAGCTTCAGCCCTCTACGGACGCGCGCGAGCATGACTGTCCCCTTTTGCTAACAAACGGGGACTGTCCCCATTACACGTTGAAGCGGAAGTGCATCACGTCGCCTTCCTTGACGATGTACTCCTTGCCTTCGAGCCGCAGCTTGCCGGCATCCTTCGCGCCGGCCTCGCCCTTGAGGCGGATGTAGTCGTCGTACGCGATCACTTCGGCGCGGATGAAGCCGCGCTCGAAATCGGTGTGGATCACGCCCGCGGCCTGCGGCGCGGTGGCGCCGGCCTTCACCGTCCAGGCGCGGACTTCCTTCTCGCCGGCCGTGAAGTAGGTCTGCAGGCCCAGCAGTTCATAACCGGCGCGGATCACGCGGTTGAGGCCGGGCTCGGTCAGGCCGAGGTCCTTGAGGAACTCTTCGCGATCCGCGTCCTCGAGCTGCGAAATTTCCGCCTCGATCGCCGCGCACACCGCGACGACGACGGCGCCCTCGCCCTTCGCGCGCGCCGTCACCGCGTCGAGGTGCGGGTTGTTGGTGAACCCGTCTTCCTTCACGTTCGCCACGTACATCACGGGCTTCAGCGTCAGCAGGTGCAGCTCGTGCGCGTCGGCCTTCTCTTCCTTGCTCAGGCCCATGCCGCGCACCGGCTTGCCCTCGTCGAGGTGCTTGCGCATGCGCTCGAAGAGCTCCTTCTTGCGTGCCGCGTCCTTGTCACCGCCCTTCGCCTGCTTGGCGTAGCGGTCGGCGGCCTTCTCGACCGACTGCAGATCGGCGAGACAGAGCTCGGTGTCGATGATCTCGATGTCCGAGATCGGGTTCACCTTGCCCGAGACGTGGATGATGTCGGTGTCCTCGAAGCAGCGCACGACGTGCGAGATCGCGTCCGTCTCGCGGATGTGGGACAGGAACTTGTTGCCGAGTCCTTCGCCCTGCGATGCACCGGCGACCAGGCCCGCGATGTCGACGAACTCGACCGTGGTCGGCACCAGCTTCTCGGGCGTGACGATCGCCGCGAGCGCCGCCAGCCGCGGATCCGGCACCGGCACGATGCCGACGTTCGGGTCGATCGTGCAGAACGGATAGTTCTCGGCGGCGATGCCGGCGCGCGTCAGCGCGTTGAACAACGTCGACTTGCCGACGTTCGGGAGACCGACGATGCCGCACTTGATACCCATCTTGCTAGTCCTTCGCCGCCGCCGGTCTGGCGCGGGCGTGTAGTTTGTTCATGGCGATCTGCGCGCCGTTGCGCAGCATCTCCTCGATTGCGTCGGCGCCGTCGAGAATCGTCTCGTCGATGGCCCTTTGTTCGTCCTTGCCGGCGTGCGTCAGCACGAAGTCCACGACTTCCTTCGCGGAACCGGGGTGACCCACGCCGATGCGCAGGCGCCAGAAAGCATCGCCCTGCGCGGCGATGATGTCGCGCAGGCCGTTGTGACCGCCGTGGCCGCCGGCGTCCTTGAGACGCACGGTGCCGCTGGGCAGATCGATCTCGTCGTGCGCCACGAGCATGTCGCGCGCGCCGACCTTGTAGAAATTGAGAACGCTCGAGACGGGACCGCCGCTGCGGTTCATGAACGTCATCGGCTTCAGCAGCCAGATCTCCTCTCCCCCGATGCGCACGCGCGCCAGTTCGCCCTGGTGTTTGCCCTCGTGGCGGAAGCTGCCGCCGAAGCGGCGCGCGATCTCGTCCACGAACCAGAAGCCCGCGTTGTGGCGCGTGCGCGCGTACTCGGCACCCGGATTGCCGAGCCCGACGATGAGTTTGAGAGGAGTGCCGGCCATTGCGAAAACGAAAACGCCGCCTCGTGTGAAGCGGCGCCCTCGCAGTAGCGATAGGAAAGGTGCGGGCGGACCAACGCCCGCCCGCACCAAACTACCGTTACTTCTTGCCGCCTTCCTTCTTGGCAGGCGCGGCCTTCGCGTCGGCTGCCGGAGCGGCACCCTTCGCGTCGCCGGCCTTCGCGGCATCGCCTGCCGCCGGAGCGGCAGCAGCGCCTTCCGCCGGCGCCGCGGCTGCGGCCTCGGCGGTCGGCTCCGGCTCTTCCGCGCGCGGCGGATGAACGGTGACGACCACGGCGTCGCCCTTGGCGATGGCCGGAATCGTAACGCCTTCCGGCAGCGGCAGGTCCGACAGGTGCTTCGACTCGTTCATCTCCATCTTGGAGAGGTCGAGCTCGATGAACTCCGGCAGATCCTTCGGCAAGCAGGAGATCTCGACGTCGGCGATGCGGTGCGAGACCACGCCACCCTGCGTCTTGACGCCCGGCGAAGCGGCTTCGCCCTTGAAGTGGATCGGGATGTGGATGCGGATCTTCTCCGTCTCCACGACACGCTGCAGGTCGACGTGCACGATGGCGTTGCGCGCCGGGTGCATCTGCATGTCCTTGACGATCGCGGCCTGCTTCTTGTCACCGACGACCAGGTTGATGATCGACGAGTAGAACTTCTCGTTGTCCACCAGCGTCATCAGCTTCTGGTGATCGAGAGAGATGGAACGGGGCTCGTTTTTGCCCCCGTACAGGATTGCCGGAACCTTGCCCGCGTGGCGCAGGCGGCGGCTCGCACCTTTGCCCTGACCATCGCGGAACTCGGCGGCGAGTTCGAATGAGACTTTCATTTTCAATTGCTCCAGTTACATCTGACAAAGCGACCACTGCGACCGGTGGTCACCACCTTGGGGATTGGCCCCAAACTGGCGTTTGGTGCCG
>Ga0335075_10001637_pt1 | contig 36675 bp, 27 predicted proteins | sample Lox_Sample_24_FD_206723 | JGI IMG/M metagenome (GOLD analysis project Ga0335075, IMG submission 206723) | Soil microbial communities from Loxahatchee National Wildlife Refuge, Florida, United States - Lox_Sample_2.4 | ecosystem: Environmental > Terrestrial > Soil > Wetlands | place: USA... | reverse complement strand
CTCGTCAACAAGAAGAACTACCAGCTGGTAGTCAACATGGAGAAGGTCGAGTTCCTCGACTCCACGGGCCTCGGTGTCCTGGTCGGCGGGCTCAAGCGGGTGCGCGCGCACGACGGGTCGCTCGACCTGGTGTGCACGCAGGAGCGCATCCTGAAGATCTTCCGCATCACCGGTCTCACCAAGGTCTTCGGGATCCACGAGTCCGTGGACCAGGCCATCGCCGCCAGGAAGGCGGAGAAGTAAGCACTTCGTCGCGCTATGGCCACTGTCGAAGTCACCTTCACGCCGCTGCCCGTCCACGTGCGGACCGCCCGGCTCGTCGCCACTGCGGTCGCGCGCCGCAGCGGTGTGGCCGAGTCATTGCTCGATGAGGTTCGGCTCGCGGTCGGCGAGGCCTGTTCTCGTGCGGTTGAAGCGCACATGCGGCATTGCCCGGGCCAGCCCATCCGGGTGGCGCTGACCGACGACGGTGAGCAGTTTGAGGTGGTGGTGACCGACGCGGTGCCGGACACGGAGCATGGCACGCCGGTGGGCACGGTCGAGGCGAATGGCCATGGTGCCGTCTCCTCGGCCGCGCCTGCCGATTTCGGCGACGGACCCGGCGCCGATGGCGAGGTACCGCTCCGGCTTCCGGACGGCGTGGGTCTCGCGGTGATCGCGGGCCTCGCCGACGATGTCCGCGTCGTCCCGGCGGCCGCCGGGACCAGCGTCATGATGAGCTGGAAGCGGCGCACGGCCTGAGCCGGCTCGTCGCACGGCCTGAGCCGGCTCCTCTCCCCATCCTTCTTTGTTGGTGAAACGCATCTTTGTCGGTGAACTGCACCCTCAAAGTGGGACAAAGTGGGTGGGGAAATGGCCATTTCACCGGCAATGAGGGCTGGAGAGGCCAGTGGGGCCTGGGCGAGCTCGGTCGAGGCTCTCGCTTAGGCCCGCCGCGCCCGCGCCCCTCTTCTTGCCGGATATTTCGTGAAATTGTCGGGAGCCGGAGGCGTTTCGAAAAGATCTTGGATCATTGAGCACGTCCTGGGGTGTTCATCGATCCAAGATCTTCAGCGTCGGCTTCGCCGCCCGGCCGCGCCGCCCGACAAAACCGAAATGTCGGGCGGTGAGATGAGGATGGCCGGGGCGGGCAGGGTTAGCCTCTTCAACACCGCTTTGGCGGGAGGGGGCCCTTCGGTACCACGTGACGGGACTGGGGCGGCTGCGCCACGTGATGGGGCCGGGGCGGCTGCGCCACGGGCGACTGGGCGGCACGGGGCTTGGGTAGCGAAAACCGTCACCTGTCCTGGCCATCTTCCGCATCCCCGCCGCCGTCCCGTCGTCCCGCGTCCCGTCGTCCCGCGTCCCGTCGTCCCGCCGTCCCGCGTGCCGTCGTCCCGCCGTCCCGCGTGCCGCCGTCCCGCCGTCCCGTCGTCCCGCCGTCCCGTCGTCCCGCCGTCCGGCCGCAGGCCGCCGTCCCGCCGGGCCCGCGCCGTGCCTGCCGGGCCCGCGCCGTGCCTGCCGGGCCCGCGCCGTGCCTGCCGCGGCCGCGCCCATCGGCTTGCGGTCTCCGCAGGTTGCCGCGCGGAGGTGGGCCCGTTCTTCACTCTTCATTTTTTGCACATAAGTATCTTTAGTGCTCTCCAGTCACACAAGTTTCATTACGTGCATTTGCGACGCATTAGTTCAATTCTCTAACGTGTGAACTGCCTAAACTGGGGCAAATCACAAGACGGTGCGTTGGGAACTGTGACAGATGAGGCTATCGAGGCGTATTTTTCGTACCTAGCATCAACGCTTGACCGTGAAAAATAAGAAACTTGTGACTTTCAAGATTCGAAGCAACCAGCGTAGACTCCCGCCCACGCCTGCCTTCAGGCGGTGACCCTGAGCGTGAGCCAAAGGCGCGCCCCCTGGAAACAGGGATTCCGAGCGCCCAGAGGCGAGCGCGGGCAAACTGAAATGAGCTTTATACGCCCAACGACCTAGCGGCTCACGCCAGATGTCGAAGGAGAACGAATGTCGGAGCTCGGTCCCGCCATGGCGGCGGGCGGACCGGTGGTACCGGTCAGCGTCAGCGGCGGCAACCTCACCTGGGTTGTAATCGTCGCGGTCATCGCACTGGGGGCCCTCGCCGTCGCGGGCTGGCTGGTGCGAGAGGTCCTGGCCGCTAGCCAGGGGACCGCGAGGATGCAGGAAATTGGCAAGGCCGTACAGGACGGAGCCGCGGCCTATCTGCGCAGGCAGTTCCGTACGCTGGGCGTCTTCGTCTTCCTTATCTTCTGGATCCTGCTGATCCTCCCGGCGAGTGGCGACGGCGTGCGCATCGGACGCAGCCTGTTCTTCCTCGTCGGCGCCCTGTTCTCCGGGCTGACCGGGTTCACCGGCATGTCGCTGTGCGTGCGCGGCAACGTCCGGGTCGCGGCGGCCGCGCGGGACGGCGGCGAGCAGCGGGCGATGCGGATCGCGTTCCGCACCGGCGGCGTGGCCGGCATGTTCACGGTGGGCCTCGGCCTGTTCGGTGCGGCGGTCGTGGTGCTGATCTACCGGTCCAACGCGCCGGACGTGCTTGAGGGCTTCGGCTTCGGCGCGGCGCTGCTCGCCATGTTCATGAGGGTCGGCGGCGGCATCTACACCAAGGCCGCCGACGTGGGCGCGGACCTGGTCGGCAAGGTCGAGCAGGGCATCCCGGAGGACGACCCGCGGAACGCGGCCACGATCGCGGACAACGTGGGCGACAACGTGGGCGACTGCGCGGGCATGGCGGCGGACCTGTTCGAGTCCTACTCGGTCATGCTGGTGGCGTCGCTGATCCTCGGCAAGACCGCGTTTGGCGACAAGGGCCTGATCTTCCCGTTGATCGTCCCGATGATCGGCGTGATCACCGCGGTGATCGGCATCTTCGCGGTCTCGCCGCGCGCGCGTGACCGCAGCGGCATGACCGCGATCAACCGCGGCTTCTTCATCTCGGCGGCGATCTCGGTCATCGGGGTCGCGATCCTCTGCTTCACCTTCCTGCCGTCGAAGTTCAGCTCGCTTGTCGGCATCACCGACTCCTCGATCGCCGGCTACAACGGCAACCCGCAGTGGATCGCGTTCGGCGCGGTGCTGATCGGCATCGTGCTCGCGTCCGCGATCCAGCTGCTGACCGGGTACTTCACCGAGACCACGCGCCGGCCGGTCAGGGACATCGGGCAGAGCTCGGAGACCGGCGCGGCCACCGTGATCCTTTCCGGCATCTCGAGCGGCATGGAGTCCGGGGTGTACTCCGCGCTGCTGATCGGCGGGGCCGTGTTCGGCTCTTACCTGCTGGCCACCGGCAACGCCACCATCGCGCTGTTCGCGGTGGCCATGGCGGGCGGCGGCCTGCTGACCACGGTGGGCGTGATCGTGTCGATGGACTCCTTCGGCCCGGTGACCGACAACGCGCAGGGCATCGCGGAGATGTCCGGCGACGTCGAGGGCGACGCGGCCCAGGCGCTGACCAAGCTGGACGCGATCGGCAACACGACCAAGGCCATCACCAAGGGCATCGCGATCGCGACGGCGGTGCTGGCCGCGACCGCGTTGTTCGGCTCGTTCCGCGACTCGGTGGAATCGGCGCTGCCGGCCGGCGCGGCCGGCACGTTCGCACTGAACGTGGCCCAGCCGAACGTGCTCGTCGGCCTCATCATCGGCGCCTCGGTCGTGTTCCTGTTCTCCAGCCTGCTGATCATGGCGGTGGGCCGGGCGGCGCAGCGGGTCGTTCTCGAGGTGCGCATGCAGTTCCGCACCCACCCCGGGATCATGACCTTCGAGGAGAAGCCCGACTACTCGCGGGTGGTGGACATCGTCACCCAGGACTCGCTCCGCGAACTGGTCACGCCGGGCATCCTGGCCGTGCTGACCCCGATCGCGGTCGGGTTCGCGCTTGGCTACGCGCCGCTCGGTTCCTACCTGGCGGGCGCGATCGCCGCTGGCGTGCTGATGGCGGTGTTCCTGTCCAACTCCGGCGGGGCCTGGGACAACGCCAAGAAGCTGGTCGAGGACGGCAACCACGGCGGCAAGGGCTCGGCCGCGCACGAGGCGACCATCGTGGGCGACACCGTCGGCGACCCGTTCAAGGACACCGCCGGTCCCTCGATCAACCCGCTGATCAAGGTCATGAACCTGGTCTCGCTGCTGATCGCCACCTCGGTCGTGCGGTACAGCTCCAACACCGGCCTGCGCGTCGGCGTGGCCCTCGGCGCGGTGATCATCATCGTCGCGGCGATCGTCTACTCCAAGCGCCGCGCCGCCGGCATGGGCGACGACACGCCCGCGGGCGCCGAGGTCGGCGCCGCGACCTCGGCCGCGGCGAGCGTCGAAGCGCCCGAGGCACCGGCCACCGTGGCGATGCCTCAGGCGGCACAGGCGCCACCGGTTCCCCCGACCCGCCAGGCCGAGGGGGCGATACAGAACGGCCAGGCGAGCAGCGGCTCGCACGCGCCCGCCGACTCTTCGCCCGGCGGACCCGCCGAGTAACGCCGGCACCGACAGAAAGCCGCGGCCCCGCACCAGAAGATGGTGCGGGGCCGCGGTGTCGCTGCCCCCGCGGTACTGAACCGCCGAGATTGCGGGCCACGCGAGCGCCGGGCGCGCGAAGGCGAGCGCGGGCAAAACGGGTAAGCCGAATCCGTTCTGGATAATGATCTTGACTTTACTGTTCTGCCAGGTCGGCCGCGTCGACCGCATCGCGCGGGATGCCGAGCAGGTACAGGACCGTGTCCAGGTAGGGGACGTTGACCGCGGTGTCGGCCGCGTCACGGACCACCGGCTTGGCGTTGAAGGCGACGCCGAGGCCCGCCGCGCCGATCATGCCCAGGTCGTTGGCGCCGTCGCCGACCGCGACGGTCTGCGACAGGGGGACGCCGGCCGCCTGCGCGAACCGGCGCAGCGCCGCGGTCTTGCCGTCCCGGTCGATGATCGGCTCCGCGACCCGGCCGGTCAGCCTGCCGTCCTTCACCTCCAGGGTGTTGGCGGCCACGTAATCGATGCCAAGCTCGTCGGCCAGCGGCTGGATCACCGCGGTGAACCCGCCGCTGACGATCCCGCACTTGTAGCCGAGGCGCTTCAGCGTCCGTACCAGCGTGCGCGCACCCGGGGTGAGCCGCAGGCTGGCCCTGACCTCGTCGAGAACCCCGGCGTCGAGGCCCCCGAGCAGCGCGGTCCGCTCCCGCAGCGAGGCGGCGAAGTCGAGTTCGCCGCGCATGGCCGACTCCGTGACCTTCGCCACCTCGGCGGCGCAGCCCGCCCGCTTCGCGAGCAGGTCGATGACCTCGTCCTGGATCAGCGTGGAGTCCACGTCCATGACGATCAGCCGCATGGCCCGCCGGTACAGGCCGGCCGGCTGCACGGCCACGTCTACGCCGCTTTCCGCGGCGACCTGGGCCAGTGCGGTCCGCAGTGACCCGGGCTCCGCCCCCGAGACGTCCAGCTCGACGCAGGTCACGGGGTCGCTGGCCAGCCGCGTGATGCGGTCGATGTTGGCGCCGCTCGCCGCGATGCGGCCCGCGACCGCGGCGACCGCCGCGGGCAGCAGCGGGTTGCCGAGCAGCGTGACGTGCAGCCTGCCGTTGCCGCGGCCCGGCCGCGCGCGGGTCCGCGGCTCCGCCGACCCGGTGGTGATCTCCGCCTCGAGCCCGAGGTCGGCGGCCAGTTCGGTGACCGAGCCGTAGATCGCGGTCAGGTCGGGGGGCGCGTCGCAGCCCACCAGGACGCCAAGGACGAGCCTGCCCCTGATCGTCACCTGCTCAATGTCCGTTACGCTCAGCGGGAAGCGCGCGAGGGCGCCGAACAACCGCGAGGTGACGCCGGGCCGGTCCCGGCCGGTCAGCGTGATCAGGAGCGTTGGCTGGTTCATCTCGTCATCACGGTACCGTGCGCCGCGGCGCCATTGTGACCGACTCCCGGCGGCTCTTCTGGGTACCTTGGTTAGCGATGCGGCTCGCGCTGGCGTAGGTTCGGTCGCGGCGGCCGTTCGGCCCGGCTGAGGCCGGACCGGCGTGAGGAGGGGCAGTGTCTGACGAGGTGCTCAAGCTGCGGGGCGTATCCGTACGGCGCGAAACGTCGCTGTTGCTGCGGAACGTTGACTGGACCGCGCACGAAGACGAGCGCTGGATCGTGATCGGCCCCAACGGGGCGGGCAAGACCACCCTGCTTCAGGTGGCCGCGACGATCTTGTACCCGACCGAGGGCACCGTCGAGGTGCTCGGCGAACGGCTCGGCGACGTCGACGTGTTCGAGTTGCGGCCAAGGATCGGCCTGACGAGCGCCTCGCTGGCCGAGCGGGTGCCGGCCGGCGAGAAGGTCATCGACCTCGTGCTCACCGCCTCGTACGCGATCCTCGGCCGGTGGAAGGAGGAGTACGACTCTTCCGATGTGACCCGGGCGGTGGAACTGCTCGACGCGCTCGGCTGCGCGCACCTGATCAGGCGCCGGTTTTCCACCCTGTCCGAGGGCGAGCGCAAGCGGGTGCAGATCGCCCGCGCGATGATGCCCGATCCGGAGATGCTGCTGCTCGACGAGCCCGCCGCTGGCCTCGACCTGGGCGGCCGCGAGGACCTGCTGCGCCGCCTGTCGGTGCTGGCCAACAACCCCAAGGCGCCGATGATGGTGCTCGTGACGCACCACGTGGAAGAGGTGCCGGACGGCTTCACCCACGCGATGCTGCTGCGCAGGGGCGCGGTGCTGACCGCCGGGCCGATCGAGGAGGTCTTCACCGCGAAGAACCTGTCCCGGTGCTTCGGCGTTCCCCTGGAGATCGAGCGGCACGAGAACCGCTGGCGGGCCTGGGCCCGTTAGGCGGCTGTTAGCGTTTCGTCTCCGTTACCCAGCGGCTTTTGTGCTTGACGCAGGGTGGGGTTACCTTGGGGTTATCGGCGCCTTTGGTCGGAGATGATGGTGATGGGCACCATAATCGCGATAGTCCTCCTGGTCCTGGTTATCGGTCTTGCCGTATTCGCCGTGGTCCGGTCGGTCCGGATCGTGCCGCAGGCGCGTGCGGGCATCGTCGAGCGATTCGGCAGGTATCACCGGACGCTGCACGCCGGACTCAACGTGGTGATGCCGTTCATTGACCGGCTGCGCCCGCTTATTGACCTGCGCGAGCAGGTGGTGAGCTTCCCGCCGCAGCCCGTCATCACCAAGGACAACCTGGTGGTGCACATCGATACCGTCATCTACTTCCAGGTGACCGACCCCAAGGCGGCGACCTACGAGATCGTCAACTACGTGGCCGCCGTCGAGCAGCTCACGGTCACCACGCTGCGGAACGTGGTCGGCGGCATGGACCTGGAGACGACCCTCACCTCGCGCGACAACATCAACGGAGTGCTGCGCCAGGAGCTTGACGAGGCGACCGGCCGGTGGGGGCTGCGGGTGAGCCGGGTGGAGCTGAAGGCGATCGAGCCGCCCACGTCCATCCAGGACTCGATGGAGAAGCAGATGCGCGCCGACCGGGACAAGCGCGCCGCGATCCTGGCCGCGGAAGGCGCCAAGCAGTCGGCGATCCTGACCGCGGAAGGCGGGCGGCAGGCGGCGGTGCTGCGGGCGCGCGGCGAGGCCGAGGCGGCGGTGGTGCGCGCCGACGCGGACGCCACCGCGCAGGCCACTAGGGCCAGGGGCCAGGCGCAGGCGATCGCCACGGTGTTCCAGGCGATCCACGAGGGCAACCCCGACCAGCGGCTGCTCGCCTACAAGTACCTCGAGATGCTGCCGGAGATCGCCCAGGGCGGCGCGAACAAGTTGTGGATCGTGCCGAGCGAGCTCGGCAAGGCCCTCGAGGGGCTTGGCGGCCTCTTCAACAACGCGAATAACGAGGCAACCGAGGCCACGCGGCCCCTGGCCGGTGGTGAAGCGCCAGAAGCGCTGCCAAGCCCTGACGGCGCGGGCAGCATCACCCGCCTGCCGCGCTAACCTTCCCGTGCACGCCCGCGCGGGGTGCGGTCCCCGGCTGCGCGGGCCTGACCTGGACCAAGCCCGTCGGGCTGATCCGGGTCTCGAACGCCGGCTGCCTGGCGGTGGCCGGCCCGTGCAGGACCGCGCCGTCGCTGAGCCTGAAGGTGGATCCGTGCCAGGGGCAGGTCACCCGGGCGACGTCGGCGGCGCTGGTCACCCGGCCCTGGTGCAGTGGCCCGCCGAGATGGGCGCAGTGGTCGGTGAGCACGTAGACCGCTTCGCCGTCGCGCACCGCGAGCACGCTCAGGTAGCCCAGCTGGCGGCGGACCGGCCGTCCCTCGGGCAGTCCCGCGAACGAGCACAGGTCTTGCCAGCCGAGCGCGCTCAGGTGGCCGATGGGCTCCGCGTGGCTCGCGCCCGCGCCGAGCCTGAGCGCGAGGTGGCCGCCTAGGTAGGCGCCCGCCACGGCCGTCAGCAGGCCGCCGGCCGACAATAGCCGGCCGTTGCCGTGCTGCCCGGCCGTCCGGGCCAGCAGCGAGCCGGTGAACAGCGCCGCGGCGGTCGCCTGCGAGATCGCGTGCACAAGACCCACCCGTTGCTGGTGCCGGTGCAGCGCGGACCAGTCCGCGAGCCCGGTGGCCATCGCGGGCACGGCGGCGGCGACGCCGGCCGCGACCAGCGTGGCCGAGGCCCGCTCGGCATCCCGGCCGCCGCACCAGTCGAGCACGACGGCGGAGGTCCAGCAGCCAAGCGGAATGCGGACCAGGGCCGGGTGGGCCGGCTGCCCGAACGGCACGCCGTGCAGCGCGTCCGCCCGTCGGCCCGGCGGCAGGGACCGGACTATCAGGCCGGCGACCGTGCCGACCGGGCGGTCGAGGGACTGCGCGCGCTCGACGCGCTCGGCGACGGCCGTCGGCTTGGCGGAACGCAGCGCGGCGCGCGCTGCCCGCAGCGCCTGACGACGGGAGAATGGCGGCACAACACAAGACTTACCCCGCCGGGCCATCGGGGTCACCAGGCAGGTTTGACAAGGCCGTCGACACCGTTGTCAGTTACGGGTGAAGCCGTGACGCACGGGGTATCCAGTCCCGGGTCGTCTTTCTTACATAGATAAGCATGGTAAGAAGTCACCGGCACGTTTTACGAGGAAAGGCGCGGATGGTGGCCATGGCCAAGCCTGCGGTAGCGCTCGACGGTGGTGGCCAGGGCGGCCACCAGCCGGTAAGACAGCGCGTGAGTCAGCCGGATCCCTTCTGGTATACGGCGAAGACTCGCCTGCTCGGGCCGCCGCTGGTGAACGAGCAACTCGGCGAGCAGCGGCTGTCCAAGCCGCTCGCGCTCGGCGTGCTGTCACCCGACGGCATCTCCTCGTCCGCGTACGGCACCGAAGAGATCCTCATCGCGCTGTTGCCGATGGCGGGCCTCGCCGCGTTCGCCCTGATCCTGCCGATGACGCTGGCCATCCTGCTGGTCATGACCTTCGTGGTGATGTCGTACCGCGAGGTCGTCATGGTCTACATCAGGCCTGGCGGCTCCTACGTGGTCGCCAGGGAGAACTTCGGACCGCGGGTCGCGCAGGTCTGCGCGGTGGCCCTGCTGATCGACTACGTGGTCACGGTCGCGGTCCAGGTGGCGGCGGGCACGGCCGCCGTGGCGTCCGCGCTCCCCGCGATCGGCCCTTACGAGGTCGAGATCTGCGTCGGCGTCGTGCTGATCATGTGCTTCGGCAACCTGCGCGGCATCAAGGAAGCCGGCCGGGCGTTCGCCGTGCCGACCTACCTGTTCGCGGGCTCGGTGCTGCTGATGATCGCGGTCGGGCTGATTAGGGAGGTGTTCGGCCACCTGCCGATGACCGACATCAGCACGCTGCACGGCATCTACACGCCGGGCACGGGCTCCGACGGCATCCTGACCTTCGCGATGATCTACACGCTGCTGCGGGCGTTCGCGAACGGCGGCGCGTCGCTGACCGGCATCGAGGCCGTGAGCGACGCCGTCGGCGCGTTCAACCCGCCGGAGGGCAGGAACGCGCGCAAGGTCCTGGTCACCGAGGGCGTCATCCTCGGCCTGCTGGTGGCGGGGATCGGCTGGCTGGCGCACGCCACGCACGCGACGCCCTACCTCGTCGGCTACCCGACGGTGCTGTCCCAGGAGGCGAACACGGTGTTCGGCCACGCCGGGCACTTCATGTTCTTCGTGGTGCAGTTCGCCACCATGCTGATCCTCTACACCGGGGCCAACACCAGCTTCAACGGGTTCCCGTTCCTGACCAGCTACGTCGCGGGCGACTCGTTCCTGCCCCGGTGGCTGCTCAAGCGCGGCCACCGGCTGGTCTTCTCCAACGCGATCATCGTGCTGACGGTCCTCTCGGTGGCGCTGCTGATCATCAAGAAGGCCGACGTCAACAGCCTGGTGCCGCTGTACGCGATCGGCGTGTTCACCGCGTTCACGATGGCCGGCTTCGGCATGGCCAAGTACCACCACACGCGGCGCGAGTCCGGCTGGCGGCCCAAGTTCGTCATCAACTTCTCGGCCGGCGCGCTGTCGCTCGTCGTCGTGGTCATCTTCGCGGTGGTGAAGTTCACCGAGGGCGCCTGGGTTGTGCTCGTGCTGTTCGTCATCCTGGTCCCGGCGCTTATCAGGCTGAACCGGGAGTACCAGGCGGAGGCCGAGGTGCTTGAGACGGTCACCGGCGAGCAGCCGCCGCCCGCGCCGCACTACACGCGGCGGGTGGTCTACGTCTTCGTGGACCATTTCGACCTCGCCACGCTCGCCGCACTGCGCTACGCCAGGTCGATGCGCCCCACCCAGATCCGCGCGGTGCACTTCGTCATCGACAGCCTGCGGGCGGAAAAGCTGCGGGACAAGTGGACCCGCGCCGACCGGGGCGTCGCGCTCGACTTCATCGACTGCCCGGACCGCCGCCTCACCAAGGCGGCGACCGACCTGGCGGAGCGCGAGATCGAGGACCCGGGCACGCACGTCACGGTGATCCTGCCCCGGCGCAGCTACTCGGCGCTGCTCGGGCGGCTGCTGCACGACCGCACGGCGGACAAGATCGCCGCCGCGGTCAGCCGCATACCGCGGTCGGCCGCCACCATCGTCCCCTATGACGTGCCCAGCCGGGTGGCGGTGCTCCAGGCCAGGCAGGCGGCGGCCAAGGCGGGCAGGGGCGGCGCCCCGGCCCCCGCGGTCACCAAGCCCGCGGTCACCGAGCCCGCGGTCACCGAGTCCGCGGTCACCGAGTCCGCGCCGGCGAATGGGGCGACCGCCGGACGCGGGGACTCCGGCGTGGTGGCGGCCGCGCAGGAAATGGCGCGCGAGTCCGATGTCGTGGCCGCGCACAGCCTGCCAACGCGGCCGGCCAACGGCGCCGATCCCGGCATCACCAGGATCGGCACCGTCACCGGCGGGAAGGTCACGGTGGAGGGCAAGGTCCGGGTCGTGGAGATCCGCCCGGTCGAGCGGAACTCGGTGCTCGCCGTCGAGATCAACGACTCGACGGGCAACCTCACCGCGATGTTCTACGGCCGGTCGCACATCCCCGGCCTGATCTGCGGCGCCCGCGTCCGGTTTACCGGCTCCGCCCGCATCCGCGGCGGCCAGCCGGTGATGATCAACCCGGCCTACGAGCTTGTCTCGCTCGGCGAGGGGGGCTAGCGGCTTACTCACCCCGCGGCAGCAGTTCGTAGGCCGGGTTGATCATGGCAGGCCCGCCTTCGCGGATGGACACCTTCCCGGCCAGCCGGACGCGCGTGCCCGGCTCGAAGCCGGGGATGTTCGACCGGCCGTAGAACTTGGCGACGAGCGTCCCCGTCTCGTCCGCGACCGTGGCGTCGAACACGCAGCTGTTCTCGACCGGGTGGATCTCCACCGACCGGATCTTGCCCTCGACGATGGCCTTGCGCGCGCCGTTCAGCTCGCTGATCGCGGAGATTCCCGCGGTGCCGGCGGCCGGTCCGGTGCTTCCGTTCGCGGCCGCGGTACCGGCCGCGGCTGGCTTAACAGCTTCCTTCGTCGTAACGGGTTCGGGTTTCTCTCCGTCCCCACCCTGCACCCAGTGGCCCGACGGCGTGCCGCCAGCGGCCTGCGTGCCGTCGTCGGCCTGCGCCGCGAGGCGCGCGGCCTGCCTGGCGTGCAGCAGGTGAACCCTGCTTTCGACGTCAAATGGGATGATCGTGGCGGCGGCGTTCGGCACCTGGCTGATCACCTCGGCGATCTTGTCCGCCGTGCGGTCGTGCAGGATCCGGCCGAGCAGCGGCGCGTACCCGCGCCGCGGCAGTACCACGGTGACCTGCGTGCTCTTCTGCGCGGCCTCGCGGTTGACGAGTTCCATGGACGCGCGGGTGAGCCGGCGATCCGGCGCGTCGATCATCTCAAGCGGGATGTCCTGACCGAACCTGACCCACTTCTCGTGCACCAGTTGCGCCCTGGCGCTGTCGATGACGAAGTGCACCGCGCGGAGCGTGGTGGGCCGCAGCCCGCGCGCGTACCTGATCGCGGCGAGCGTGGCGAGGTCCACGTCATCCACGAAGATCAGCACGACGCGCCGACTGTAGTTCGGCTGCCCGGGAGGGATGCCCGCGGCGCGCCGGTCGCCGATGTTCTCCAGGACCTCCGACTCCATCCGGTACTCCCGGTTGAGCCGGATCAGCAGGAGGACGAGGACAGGGAAGATGATGACAATCAGCCACGCGCCCTCGGTGAACTTCACGATCGCGAAGATGACAACCACGATCGCCGTGTAGATGGCGGCGGTCCTGTTGATGATCAGGCGGCGCTTCCAGCCACGTTCCTTCACTCGCCGGTGATACTTCGCCATGCCGAAGCCGGCCATTGAGAATCCGGTGAAGACGCCGATCGCGTAGAACGGGATGAGGCCGTTGACCTGGGCTCGGGTGCTGACGAGCAAGATCAGGGAGACCACGGTCAGCACGATGATCCCGTTGGAAAGCGCGAGCCGGTGGCCGCGCTTGGTGAGCCACCGGGGGAGGAACGAGTCGCCGGCCACGAAGCTGGCGAGGAACGGGAAGCCGCTGAAGCTCGTGTTGCCGCCGGTGAACAAGATCAGCGCAGTAGCCGCTTGGACCACGAAGTACATGAAGTGGGCATTGTGCCCGAAGACGGTGCTCGCTTCCTGGGCGAGCACGGTCGGGTACCCGGCCTCGTACGGGATCGCGTGCGTGACGTGCGCCAGCCAGGAGATCCCGGCGATGAGGAAGGCGACGATCGACCCCTGGGTGACCAGGATCTGCCGGGCGTGCTTGCCCTCCGGCGGGCGGAGCGCGCTGACCGCGTTCGACACGGCCTCGATGCCGGTAAGCGATGAACCGCCGTTGGCGAAGGCCTTGGCCAGCATGTAGATCATGCCGAAGCTGAGCAGTGCCTCGGTACTGTGCCCGATCGGATACGTGGCGCCCGCGTACGGGCTGACATGCGGCAGGCCGACGGTCACCTCGCGGATCAGGCCGATGACGATCATCAGCGCGACCGTGACGGAGAAGAAATACGTGGGCAGCGCGAACGCGCGGCCCGCCTCGCGGATGCCGCGGAGGTTGCCGTAGCACATGATCGCCACGGCGATCACCGAGATGACCACCAGGATGTTCGAGCCGATCACCGGGATGTTCGCCATCTGCGGGAACGCGGACACGATCGCGGCGGCACCCGCCGCTACCTGCACCGCCACGGTCACGGTGTAGTCGATGAGCAGCGCGACCGCCGCGACTTGCGCGACCCGCGGCCCGAAGTTCTCCCGCGCCACCACGTAGGAGCCGCCGGCTCTGGTGTAGACCGAGACGACCTCGCGGTAAGAGAGCACCACGAGGGCGATGCCGGCGAGGATCACCAGTGTCATTGGCAGGATCAGCGTGAAAGCCGCCAGCCCGACCACCTGGACCATCTCGATCAGCATTTCCTCGGTGCCGTACGCGGCGGAGGAAATGCCGTCGCAGGAAAGCACGCCAAGTGCCAGTGGCCGAGACAGCCGCTCCTGGCTCATCTGCTCATTGACCAGCGGCGGACCGAGCAGCTTGCGCTTGAGCTTGTAGCCGAACGTCTCGGGCAGTTCACCGCTGCGCTCGACACCGCCGACGAGCTCGTCAGGTAGTTGGTTAATCATCGCGTACCTAACGCTAGGTGGCCGCTCCCGGTATGACCGCAAGTGCCGCGTTAAGCCTGCTGAGCTGGGCGTTAAGGATCTGTCAAGATTGGCCATATTTGGCCGGGCAGGGATTGAAATGGCTTCCAGGATGACTGGAAGTGAGCACCCGCCGACATGGCCTGAGCACGATGGCGGGACGCGGACCTCGATGTGGCGTCGTGACGGGTCACGACGGCCGCCCTGGCGTGGCGGCCTCCCCGCCCCCTACGTGCTGCCCGCCGGCTTCGCCGCCCTGCTCGCGATCGGCACCGTGGCGGCGGCGCTCGGCGGACGGCTCGGTGCGACCGGGGTGCTCATCGCCTGCGCGGTCGTGGTCGGCGCGCTCGCCGCGGCGGCCGAGCCGACGGCGGCGGTGCCACTCGGCATCATCGGCTGGCTGACCGCCGTCGGGTTTTCCCGGCCGCCCTACGCCGACCTGCGGCTGACCGGAAGCGTCCCTGCACGGGCGGCGATCACGCTGGCGGTGGTGGCGTTCGCGGCGGCCGCCGTTGGCGCGGCGTTCCGAACGCGCGCGGCAGGGGTCACACTAGAGGTTGTGGACGGGCGCGAGCACAGCGGGCTCTCGCCGCGCAGGCAGGTAGCCGGCGCGGTGCTCGCCGTGGTTGGCCTGCCGTCGCTTACCGCGGTGCTCAATGCCGTCCAGCCGCACCTCAACCTCTCCGACGACCTGCTGATCTACCTGGTCGCGGTCGTCGCCGTCACGGTGATCGGCGGCTTCTGGCCCGCCGTCGCCGCCGCGATCTGCGCCTGCCTGCTGCTGAACTGGTTCTTCACCGAGCCGCTGCACACGTTCACGATCGCGGAGCCGCGCAACCTGCTCGCGCTCGTGCTGTTCGTCACCGTCGCGGTCGCGGTGAGCAGCGTGGTCCACCTGGCCGCCCGGCGCGAGTCGGACGCGGCCCGCAGTTCGAAGGAGACCGCCTCGCTGCTCGGCCTCGCCCAGACCGTGCTCGGCGGCGCGGACACCCCTGGCGACGTGCTCGACCACCTGACGGCGAGCCACGGCGGCCATGCCGAGCTGCTTGAGCGCGTGAGCGGCCGCTGGATCAGGGTGGCGGCAAGCGGCGAGCCCGATTCCTCGACGAGCGCGCTGCGCTTCGAAGTGCGGCCGGACCTGGCCCTCGAGGTCAGCGGGCAGGCGGCGAGCGCGACGACGTCACTGCTCGCCGGGTATACCGCGCAGGCCGTCGCCGCCCTCGACCGTGCGCGGCTGCGCACCCAGGCGGCGCAGGCCGAGGCGCTCGCGGAAGGCGACCGGATGCGCACCGCGTTGCTGCGCGCCGTGAGCCACGACCTGCGCACTCCGCTGGCGTCGATCAAGGCGAGCGTGTCCAGCCTGCGGCAGACCGACGTGCACTGGACGGCGGAAGACGAGGCCGAGTTGCTCGCGAACATCGAGCAGAACGCCGACCGGCTCGACGCGCTTGTCGGCAACCTGCTCGACATGGGCCGCCTGCAGGCCGGGTCGCTCGAGCCCTTCCTGCGGGCGACCGCGGTGGACGAGGTGGCACCGGTCGCGCTGCGCGGGCTGGACGACGCCGATCACCTGCTGATCGTCGTCCCCGATGACCTGCCGCTGGTCCGGGCGGACCCCGGGCTGCTCGAGCGGGTGCTCGCCAACCTGTTCTCCAACGCGCTGCGGCACTCACCGCCCGACCTGAGGCCGATGCTGCGGGCCAAGGAGGACGGCAACCGGGTGGTGCTCGACGTGGTGGACCACGGCACCGGGGTGCCGGCCGAGCTTAAGGAGCGGATCTTCGAGCCGTTCGCGCGCCTCGACGAGCGGTCGCCTGGCGTCGGGCTCGGGCTTGCCGTCGCCAAGGGGTTCGCCGAGGCGATGGGCGGCACGATCGTCGCGGTCGACACGCCTGGCGGCGGTCTCACCGTTCGGGTGACACTGCCCGCCCTGGTCAGCGGCGTTCGCGCCACCCTTGGCGCCGACCAGTGACCCGCGTTCTCGTCATCGACGACGAGCCGTCGATCCTGCGGGCGCTGCGGATCAACCTGACCGCGCGCAACTACGAGGTGTCGACGGCGATCGACGGCACCTCCGGCCTCGCCGCCGTCTCGCGTGAGCGGCCGGACGCGGTCATCCTCGACCTCGGCCTGCCCGACATGGACGGCACGGAGGTCATTCACGGGGTCCGCGGCTGGTCCACGACGCCGATCATCGTCTTGTCGGTCTGGGGCGCGGAGCACCAGAAGGTCGCCGCGCTCGACGCCGGGGCCGATGACTACGTCACGAAGCCGTTCGGCATGGACGAACTGCTCGCCAGGCTCCGCGCGGCGGTCCGCCGGGCGTCTCCCGCACCGGACGAGCCCGTCATCACCACCCAGGATTTCACCGTCGACCTGGCCGCGAAGCGGGTCACCAGGGACGGCGCGGACGTCCGGCTCACGCCGACCGAGTGGCAGCTACTTGAGATCCTGGTCCGCAACCGGGGCCGGCTGGTCACCCAGAAGCAGCTCTTGCAGGACATCTGGGGCCCGTCCTACGGCTCGGAGTCCAACTACCTGCGCGTGTACATCGCCCAGCTTCGCCGCAAGCTGGAGCAGGAGCCGTCCCACCCCCGCCACCTGCTGACCGAACCGGGCATGGGCTACCGCTTCCAGGACTAGCGTTTCCCGGGGGCGGGAACCGGTCCGGGCGCTGCGGGCAATGACGGGTGTGCGCACACCCACCTTCCCTGGAGGCCCGGCGATGACGGCGGAGAGCAAGCGGGTTGACCCGGACGCCGCATCGGCCAGTGACGCAGAGGTCATCCGGCTCTCGCTGAGCACACCGGAGCGCTTCGAGGCACTGTTTTACCGGCACGCGCCGCACATCCAGCGATACGCGGTCCGTCGCCTCGGCGCGGACGCGGCCGACGACATCGTCGCGGAGACCTTCCTGCTTGCGTTCCGTCAGCGGGCAAGCTACGACCCGGCCCGCGAGGACGCCAGGCCATGGCTGTACGGGATCGCGACCAACCTCATCGGCCGCCATCATCGCCAGGAAGCCCGCCTCTACCGGGCGCTGGCCCGGACCGGCGCCGACGCGGTGACCGCGCCGTTCACCGACCAGTCGGACGACCGGGTCACGGCGGGCGCGGCGAGCCGCCGCCTGGCCGCCGCCCTGGCGGGCCTCTCCGCCGCCTACCGCGACACGCTGCTGCTCGTCGCCTGGGGTGACCTCTCCTACGAGGAGGCGGCGGACGCCCTGGGCGTGCCGACGGGCACCGTTCGCTCGCGGATCAACCGCGCCCGCGCGGCCCTGCGCCGCAAGCTCGGCGACCTCGCTCCTACTCGTACCGGGGAGATCTGATGGATGAAATGACCCTCCTTGCCTCAATGCGGAGCGAGATCCCGTTCGCGCCGCCATCTCAGGAGGCGGAACGGCTCTTCCGCGCCGGCCAGGCGGAAACCGGGCGGCCAGAACGGGTGCGGCCGACTCGTCCGTGGATCAGCCTTCTTACCGGCGTGCTTCCCGGCGTGGTGGACACCCGCGGCCGGTCCCGCTGGTGGCGGCTCGCCGTTCCCGGCCTGCTGGCCATCGGCCTCACGGCCGCGCTCGTCGCGCTGTTGCTACCGCAAGGCGCCGCCCGGGTCTCGTCGGGCGCCGGGACGGCGGCTCGCCAGGCGACCCCAGACCCGGCGGCCGGGACCACCATGTCCGCTCAGTTGCTGGCCGACATCGCCGGCCAGGCGGTGCTCGCGCAGCAACCGGTCAAGCCCGAGCAATGGGTGTACCAGAAGGTCGAAACCTACTCCGCGCTGCCGCCAAACCCGCTCAGCCATCGAACGGTGAAACCGGCCCAGGTCCAGAACCAGTGGGTCATGGCGGACGGCGCGGACGAGCAGTGGGGACCAGTCAACGGCCACCTGATGGGCGGGCTGGTGCTGGCGGGGCCGGCCGCGAAAGTGGATGAACAGGCCCTGGCCTCGGCCGCCGAGGCTTACTCGAAACTCGGCTCGCTGCCGAAGAACCCGGCGGCACTTGAGGCCTACTTCGCCCACCAGGCGCGGGAGCATCACCCCACGCAGGCCGCACTGGCGGAGAACGCGTACTCGACCATCCAGAACATGCTGTCATCGGAGGTCCTGCCGCCGAGCCTCACCGCCGAGCTGTACCACGCTCTCGCGGACGTTCCCGGGGTCGTCGCGAAGAAGAACGTCACGGACGTGGCCGGCCGGCCAGGCGTTGAATTCATCCTGCCGCAACACCCAGGCCTCAACACGAACCTAGGGACCATCCTCAGCGCCACCACCTACCAGTACCTCGGCCAGGTGACCTGGGCCGGTAATCCGCCCTACGTCTGGGAAAAGACGGCCGGCGGCGGCTGGCGCGCCACTGGCGACTACATCGCGCAGGTGCTCCTCGACCAGGCCCTCGTCCCCGCCCCCGGCAAGCTGCCCTAAGCGCACTACCTCCGCAGCCACGGCAACCGCAAGACGTGGGATACTTTGTGCCCCCAGAGGGGCACTTTGTATCCCACGTCTTTGCCTTCAAGGCGACAGCTGGCCGGGTTCCGGCAATAGGCTAACCGGTAGTGATTTATATGTCACTCTATGTATATGGCTGGGATGGATGACAAGAATGCCCGTGAGTGGATCTTCGTCCTGGACGCTCAACGCGGAGTCGTAGCCAAGGCCGAGGCCCGCAAGGCCGGCTTTTCCGCGAAGGCGGTAACGCATCGGCTCAGGTCCGGTCGGTGGACGCGCGTGCGGCGCGGCGTGTACGCCACATTCACTGGGCAACTTCCGCGCGAGGCGCGCTTGTGGGCGGCGATCCGGCGGACGGGACCCGGCGCGATGCTTAGCCACGAGACCGCCGCCGAGGTCCACGGCCTGCTCGACAAGCCAGCCGCGAAGATCCACATCACGGTGCCACATCGCCGACGGCCCGCGCAGAAGCGGCCGATCCATGGTGTGGTCATCCACCGGTCGGACCAGAGCCGACCGCAGGAGCTTCCGCCCTGGGTCCTGCCCCGTACGCGGATCGAGGACACCGTGCTCGACCTGGCCGTGGCCGCGCGCGGCTTCGACGCGGCCTACGGCTGGGTTGCCAGGGCGGTGGCCCGTCAGCTGGTCGGTAAGGACATGCTGCGGACCGCGCTGGCGGAACGCAGCCGGATCCGGTGGCGGGCGTGGCAGGCGGACGCGCTGGCCGACGCGGGAGACGGTGTCCAGTCTCCGCTTGAGCTTCGGTACGTCAGGGATGTGGAACGAGCGCACGGGCTGCCCAGGGCACAGCACCAGGCACGCCGGGAGGTCGCGGGCACGGTGCACTACAAGGACAACTGGTATCCGGAGTTCCGCGTGTGCGTGGAGATCGACGGGCCCGCCTACCACCAGAACGAGCAAGTGGGCCTGGACAATCGGCGCGACAACCGCAACCTCGCCGAGGACGACGTCAAGACGTTCCGCTTCGGCCCGGTGGAGGTCACCGAACTCGCCTGCGAGAGTGCCGCCATGGGCAGGCCGTCGTCGGCCGGCTTCTTCGCCGCCTCGTCCCAGCGGCGCAGCGCGACCGCGGCCTCGGCCCGAGGATGGGAACCGAAGGCTTCCACCTCGGCCGGGCTCATCGGGCCGCCCTGCCTCTCCAGGCTGTGCACCGAGGCCGGGCTCAACTGCCCGAAGTACGTCGAGGGGAGCCTGGCCAGAGCGTCAATCAGCTCGGTCAGTTCATCGCGAGTGAGCTTCATCCGTCCTCCAGTGGTATCTGCGCGCCGCGAATGACGGCGGCTACTTCTTCGGCCAGCGCGGGCGAGGCGGCCACCACGCCCGACCAGCGGCGGGACAGGTCGGCGGCGACCTCGATCGGCCGGCCGAGCGCGTCGATCACCGCCCCTCCGGCCGCGGGCAGCAAGACCATCGCCGGCGCCAGGTCAACGAGCCGGTGCCGGTCGCCGCCCACGTCGGCGAAGGCGTCCGTCGACCCCTCGGCGACGAGGGCGGCCTCCAGGCATGAGCTCGACAAGATGCGCACCCGTTCCGCCCGGTCGGCTATCCGCCACCAGGCCGCGGTGTCCGCGCGCTGCGGCCGCAGCAGGCTGACCGCGGCACCGTCGAGCGCGGTACGGCCGGTTGTCCGGAAGGGCACGGGCACCCCCGCGATCGCGTGCCAGCACCGGCCGGTGTCCAGCCAGCAGGTGAGCGACTCGGTCAGGACTCCGTCACGGCATACCGCGGCGGCGAACGCGCACAGCGGCACCCCGGCGACGGCGTTCCCGGTTCCGTCCACCGGGTCGACGATCAGCGTGGTGGCCGAGCCGTGGTCGATGAGCCCGATCTCCTCGCTGAGCAGGTTGACCCGGTGCCGGCCGACGACCTCGACGACCGCGTTCTCGACAACGATGTCGAGCCGCGTGGCGATGGTCCCGGCCGTACCGGTTGCCATCTTCTCGGCCAGCCCCTCCCGGTCGAACCGTTCGCGGGCGTGCCGGAACGCGGCCGCCGCCGCGCGGGCGGCCTCGGCAAGCACGGGGTTGACCGCTTCGGGCAGCGCCGGCTCGGGCACCGGCCAGGTAATCATCGACCTAAGCACGCGCTCAAGCGTTCATCCGGGGCCTGACCCGACAACCACGCGGAAGTGAACCCGCAGCACAGAATCCATGAACGACCCCGCCGCTTGTCGTCCCACCGAACGCTTGCTGCCCTCTTTGGCGCGTTTTGTCGCCAAGGAGGTTGTCGTGCCGTTACAGCCCCCCGATGCGGTGACCCAAACGCTCGCGGTCGAAGCCCGCAGCCTAAGCGAGGCATTCGCGGCCGCAGGCCGACCCGGCCCGTCGCGGGGCGAAGCCCCGCAGCCGGGGGGTCCGGGGGGTCGTCCCCCCGCGAGATATCCTCCGCGAGTGGCGGGAAGATGGCGAAGCCATCAAACACGGTGAGCCGAGCGGAGGATGCGAGATTCGAACTCGCGAGGCGTTTCCACCAACACGCTTTCCAAGCGTGCGCCCTAGGCCACTAGGCGAATCCTCCGTCCGGTAGCTTACCGGATCTGCCCGGGACTTCTGACAAGGAAGCCGGGCGCGCCTGGATCGCGGAAGAGGTTGACGAAGGTGGGTCAACGGGCGCGAGCGGTCTTCCTGGTGACTAGACTTGCCTATCGACCCCCCGTGCGGCGTTTACCTCGCCAACCCCCCCAGGGCCGGAAGGCAGCAAGGGTACGCGGGCTCTGACGGGTGCGCGGGGGGTCCCTCCTCTCGGTTCACCGTGTTCGGTTGCCCTTCGGGCAACCTTCCCGTGGCTCGCGGAGGATATCTCCCGGGGGACGACCCCCGGACCCCCCGGCTACGGGGCTTCGCCCCGCGATGGCGGGGTCGGCCTTCGGCCGCGGGCCGGCCCGGGCGGCTCGGCCGGGGCCGCGAGCGGGGCTCGGTCTTCGGCCGCGAGGGCGGGTTTCCTCTGCGAGGATGAGGTCATGGCGGCAGACTCCGAAGCGACGGGCGGCAGCGAGGGCGCGATCCCCAGGCAGTCCCTGGCCCTGTATCGCAAGTACCGCCCGGCCACCTTCGCCGAAGTTCGCGGCCAGGAGCACGTCACGGAGCCGCTCCGCCAGGCGCTGCGCAGCGGCCGGATCAACCACGCATACCTGTTCAGCGGGCCGCGCGGCTGCGGGAAGACGTCGAGCGCGCGCATCCTGGCGCGGTCGCTTAACTGCGTTAACGGCCCCACGCCGGATCCGTGCGGCGTGTGCGACTCCTGCGTCGCGCTGGCACCGTCGGGCCCGGGCAGCATCGACGTGATCGAGATCGACGCCGCCAGCCACGGCGGCGTGGACGACGCTCGCGACCTGCGCGAGCGTGCCTTCTACGCCCCTGTCGCCGGCCGCTACAAGATCTACATCATCGACGAGGCGCACATGGTGACCCAGCAGGGCTTCAACGCCCTGCTCAAGCTCGTCGAGGAACCGCCGCCGCACCTGAAGTTCATCTTCGCGACGACCGAGCCGGAGAAGGTCATCCCGACGATCAGGTCCCGGACCCATCACTACCCGTTCAGGCTCATGCCGCCCTCGGTGATGCGCGAGCTCACCGAGGAAATACTCAACTCCGAGCAGGTCGCGTTCGACCCGGCCGTGCTGCCGCTCGTCGTCCGGGCCGGCGGCGGCTCGGCGCGAGACACGCTGTCCATCCTCGACCAGCTCCTGGCCGGCTCCGACGAGGAAGGGATCAAGTACGACCGCGCCGTCGCGCTGCTCGGCTACACCGACGCGAGCCTGCTCGATGAGATGGTCGACGCGTTCGCGGCCAGGGACGGCGCGGCCGTGTTCCGCGCGGTGAACCGGGTCATCGAGGGCGGGCACGAGCCGCGCCGCTTCGCCACCGACATGCTGGACCGGTTCCGCGACCTGATCGTGCTCGCCTCCGTGCCCGACGCGATCAGCACCGGGCTGCTCGACGTGCCGCCCGATCGCGCCGAGGCGCTCAAGGGCCAGGCCGAACGGTACGGCCTGGCGTCGCTCACCCGCGCCGCCGATCTCGTCGCCGTCGGCCTCGACCAGATGCGCGGCGCCACCTCGCCGCGGCTGCTGCTCGAGTTGATGTGCGCGCAGGTGCTGCTGCCCGCCGCGGCGAGCGACGAGCGCTCACTCCTCGCCCGGCTTGAGCGGCTAGAGGCAGGCGCGGCCACGGTCGGCGCGAGCGTGCCGCCCGCCGTCTCGCAAGAAAATCAAAGTCACGAGTATCCCGAACGAAATCGGCCTACTCCCGCAGCCCACCCGTCTCCCGTGGCGGGGCAGGCCCAGGGCCAGGGCCAGCCCGCGGGGTCACGGCATCCCACGGCGGCGCGCGGGCCCGGGCCGGGCCAGCCCGGGGGCTACCAGGAGCCAGCCCCCGGCGCGGGGCGGCCGGACCCGGGGGCCGGGCCCGGTGAGCCTGAGCGGCCGGTGACGGAGCCGGCGGGTACCCCGCAGGCTCCGCAGCAGCCCGGGGGGTACGGCCAGCGCGGAGGGCCCGAGCCGCCCGCGGAGCATGGACAGCCGGCCGGGTACGGGCACCAGGACGGCGCACAGCGCCCGGCGCCGGTGCCACCGTCCGTGGCCGGCGCGCAAGCGGCGCCCGCCGCGCCCCAGCGTCCCGCCGCGCCGTTCACGCACGCCCAAGACGCCCCGGGCGCCCCGGAGGCAGCGGCCGCGCGCGGCGCGGTGACCGTCGACGCGATCCGGCAGGCGTGGCCGACCGTGATGGAAGCCATCAAGTCCCAGCGCCGCGTGGCCGCGATGATCATCGGGAACGCCAGCGTCGCCTCGTTCGATGAAGGGGTGCTGACCCTCCGGTTCCCCCGGCAGGGCGACGTGAAGGGCTTCCAGGGCGGCAAGTACGAGGACCTGCTCAAGCAGGTGCTGAACTCGATGTTCGGCGTCAACGTCGTGATTCGCGCCGTCACGGGGGGCGGTGACGCCCCGTCGCCCGGCCGCCGCCAAGGGCCGGGACCCGGCCCGGCGCCGGCCGCGCCGTCGGCGCCTTACGGCCAGCCGCCACCGGCGCACGGCCAGCCGCCGGCCGCGCCGCCGGCGGATTACCCGCAGCCGACGAACGGGCAGGCGTACCCGCCGGGGCCAGGCGGCGCGACCGACGTGGCCGGCCAGGCCGGCGGCACAGCGGCGAACGGTGCGGGCGGAGGCGCGCACTCGTTCGGCGGCCCGGTCATGAGCGGCGGCGACGTGCCACCGCTGCCGCCGCCCCCGCCATCGGATGACGAGGATTTTGACCCGGACGACGAGGACATGTCCTCTTCGACGACGGTGCACGACCTCACCGGCATGGCCCTCGTCCAGCGGGAACTCGGTGCCCAGATCATCGCGGAATACGAGGATTAGCGGCACCGGCGGCAACGCGTTGAGGGGTTCGGGCCTGGCTTTAGTTTGCGCCGGCGCCGTCGGGGCTGAGGGAACGGGCTAAACCGTCGGCGGGCGCAAGTAGGCTTCGGTTTATGGGACCTGGCGGCTTTGACATGCAGCAGATCTTCGCGGCCGCTCAGCAGGCGCTGAGCGCCCAGCAGGAACTCGCGAACAGCGAGCTAACCGGGACGGCCGGGGGCGGTGCCGTCCGGGCGGTCGTCAGCGGCGTCGGCCAGTTGCTCGACGTCACGATCGACCCGAGCGTGATCGACCCCGCGGACCCGGCGGAGACCGCCGCGACCATCGCGGACCTCGTGCTCGCCGCGGTGCGCGACGCGTGGGATTCCGCCGTCGACCTGCAGCAGCGGCAACTCGGCGCGCTCGGTGGCGGTCTTGGCGGCGGGTTCGGCGCTCCTCCCGCCGGCTTCGACCTGTCCGCCCTCGGACTGCCCAGCCTCGGCGGCCAGCCTGGCCTGGAGTACGGCGAGGACGAGGACGACGAGGACCTCGACGAGGACGACGACGAAGACGACGAGGACTTCGACGACGACGACGAAGAAGAAGACCGCAAGGACTGACGTCGCTTATGTACGAAGGCGTCATCCAGCACCTCATCGATGAGCTCGGCAGGCTGCCAGGCGTCGGGCCAAAGGGCGCGCAGCGGATCGCGTTCCACCTGCTCGCGGCCGACCCCGATGACATCAGGCGGCTTGCCGCTGCCCTCATCGAGGTGACCGAGCGAGTGCGGTTCTGCAAGACCTGCGGGAACGTCGCCGAGGACGAGGAGTGCCGGATCTGCCGCGACACGCGGCGGGACCCCACGGTGATCTGCGTCGTCGAAGAGCCCAAGGACGTCGCCGCGGTCGAGAAGATCCGCGAGTTCCGCGGCCGGTACCACGTGCTCGGCGGCGCGATCAGCCCGATTGACGGGATCGGCCCGGACGACCTGCGGGTCAAGGAGCTGATGACCCGGCTGGCGGACGGCGTGGTGACGGAGCTGATCCTCGCGACCGACCCCAACCTGGAGGGTGAGGCGACCGCCACCTTCATCGGACGGCTGGTTAAGCCGATGGGCGTGCGGGTGACGCGGCCGGCCAGCGGGCTGCCGGTGGGCGGCGACCTGGAGTACGCGGACGAGGTGACGCTCGGCCGCGCCTTCGAGGGCAGGCGCCAGCTCGACGTATAGGGCGGGCAAATTTCCTGGTAGGTGGGGCGTGGGCCGGAAAATCGGGGCTCTGGGCTGGGGTGATAACTCGATTGGGACACCTGCCGAGGCCCGGCTAAACTCGACGGCGGTCCGCCAACTGCGAGTTCTCTTCTTCCTCTGTTGGCGGCCCGGTCCAATGACCACGGGTACGTAGGAAGAAGAGTGCTCGAGTCGGGAGGAGCGGCGCGTCCAGATGGCCCTTGTCGTGCAGAAATACGGTGGTTCTTCGGTAGCCGACGCGGAGGGCATCAAGCGCGTAGCCAAGCGCATCGTCGCCACGAAACAGGCGGGCAACCAGGTCGTGGTGGTCGTGTCAGCGATGGGCGACACCACCGACGAGCTGACCGACCTAGCCAACGGGGTGAGCCCGGCGCCGCCCGGCCGTGAACTGGACATGCTGCTGACCTCCGGCGAGCGCATCTCGATGGCGCTGCTCGCCATGGCGATCGCCGCGCTGGGCATGGAGGGGCGCTCCTTCACCGGATCGCAGGCCGGCGTCATCACCGACGACGTGCACGGCCGGGCCAGGATCATCGACGTCACGCCCGGCCGCATCTCCTCCGCGCTCGCGGAGGGCGCGATCCCGATCGTGGCTGGTTTCCAGGGTGTCTCGCAGAACACCAAGGACATCACCACGCTTGGCCGGGGTGGCTCGGACACCACGGCCGTGGCCCTGGCGGCCGCACTGAACGCGGACGTCTGCGAGATCTACACCGATGTGGACGGGGTGTTCACTGAAGACCCGCGGGTGGTGCGCCGCGCGCGCCGCATCCCGCGGATCACCTACGAGGAAATGCTCGAGATGGCGGCGTGCGGCGCGAAGGTGCTGATCCCGCGGTGCGTCGAGTACGCGCGGCGGTACAACCTGCCGATCCACGTGCGGTCCTCGTTCAGCGACAAGATAGGTACCTGGGTCAGCGGGCACGCTGGCGATGATTCGGAGGAGGCCGGTATGGAGCAGGCCATTATCTCTGGGGTCGCACACGACCGCAGCGAAGGCAAGATCACCGTGGTCGGCGTTCCCGACAAGGTTGGCGCGGCGGCCGGCATCTTCGGGATCGTCGCCGAGGCCGGCATCAACATCGACATGATCGTGCAGAACGTCTCGGCGATCTCCACCGGCCGCACGGACATCTCGTTCACCCTGCCGGGCGCCGACGGTGAGAAGACGATGGAGACCCTGCGCGCCGCCCAGGAGAAGATCGGCTTCCAGGAACTGCTCTACGACGACCGGATCGGCAAGGTCTCGCTGATCGGCGCGGGGATGCGCTCGCACCCGGGCGTCAGCGCGAAGTTCTTCGGCGCGCTCGCCGAGGCCGGCGTGAACATCCAGATGATCACCACGTCCGAGATCCGGATCTCGGTCGTGGTCAGCCAGAGCGACGTGGACACCGCGGTCAACGCGACGCACCGGGCGTTTGACCTCGAGGCCGATGAGGTCGAGGCCGTCGTGTACGGAGGGACTGGGCGATGAGCGCTGCTTCTGGTTCGGCCGGCGCCAGGCGCGGCCCCACCCTCGCCGTGGTCGGCGCGACCGGCGCGGTCGGGACCGTGATGCTCGACCTGCTCTCAACCAGGGAAGACGTCTGGGGGGAGATCAGGCTGATCGCCTCACCGCGCTCCGCCGGGCGACGGCTGACCGTCCGCGGCGAGGAGGTCGAGGTCATCGCGCTGTCGCAGGAGGCGTTCGAAGGCGTCGACGTCGCCATGTTCGACGTGCCCGACGAGGTGTCCGCGGCGTGGGTGCCCGTCGCCGCCGCGCACGGTGCGGTCTGCGTGGACAACTCCGGCGCCTTCCGCATGGATCATGAGGTGCCGCTCGTGGTGCCCGAGGTCAACCCCGACGACGCGCTACGGCGGCCCAAGGGGATCATCGCCAACCCGAACTGCACCACGCTCTCGCTGATCGTGGCCGCGGGCGCGCTGCACCGGGCCTTCGGGCTCGAGGAGCTGGTGGTGGCGTCGTACCAGGCGGCCTCCGGCGCGGGGCAGGCGGGGATCGACACGCTCTACGGCCAGCTTGAGAAGGTCGGCGGGACGCGCTCCCTGGGACAGCGGGCCGGTGACGTGCGTGGCGTGGCCGGAGACGACCTCGGGCCGTTCCCCGCGCCGCTGGCGCTGAACGTCGTGCCGTGGGCCGGGTCGCCGAAGGAAGCGGGCTGGTCGTCAGAGGAACTTAAGATTCGTAACGAATCGCGGAAGATCCTCGGTTTGCCGTCGCTTCGTGTCAACGCCACCTGCGTCCGCGTTCCCGTGGTCACCACGCACTCGGTCGCCGTGCACGCTCGCTTCAGCGTGCCGGTGAGCAGGGAGGACGCGTGGGAGACGCTGCGGACGGCACCCGGTGTGGTGCTGAACGACGACCCGGAGCGGGGCGAGTTCCCGACCCCGGCCGACGTCGTGGGCACCGACCCGACCTGGGTGGGCCGGGTCCGCGAGTCACTCGATGACCCGCACGGCATCGAGTTCTTCGTCTGCGGTGACAACCTGCGCAAGGGCGCCGCGCTCAACACCGCTCAGATCGCGGAACTGATCGCGACCGAATACGCCTAAGTCCAGGGGAAACCGGCACCCCATGCACATGCCGCAGCGCGGACCCTATACAATGGCGCCTTTTTCGCCATCGGGGCCGCCCTGCGGCGTTTGTTTATATGCAGTAACCCTCGGTGGTCAACTGGGGTATGGAGCTATGTGGTCGTCTGGCGGCGAAAGTCCGGTTCTAGTGGTTATAACTAGTTAACAATTGTTATATATATCGTTTCGTGTCCCAACGGTTATGCACGCTGATACAGTCATTCAGCCGAGTGACGCATTTCCGGCGCGGTTGCGGGCGCGCGGTGGAGTGACGCGCTGCAGGCATTGTCTACTCACCGTCCAGGAGGTAACTCGTGGCATCGACTCGCAGCCGTCCCCACGGCCGTGAGCACGCTCGTCCATCTGCTGGTGGGGTGGCGGCCGAGCACGCGACGAAGATCTACACGGTCGCGATCATCGGCGTTGTCGTCATCGTCGCGTTCCTGGCGTTGACCGGCATCGGGCATGTCATCGACGCTGCTACGCAGCACTTCATGCTGTTCTACGCCGGTGTCTTCGCACTGATCGCCCTGTGCGCGTCGGTCGGTCTTGGCCTGGTAGCCACCGACCGGATGCTCCTGAGCCCGGGCCACCGGGTGTTCGTCCAGTCCGCACACAGAGCGGCGTCCTTCGGCGCCGTGGCCTTCCTGATCATCCACATCGTCACCGAGATCCTCGCGCAGCGCGTCCACGTGCTCGACGCGGTGGTTCCGTTCCTGTCACCGTTCCGCACCTTCTACATCGGCCTGGGCACGATTGCCTCGGATCTCATCCTTCTGCTCCTTATAACGGGGATCATGCGTGGCCGGTTCAACGCGAACGGCAAGGCTTGGCGCTGGCGGGCGATTCACTACACGTCCTACGTGGCGTTCGTCTTTGGCGTGTGGCACGGACTGCTCGGCGGCCGCCCAGGCAAGCCCTACGTGGACTGGAGCTATGGCTTCGTCGTCGCGTTCGTCCTGCTCGGGCTCGCCATCCGCGTGCTGAGCAACTCGCTCAGGCCGAAGGAGAGCCTGAGCGCGCCGCCCGTCGACATGGCGGCCAACTCGGCGTCCGCACCGCTGCGGGCCGCCGCGATGCTCGCGCAGTACGGCGGCACGCGGGTCGGCCGGACCTCCATACTCGGCGCCAGCACGGGATCGCAGCCGGTGCTCTCCGCTCCCGTCAGCGCGCCGGTGCTGACCGCCTTGCCCGCCGGCGGCACCACGACCGACCTTGGCCAGCCGTACTACGAGCCGGGCTATGAAGGGCCGCCGCGGTACCTGGGCGCGCCCAGGTCCACGGGAACCGGACCCATGCCGCGGTCGGCCACCGGGCCGATGCCACGCGTCGGCTCCGGGCCCATGCCGCGTGCCACCGGGCCCATGCCGGCGGCAGGGAACGGCCACCGGCCGCCGCCGATCAGCGGGCCGATGCCCCGCGCGGCGACTGGCCCCATGCCGCGCGCGGCGACTGGCCCCATGCCCCGCGCGGCGACTGGCCCCATGCCCCGCGCGGGAAGCGGGCCTTACCCCACGCAGCCGTCCGGGCCTTACCCCACGCAGCCGTCGAGGCCGCAGTCCCGGACCGGTCCCATGCCGCGGCCCGCGACCGGACCGCATCCGACGGCCGATTACGGCTGGGAAACCGGGCCGCGATCCATGCCACCGCAGGCTCCGGGCGACGGCGGCCCGCCGCCGCGTGGCGGGACCGGCCCCCGGCCGCGTCCGACCGGGCCGCTGCCCAACGGGACCGGCCCGCACCGGCGGCCGGCCAGCGGACCGACGCCACGCCCCGAGCGGGCCACGCCGCCTTACGGCTACCCAGCCGCGCGGGGCGGGCGCCAGGACCGCCAGGAATGGCCGGATGACGGCTACGACGGGAACTGGTACCCGGAGGAGCCGCAATATCCGGAAGCACAGTATCCGGAAGCACGGTATCCCGAGGACCAGTACCAGGAGGCCCAGTACCCAGGGGCACGGTATCCGGAGCCACAGTGGGACGGCGGCTTCCCCGAGACCGATCCGAACCTCAGGTACCGGGAGCCCGGTCCTGGCATGCCCGGCTACCGCGGGTCTCGTGATCACCGATACGGCGGTGACCGCTACTGATGAACCCGAGCAACGCGACCGAGCTTGACGTCCCGACGATCATGCGGATCGGTGCCGCCCGGATGACGGCCGGACTTGACCGCGTGGGACGCCTTGACCTTGCCGCGCACACGGAGATCTTCGGCCCGCTGCCCCGCATGTCCGCGGAGCAGTTGATGGACATGGCCGCTCAGGTTGACCTGAGGGGCCAGGGCGGTGCGGCCTTTCCGTTCGCGCGCAAGCTCAAGGCCGTCGTCGACGCGGCCAAGAAGGCCGACCAGCCGACCATCGTGGTGGTGAACGCTACGGAGGGCGAGCCCGGGTCATTCAAGGACAAGATGCTGATGATCAGGTCGCCGTACCTGATCCTGAGCGGTGCGGCGCTCGTCGCCGAGGCGCTCGAGGCGGACGAGGTCTTTATCGGGGTAACGAGCAACGAGCTCGCCAACCGGTCGATCGAGGCCGCGATCGCCGCCGAGCCCGGGCTGCGCGCGCTCGTGCGCGTCGTGCAGCAGCCTGAGCGGTTCATCTCCGGCGAGTCGGGCGCGCTCGTCCGCGGCATCAACGGCAAGAAGCCGGTGCCGCCCGGCCGCAAGACGCTCGCCGCGGAGAAGGGCGTAGGCGACTTGCCGACCCTGCTGTCCAACGCGTCGACGTTCGCCCAGATCGCGGTGCTCGCGCTGCTCGGGCCCGAGCGGTTCGCCTCGGTCGGCGTGCCCGAGGAGCCGGGCACCGTGCTGCTCAGCGTCAGCGGGTCGGCCAAGCACCCGGCCGTCGTGGAATGCCCCACCGGGATACCGCTCGGCGCGGTGCTCGACATCTGCCAGGCCCCCGCGGGGGACGGGGTCCTGGTCGGCGGGTACCACGGGATGTGGCTCGACGCGGAGGCGGCGTACCAGGTCCCGGTCGGCCGTGAAGGGCTCGCCTCGGCGGGCGGCACGTTCGGCTCGGGCATCGTCCTACCGCTCGGCGACGGCACCTGCCCGCTCGGTGAGGTCTCGCGAGTCGCCAGCTACCTGGCGGGCGAGTCGGCCGGACAGTGCGGTCCGTGCAAGCTTGGCCTGCCCTCGATCGCCCGTGCGCTCGCCGCAATCGTCGACGGCTCCGGCGGCATCGAGGCGCTTGACGTCGCGCGCCGGGCGGCCGCGGCGGTGAACGGCCGCGGTGCCTGCTCACACCCCGACGGCACCACGCGGTTCGTGCTCTCGGCGCTTGAGGTCTTCACCGAGGACCTCGCGGCGCACGTCTTCCACTCAACCTGCGGCCGGCCGGTCCGTGGCATGCTGCCGCTGCCCGAGGGCCCGGAGGCGGAGGACGCCAAGCAACTCGTCGTGGACTGGGTACGGTGCGAGGGGCACGGGCTCTGCGCCCATCTCGTCCCCGAGCTGATCCACTTGGACAAGACCGGCTACCCGGTGATCCTGCCGATCCCCGTGCCGCCCTGGCTGGAGAAGGACGCGCAGCAGGCGGTGCAGATGTGCCCGGCGCTCGCGCTGCGCCTTGACGCCGATCCGAAGAAGCGCGGCAAGGGCGGCCCGCAGCCGCCGCCCATCCCGGTCGCCGCTCCTACGCTGCGCTCCGGGCTGCTCAGCGGCGGCGGCCAGCGGTCCATCACCGCCGGCTAGCCGCAGCCGGGCCCGATGCCGGGTAGCTTCCTGCCCGCGGACTGTTCGCGGCCGGAAGGTACCCGGCATCATCGCGTCGACAGGAGCCGGGTCAGCCATCAAACGCGGTGCGCTTGGTGCGGTCGCCGAGAATCGCGGCCAACTCGCGGTCGAGGTCCGCGAACGCCACGCGCAGCCTGCGCTCGGTCACCGGGTCGGGCCGGGGGCGGACATAGCCGGAAATCGTGAGCGCCGCGTCCGCGCACAGTTCCCGCACGCTGAGGCGGGAGAGCCGGAGCCAGAGGATGAACAGGGCGAGGCCGAGCATTGGCAGCACGTCTACGTAGCGAACGTTGAGCACGTGCCGCGACATGGTCAGCCCGTCCCCTCTTCCGGTCCCCGTTGGCAGATGAACCGGCGGACGGAGGCACGGAGATATACCCGCTGCCAGGGCCGCTCGTGGTTCTTTCTCCTTATGAGAGGGACGCTTGATCAGGGCAATTGGGTTACACCGTTTACCGCCGATTTAACGGTTTATCTTTCATGTGCGAGCGTCAATACTAGGCGTGATTTCCTGATTGCGGGTTGTCCTTCATTCGGCGGCGGTCGCGACCCCAGGGACGGCGGCGGCGCGGAAGACGACCCGCGGCCACCGGCTGGGCCTGCGCAGCGCGGCGGGTAGCTCCAGGCACCCGCCGCTTCGCGGCTTCGCCCGCTTGACCATGTGACATAACTCCACAAACCGCACGCAATCTCGGTGGCGACGTGTGCGAAGGCGACGATCGCGGCCGCCCAATGTGCGAGGAATGGTTGGCAGGTAAGCAAAAACGCAGATGAAATCCGTTCTTTTCAAACGTCATCTGACTCTTGGATGCTTAGTTACTCGGTTGGTTACGCGCATGAGAAAGGCCATCGCCTCCGAGTGGAGGCGATGGCCCCTGAGCTGGTCGGGGTGACAGGATTTGAACCTGCGACCTCTTCGTCCCGAACGAAGCGCGCTACCAAGCTGCGCCACACCCCGATGCAGAGGGCTCTTGAAGAACCTCCGCTAGTCTAGCGGATACTTGGGTGTCTCGTGCACGCTCACGACGAACGGGGCGAGAGGGTGAGCAGTGTCGCTTCCGGGCGGCAGGCGAACCTGACCGGGGCCCACGGGGAGGTGCCAAGGCCGGCGGAAACGTGCAGCCACGCCGTCGTGCCGCCCTCCGGCGACACCGGCGGGTGCATGGACAGGCCGCTGACCCGGGCGCGGTCGATGCCGCAGTTGGTGGTCAGGGCGCCGTACCCGGGGACACGGAGCTGGCCGCCGTGCGTGTGCCCGGCGAGCAGGAGGTCGTAGCCGTCCGCGGCGAAGCGGTCCATGACGGAGGGCTCCGGCGAGTGCAGCACGCCGATGCGCAGATCCGCGGCGGGGTCCGCGGGTCCCGCCACGATGTCGTAGCGGTCCCTGGCGGCGTGCGGGTCATGGACGCCCGCGAGCGCGATGTCGAGGCCGCCCACGGTCAGCTTGCCGCGCTGGTTGTTGAGGTCGACCCAGCCGGCGGCGGTCAGCTCGCCGCCGAGCTTCTCCCACGGCAAGTCGGGCTCGGTGCGCTCGTGGTCGCCCGCGCTCGTCCGCCACAGGTACCTCGCCGGGTTCCTGGGCACCGGTGAGTACAGGTCGTTGGAGCCGTAGACGAACATGCCGGGAACGTCGAGCAGCGGGCCCAGGGAGTCGACCAGCGGGCCGATGGCCTCGGCCGAGGCGATCGAGTCGCCGGTGTTCACCACCAGGTCAGGCTCCAGCGAGGCCAGGGACCTGATGAACGCCATGAGCCGGTGCCTGCCGGGGGTCAGGTGGATGTCCGAGATATGCAGCACGCGCAGCGGCTCAGCGGTCGGCGGCAGCACCGGCACCACTTGCTCCCTGAGCGCGAACCAGTTGCGCTCGATGACTGAGGCGTAGCCGATGGCCGCGGCGCCGGTGACGGCCGCGAGGGAAGCGAGGGTTCGTGCGCGCACTCTCCTATGGTGCCATGCTGTGGGCGGTGCGCGGTCCGCAACGAGGTGTCGCACCGGAAGATAACCATTCGCCCGGTAGGCGCAGCACCGGCGGACAGCGGGGGGTTACGGGGGTCGTCCGATAGGCGCGGCTTCGCAGCTCTTGTCTGTCGGGGCGGGCCTGATACGATCGCGGTTTTTGCGATCAGGCCCGCCCCGACGGACAGCGGGGGGTTACGGGGGGTCGTCCCCCCGGGTGATAACAGTCGGGCACGATAGGGGTGTGAACGAACTCAAGGAACGGCTCCGTGCTGACCTGACCGACGCGATGCGGTCACGCGACCAGGTGCGGCTGCGCACGCTGCGGATGGCGCTTGCCTCGATCACGAACGAGGAGGTGTCAGGCGCGGCGCACGAACTGTCCGACCAAGACATCATCAAGGTCCTCACCCGCGAGGCCAAGAAGCGCCGGGAGGCCGCCGAGGCCTACGATGCGGCCGGCCGCGCCGATCAGGCGGAAGCCGAGCGGGCCGAGGGCGACGTGCTGGCCGGCTACCTGCCCGCCCAGCTTTCCGACGACGAGCTCGCCGGCCTGGTGCGAACGGCCATCGCCGAGACCGGCGCGGCCGGGATGCCTGCCATGGGCAAGGTCATGAAGGCGGTCACGCCCCAGGTGGCGGGCCGCGCCGACGGTTCACGGGTGGCGGCCGAGGTCCGTCGCCAGCTGGGCGCGTGAGCCCTACAGCGCGGCGCCTGAGGGAGCCGGACGTCAGGGCGTGGTGAGCGGGCCAATCGGGTTGCCGTTGTTGCCCCCGCCGCCGTTGTTGCCGTTCCCGTTGCCCCCGCCGTTGTTACCGTTGCCGCCGTTGTTGCCGTTACCGTTCGTGCCGCCCTTGCCGTTCTTGCTCGTCTTCGGCTGCTTGACCTCCTGGCCGGTGCCCGCGTTCCACAGCGAACTCCCGGCCGGAACGGTCTGGAAGTCCTCGGAGCCGGCCAGGTCGGCATGGTCGAAGGTCATGTGCCAGGTGCTCGCGGGGGCGTTCGCGCCGAACATCTCGCCCGGGCAGTCCTGCCCGCCGTACTCAAGCTGATAGCAGGCGCTCTCGCCGGTCATCGTGTACTTCGTCGGCGAGTACGGGTTGAACACCGAGACGTAGCCGACCAGCGCGGTGGTGTACCCGGCGAACGCCGCGAACGGCGTCCCGTTGCCGCTCTCCACGTTGGAGGTGCCGGTCTTGCCCGCCGCCTGGTAGTTGGCGAGCTCCATGCCGGCGGCCGTGCCGGTCGTGAGCACGCCCTGGAGTATGTAGTTCACGGCCTGCGCCACCCGGACGGGGATCGCCTGGTGGCATCCGGCCGAGGGCACCGGGAGCGACTGGCCGGTGTCGTCCACGATCTTGGTGAGGACGATCGGCTTGCAGTACACGCCGTTGGACGCCGGGACGGCGTAGGCGGCGGCCATCGACATCGGGGAGACGTTGACCACGCCGAGCGTGAATGACGGATAGTTGTCCGCGGAGAGCAGACCGCCGTCCGACTTGAGCAACGACGTGCCGTCGACCCGGGTCACGCCCAGGTTGACCGCGGTCTTCACCGTGTTGCACAGGCCCACCTTCTGCTCGAGGTGGGCGTAGAAGACGTTGATGGACTGGGTGGTGCCGGTGTACAGGGAGTCGGTGCTGTTGCCAGGGCCCTCGGCGTTCGTCACGTTGAATGGTCCCGTGGACTGCCCCTGGCAGTTGTAGTAACCGGTCACGGTGTCGGTGCCAGGGACGGTCTCCTGGAAGCCGAACGGCACGCCCTCCTCGAGGGCGGTGATGAGGGTAAACAGCTTGGACGACGAGCCGGTCTGCACGCCCTGCTGGCCGCCGTACTGGGTGTTGACCGCGTAGTCGACCTCGGTCTCATTCTTGCCCGTGCCGTAGGGGCGGTCCTGGGCGATCGCGAGCACCTTGCCGGTGCCCGGCTGGATGAGCACCTCGCTCGCGGCGTTGTGGGCCGGGTTGTAGGTCTGGGAATTCGCCGGCAGCACCCAGTTGACGGCCTTGGTCGCCGAGGCCTGGTCCTTCTCGCTGACCGTGGTGTAGATCTTGAGCCCGCCGGTGGCGAGCAGCTTGGCGCGGGCCTCGGTCGTCGACCCGAGCTGGCTGTCGAGCATCAGCGTGTGCAGCACGTAGTCGCAGAAGTAGGCGTTGTCCCCGACGGTGCTCGCGGTGCAACCACTCTCCACCGTGCCGGAGTGCAGCCCCAGCTTCTCTTGCTCCATCTTGGCCGCGTCGGCGGCGCCCAGCTTCGTCGGGTTCGTCTGCGTGACCCTGGCCAGCACGGTGTTGCGCCGCTCGAGCGATGTCGCCGGGCTGGTCAGCGGGTCGTACTCCGACGGGTTCTCGACGATGCCGGCCAGCGTGGCGGCCTGCACCATGTTGAGCTTGGCGGCGGTGGTGTTGAAGTACGTCTCCGCGGCGGCCTCGATGCCCCAGGCGCCGCTGCCGTAGTACGAGTCGTTGAGGTACCCGGCGAGGATCTCCTGCTTGGACATGCTGTGCGCGACCTCGACCGCCATGCGCAACTGGTCGATCTTGCGGGACAGGGTGTCCGCGGCCGCCGCCTGCTGCGCCGCCGGGTCGTCGAGCGACTGCAGGATGAGCACGTTCTTGACGTACTGCTGCTCAAGAGTGGAACCACCCTGGATCGGCTTGTGCTCCAGGTCATTCACGAGCGCGCGCAGGGTGCCCTTGACGTCGAGGGCACCGTGCTGCCAGAAGCGGTCGTCCTCGATCGCGACGATCGCCACCAGCATGGACGGCGAGATCTGGCTGTAGCTGACCGGCTGCCGGTCGATGCCCGGGTACGTCATGTTCTTGCCCAGGTCGACCCCGTACACGTAGGTCATCAGCTGGCCGTCGGCGTCGTAGATCGCCGACCGCTGCGGCAGGCTGTTGGAGTCGATCGACAGCGTGGTGAACTTGTCGGCGGTATTCCTGACCAGAATTCCCGAGGCCGCCACCACGGGCAGCGCCATCGCCGCCGCGAGCACGCCGCCGAGTGCCGCCATCAGGATGAGGCGCCCGACAGAGTTTGTCTTATTGGCCGTCCAGTTCAAGAGCTGCACGCGTCATAGCGTACGCGGGCGTGCACGGTACTACTGGCACTAAGCCGCCCAACCAGGCCAATACGCTGCCGGTTTCGTCACGCGGGGTACCCGTGCGACCAGATAATGACTACGGCCCGGCCTGTACATAGCCCATCAGGACTATCTCTGAAATGGCCATACCGGGGTCTTGGCAGGGATGCCCTCACTTCCGTAAGTTCCTTTATCACGAACAGATAACCGTGACCGGGTGGCCGCACACCCTCAC
>Ga0335075_10001636_pt1 | contig 36680 bp, 42 predicted proteins | sample Lox_Sample_24_FD_206723 | JGI IMG/M metagenome (GOLD analysis project Ga0335075, IMG submission 206723) | Soil microbial communities from Loxahatchee National Wildlife Refuge, Florida, United States - Lox_Sample_2.4 | ecosystem: Environmental > Terrestrial > Soil > Wetlands | place: USA... | reverse complement strand
CTCCAGCGCCATGACCGCCACCGCGCCCGCATCCTCGGCGATCCTCGCCTGATCCGCCGTGACCACATCCATGATCACGCCGCCCTTGAGCATGTCGGCCATACCGCGCTTCACGCGCTGCGTACCGGTGTGCGCAGCGGAGCCGGCGGCACTGGCAGAACTTGAGACTGGGGTTGGCACAGGAACCTCACACGATCGTCGTCAGCCGATACCCCCATGGTAGGGGCTGGGCAAGACCCGCAGACGGCCCCGCCGCCGCAGCCGGTGAGCGCCGACCAGGTCAGCCGGTCAGGTGCGGCATGTCTGCGCCCTGGTCGGCCTCGCCGGTCCCGACCAGGGAATCCTCGATCTCGAAGAACTCCGGCAGCGATGCCCCGCCGGCCAGCCGCAGCAGCCGCGCCAGCGGGCGGCGGCGGGCGTCCCTGGTGGCCGCGACGGCGTCGTTGTAGAACTTCCTGGCCAGGAAGACCTGATGGGCCGCGCTCTCCAGCTCCATGAGCAGCTCTTCGGCGCCCTCCGTGCCGTTCAGCGACGCGCGGAACCCTGGCTGCCCGAAGGCCGCGCGCAGCGCCCTGGTGAGGTCGCTTTCCGGGAGTTCCTGGCCGTTTCCCTCGCCGCTCTGGGCCGATCTGGCGTCGTGGGCCGCGCTGGCCAGCAGCAGGCTGGTGGCCGGGTCCAGCAGGCCACACGAGGCAAGCTCCAGCGCGACCGAGCTGCGCCGTACCAGCGCGACGTCAAGGGCGGCGCGCGCGGCCTCGAGCCTGGCGTGCAGCCGGTCCAGCCGGCCCGCCCGCCAGGACACATAGACGCCGAGCATCGCCACGACGGCGACCACGACGATCGCGGCGATCATTGCGGTGCCACCGCCACGCGGTCGGCCGCCGGCACGACGGCCTCATACACCCGCAGCACGTCCCTGGCCACCACCGGCCAGTCGTACGCCCGCACCGCCGCGGACGCGGCGGCGGACAGCCCTGCCCGCAGCTCGGGCTGGTCGAGCAGCCGCGCCGCCGCGGCGGCCAGCTCGGCCGCGTTCCCGGTCGGGAACAGCTCGCCCGCCTGGCCGCGCCGCAGCACCTTGCGGAAGGCATCCAGGTCGCTGGCCACGATCGGCGCGCCCGCCGCCATCGCCTCGGCCAGCACGATGCCGAAGCTCTCGCCGCCGGTGTTGGGCGCGCAGAACACGTCGACAGAGTGGTAGACGCGGACCTTGTCCGCGTCGCTGACCTGGCCGAGCATCACGATCCGGTCCCGGAGCGCCGGCCGGGTCTTGGCCAGCGCCTCGTCGGCGTCGCCGTGGCCGGCGACGAGCAGCCGCAGCCCAGGCCGCTCCAGGGCCAGCATCTCGAACGCCCGCAGCAGGATCGAGAAGCCCTTGCGCGGCTCATCCATCCGGCCGAGGAAGCCGAGGGCCCCGCCGCTGCCGGGCCAGCCGGGCAGCGGGTCGGCCTTCTCGAACTTGCGCACCGAGACGCCGTTCGGGATCAGCACCGCGTCGCCGCCGAAGTGCTCGACCAGCGTGGTACGCGCCGCCTCGGAGACCGCGATCCGGCCGCTGATCTTCTCCAGCGCCGACTGCAGGATCGGCTCGGCAGCGTGCATCGCACGCGAGCGCGGGATCGCGGTGTGCACGGTGGCCACGATCGGCCCGTCCGCCACCCAGCAGGCGAGCAGCGACAGGCTCGGCGCCGCCGGCTCGTGCACGTGCACGACGTCGAACCCGCCCTCCTTCAGCCACCGGCGCACCCGGCTCGCGGACAGGAAGCCGAACGCCAGCCTGGCGACGGAACCGTTGTAGGGAACCGGCACCGCCCGCCCCGCCGGGACCACATAGGGCGGCAGCGGCGCGTCATCGTCGGCCGGCGAGATCACCGACACCTGGTGCCCGAGGTCGATCAGCGCCTCGGCCAGCCCCATGATGTGCTCTTGCACTCCACCGGGGATATCCCAGGTGTACGGGCAGACCAGGCCGATCTTCACCCTCCGGCCCTCCCTGAACCGTCCGCGCTCTCCGGCACGTCGGGCAACTCCCCGGCCGCCCTCGCCTCGGCTCTGGCCAGCCGCTCCGGGTCCAGGTCGGCGACGAACACCCGCTGCAGCATGTGCCAGTCTGCCGGGTGCGCCCGGATGCCAGCCTCATAGGTGCGGGCGAGTTCCTGTATCACGGCCGCCACCTTCTGCCGCCGGCTGCCCTCGGAAGGCACCGGCATCTCCTTGTCAACAAAGACCTTCAGCTGCTCGCCCTCGTACCACAGTACGACCGGGAACAGGGCCGCTCCGGTCCGCTCGGCCAGCGCCGCGGCACCGCCCATCATCCGCGCCTTCTCCCCGAAGAAGTCCACCTCGGTTCCCGTGCCCGTGACGTCCCGGTCGGTGAGCAGGCAGACAACCTCGCCCGAGCGCAGCCGATCGGAGAGCGCGGCGAACACGTTCACCATTCCCCCGCTGGCGGGAAGCATCTCAAAGCCCAGCCGCTCACGGAACGCGACGAACTTGTCGTTGAGCGACTCCGGCTTGAGCCGTTCCTGCACGGTGGTGAACGAGTCCAGCTCCGTGTAGACGAACCACGCTCCCGCCTGGTCCCAGTTTCCCATGTGCGGCAGGGCGAAGATCACACCGCGTCCCGCGGCGAGGCAGTCGAGGGCGTCCGGGAAGTGCCCGGTGACATCGGTGCGCCGGACCACCTGCTCCTTGGGGGTGACGGGCAGCCGGAAGACCTCGAGCCAGTACCGTGCGTAGTTTCGCATCGACTCCCTGGACACCGACCGCAGCTCGGCGCCGGTCGCCTCCGGCCCGAGCACGCGCCGCAGGTTCCCCTCCAGGACCTGTACCTGCGGGCCCTGGCGCCGCCAGGCGATGTCGGCGGCCGCCCGGAACGCCCACGCCGCCCACGACTCGGGGAGCCGGCAGACGACCGACCAGCCGAGGCCGTAGGCCGCGGCGGTCAGCCGCTCACTCAAACCGGGCATTCAGCGACCTCCCGAGTCCGGGGCGGCGACCTTCCCGCCCCCTGCGGCGGCCTGCCTGCGCACGGCCAGGACTCGCTGCCCGAACGTGAACGCGCTTGCCGCGGCCAGTACCCAAAGTCCAATAGGGAGGACATATGGTACGCCGAGCCCGGCCAGCCCGGCCGCGACCAGGGCGATAAGCAGCCGTTCCGTCCGCTCCGCAAGCCCCACGTCGCAGCGAAGCCCCAGGCCCTCGGCGCGCGCCCTGGCGTAGGACACCATCGCCCCCGCCACCAGGCAGAACAGCGCGACCCCTGCCATCAGCCTGCTGTGCCCGCCGAGCACGAACCAGGCGGCAAGGCCACTGAACACGGCCGCGTCGCCTACCCGGTCGAGCGTAGAGTCCAGGAACGCCCCGAACACACCGGTCGTGCCCTTGACCCGTGCCAGGGCCCCGTCGAGCATGTCGGCGGTAACGAAAAACCAGCAGGCCATAGTCCCGGCGAACAGGTGCCCGGTGGGGAACAGGGCGAGCGCGCTGGCCGACATCCCGATCGTGCCGGTGATGGTGAGCGCGTTGGGCGTGATCGGGGTACGCGCGAGCGCGCCGGCTACTGGATCCAGCACCCGGGCGAGGAGGGGACGCAGCGCTTTGAGCATGGCCGTCTGATATTAGAACCTCTTTCATCCTTCCCGGACTGCCTACGCACCCTCGGCGCGAGACCACCGGGTGAAACAGGTTCCTGCTTAGCCCGCGGGTGATTCCGGCCCAGGGCTTGTGATCCGCAACCAGCAGGTAAAGGCTGGTCGTGCAGCAGCCGAACGAAGCTAATCAGGAGGCGATCGGATGGTGGAGAAAACGGGCACTTCAGGCGCCGCCGGCAGGGCAGCCGCGGCCGGCCAGCCCGATAGCGTGCGAAACGTCGTGCTTGTCGGCCACTCCGGCGCCGGAAAGACCACCCTGACGGAGGCCCTGCTGGTCGCCACCGGTGCGATCCAGCGCGCGGGCCGGGTCGAGGACGGGACGACCGTGAGCGACTTCGACGAGGTCGAGGTCAGGCAGCAGCGCTCGGTCAACCTGGCGCTGGCGCCCGTGATGCACGCCGGGATCAAGGTCAACCTGCTCGACACGCCGGGCTACGCCGACTTCACCGGGGACCTGCGGGCCGGCCTGCGCGCCGCCGACGCGGCCCTGTTCACCGTGTCCGCGGCCGAGGGCGTCGACGGCCTGACCCGCATGCTGTGGGAGGAGTGCGCGGCGGTTGGCACCCCGCGGGCCGTGGTGGTCACCAAGATCGACCATCAGCGGGGCGACTTCGGCGAGGCTCTCGCCGCGTGCCGGGAGGCGTTCGGGGACTCGGTCGCCCCGCTGTACCTGCCGGTCGGCGACGGCCAGGCCGGGGTCCAGGGGCTGATCGGCCTGCTCTCCCAGCGGTTCTACGACTACTCGGGCGGCACCCGGCAGGAACGGGACCTCCCCGCCGCCGACGGCGACCGGGCCGACGAGGCGCGCAGCGCGCTGATCGAGGCGATCATCCAGGAGAGCGAAGACGAGAGCCTCATGGACCGGTACCTCTCCGGCGAGGACATCGACCCCAAGGTGCTGATCGAGGACCTGGAGAAGGCGGTCGCACGGGGCAGCTTCTACCCGGTGATCCCGGCGGCCGCGCCGCAGGGCGTCGGCATGCCCGAGCTTCTCGAGGTGATGACGCAGGCTTTCCCGTCACCTGCCGAGCATCCGCTGCCCGCCGTGACCTCCCCGGACGGCAAGCCGGTCAGCGGGCTGTCCTGCGATCCTTCCGGGCCGCTGCTCGCCGAGGTGGTCAAGACCACGTCAGACCCGTACGTGGGCCGGATCAGCCTGGTCCGGGTCTTCTCCGGCACGCTGCGGCCTGACGCCACCGTGCACGTCTCCGGTCACGGGCGGGTCGAGCAGGGGCACGCCGACCACGACCAGGACGAGCGGATCGGCGCGCTGACCTCGCCGCTCGGCAAGCAGCAGCGCACGATCCCGCAGTGCGTCGCCGGCGACATCTGCGCCGTGGCCAAGCTCGCCAGCGCCGAGACCGGCGACACGCTGTCGGACAAGGAGCACCCGCTGCTCATAGAGGCGTGGGCCAACCCTGAGCCGCTGCTTCCCGTCGCGATCACGGCGAAGTCCAAGGCGGACGAGGACAAGATGTCCCAGGCGCTGGCCAGGCTGGTAGCCGAGGACCCGACGCTGCGCCTGGAGAACAACTCGGAGACCCGCCAGCTGGTGCTCTGGTGCATGGGCGAGGCGCACGTCGACCTGCTGCTCGACCGGCTGTCCAGCCGTTACGGCGTCGCCGTGGAGACCGCCGAGCTGCGGGTGCCGCTGCGGGAGACGCTCGCCGGCAAGGCCCAGGGCCTGGGCAGGAACGTCAAGCAGACCGGCGGCCATGGCGAGTACGCGATCTGCCACATCGACGCCGAGCCGCTGCCGTCCGGCGGTGGGTTCGAGTTCGTCGACAAGATCGTCGGGGGCGTGGTGCCGCGGCAGTTCATCCCCTCGGTCGAGAAGGGCGTCCGCGCCCAGATGGAGCAGGGGGTGCTGGCCGGCTACCCGATGGTGAACATCCGGGTCACGCTGTTCGACGGTAAGGCGCACTCGGTGGACTCCTCCGACATGGCGTTCCAGAAGGCAGGCCGGGCAGGGCTGCGGGACGCGGCGGAGAAGGCCGGGGTGCTCCTGCTGGAGCCGGTCGACGAGCTGTCGGTACTCGTGCCGGACAGCTACGTGGGCGCCGTGATGTCGGACTTGTCCTCACGCCGCGGCCGCGTGCTCGGCACCGAGCCGGTCGCCGGAGGCCGCACCCTGGTCAAGGCGGAGGTCCCGGAACTGGAGATCACCCGCTATGCCATCGACCTGCGGTCGATGTCCCAGGGCACGGGGTCGTTCACCCGCTCCTACCTGCGGTACGAGCCGCTGCCCGCGCACCTGGCCGACAAGGTGGTGAGCGCGTCGAAGCAGACCTGAGAACCGGCCCGCTCTAACCGCTCAGTCACCCGCTCGGCCACGCCTCCGCCAGGAGGGTGCGCGTGTCCGCCAGCAGCTGGGGCAGCACTCGTGTCTGCCCGATCACGGGCATGAAGTTGTTGTCCCCGCCCCAGCGCGGAACCACGTGCTGGTGCAGGTGCGCGGCGATGCCCGCACCCGCCACCGCGCCCATGTTCATGCCGATGTTGAAGCCCTGGGCGCCGGACCCGGCCCGCAGCGCGGTCATGGAGAGCTTGGTGTAGCGGCCCAGTTCGGCGGTCTCGTCCAGGTCGAGCTCGGTGTAGTCGGCGACGTGCCGGTACGGGACGATCATCAGGTGGCCCGCGTTGTACGGGTATTTGTTCAGCACCGCATAGACCAGCGAGCCACGGGCGACGATGAGCGCGTCAGCATCGGGCAGCTTGGGGATGCGGCAGAACGGGCAGTCGTCGCCGCCTGCGCTCTCTGGCTTGCCCTCGCCCTTGATGTAGGCCAGCCGGTGCGGCATCCACAGCCGCCGGAACCCGTCCGGGACGCCGACGGCGTCCTGAGGCACGTTCTGCTCGGCCTCCCGGGGCCCGCTGGCATCCTCGCCCGGCCGGCCCGGGTCATCAGAAGCGGCTCCTGGCATGCATGCAGCATAGGGGCGGCTCGCGGCGATCCGGCCCCCGCCCCTCGGCGCTATCGCGCCGGCGGCGGGGCGCGAGGCTAGCCGGCCGGACCTTGGCGGCTGGCTGGGTGCCGCTTTCCGCTGCTGCCCGCGAGCGCGGCCTGCGGGCCCAGCCGGCGAGCACGGTCGGCGAGCACGGTCGGCGAGCACGGTCGTGGGCACCGCGCTGGTTCTCTACCAACAGCGTGGGCACCACGACCGTGTTCAGAACGGGCCGTAAGCAACAGCGTGGGCACCACGACCGTGTTCAGAACGGGCCGTGAACAACAGCGTGGGCACCACGACCGTGTTCAGGGCCGGCCGTGAACAACAGCGTGGGCACCACGACCGTGTTCGGGAGGTGGTCAGGGCTGTCGTTCCCGGCTTGCGGCCTAGCCAGCGGCGGGGCTGAGCGCCGGGCCGCCCGGCGCCGGGCATGCCTGCGTGCCCTCGCTGCCGGCCCAGGTAAACGTGGCAACGAGACTCCGGCCTGCGCCCACGCTCTGGCCAACGCCCGGGACCGGGCCGACATCCGGACTCGGATCCGGGCTCAGGCTGGGACCCGGGCTCAGGCTGGGACCCGCGCTCAGGCTGGGACCCGCGCTCAGGCTGGGACCCGCGCTCAGGCTGGGACCCGCGCTCAGGCTGGGACCCGCGCTCAGGCTGGAATCCGGGGTCAGGCTGGGATTCGCGCTCGGGCTGGGATCCGGGGTCGGGCTGAGAGTTGCGCTCGGGCTGGGATCCGGGGTCGGGCTGGGATCCGGGGTCGGGCTGGGAGTTGCGCTCGGGCTGGGGCTGGGATCCGCGGTTGGGCTGGGGCTCGCACTCGTGCTGGGAGTCGGGGTCGGGCTGGGAGCCGGGCTCGGGCAAGGCGACGGGCTCGGCTCCGGTGTCGGGCCGGGATCCGCGGTCGGGCAAGCCGACGGGCCCGGGCTCGCTCCCTGCGTCGGGCTGGGATCGGCCGCCGGGCTCGGCCGGGGTCTCCGGGCCGGGCTCGGGCAGGCCGAGGCTGCCGCCGCAGCATGCCCGGCGCACCGGGCGGGCCGGCGGTGCGGGCGGGCCCGCCTGGCGCCGGGGCTGGCCGTGGCCGCGCCCGGCTGCTTGCCGCTGCCGCTGACCCCCGCGCCGCCCTGGCCGGTGGCGCTGGCTCCGCCGCCGTTGCCCGCGGAAAACGGCAGCAGCGCGGCTGCCCCCGACAGCACCTGCCGGGGCAGCGGGGTGAGCGCCAGCGTGCCAGCGGCCGTGACGGCGATGGCAACGGCCGCGGTGGCCAGATACTGCCCCTTCCTGGGCGGGCCGCGCGCCGCCCGCAACCGGGCGGCCACGGCGCGCCCGACGGCCTGCAACTGCGCGGCGGCAGACTCGGCCGCTCCGAACGCACGCCGCCCGGCCATGGACGCCGTAGCAGCTATCCAGGCCACGACCGCGGGCCGGGGCCTGGATAGCCTGGCGCGGATCCGCTCCAGCCCCTCTGCCCCGGGCTGGATGGAGACTGCCGCCTCGTGCAGCAGGCGGCGCAGCGCCTCCTCGTCGTCCCGGTCGGCCTCGCTCATGGCACGTTGCCCCCGGCGCGTGGGTCGAGCACAGTGCGCAGCGAGGCCATGGCCCGGGCGGTGTGGCGCTGCACGGCGGTCGTGCTGGTGCCCAGCATCCGGGCGGTCTGCGACGCGGACAGGCCGGCGTAGTGCTGCAGCGCAAGAACCTCGCGCTGCCGCGGCGGCAGCGCGTGCAAGGCGGCGAGCGCCGCGGGCCCGCCCTGTCCCGGGGCAGGCCGCTGTCCCGGGGCGGGCTCATGTCCCGGGGCCCGCACACTCCTGAGCACGCCACGCCGCTGTGCGGCGCGAGACCGGTTGACGACGCACCGGCGCAGGTACGACAGGGCCTGGTCATCGCCGGGGCCCTCGCGCCCGAGCAGCCGCCAGCCGCGGTGCAGCGCGACGAACGAGTCCTGCACGACGTCCTCTGCCAGGCCGGCATCGGTGACCAGGAGCGCCGCGAGGGCGACTAACGGCCGGTAGTGGGCGTCGTACAGCGCCGTCACGGCCGCGTCGGCGTCCCGTTTCGCCGACATCGAGCTTGCCGTGACACGCGCGGCCGCACGCCTGCTCACACCGCTGGAACGCCCGGCAACGTCGCCCGGTTCGGTCGCTGTCATGACAAACCGAGCCAACCGTTCATGGTCCCACCCCCCTGGTCTAGGGTGAGGCCGGCGGGCGCCGGAGTCCAGCCCCAGTTTCGGGCCGGATCAGACCTGGATCCGGCGCGCAACCGCGTCCACGATCTCGGCGATGGCCTCGTCGACCGGCACCCCGTTCTTCTGCTCCCCGCTGCGGTAGCGGAAGGACACCGCGCCAGCGTCCAAGTCGGCGTCCCCGGCCAGCAGCATGTACGGCACCTTCTGCCGCTGGGCCTGCCGGATTTTCTTCTGCATCCGTTCATCGCCCGTGTCGACCTCGGCCCGGATGCCCAGTTCCCGCAGCCTGGCGGCAACACCCTCCAGGTACGGGATGTGCGCGTCGGCGATCGGTATCCCGACCACCTGGACCGGCGCCAGCCAGGGCGGGAACGCGCCGGCGTAGTGCTCGAGCAGGATCCCGAAGAACCGCTCGATCGACCCGAACAGCGCCCGGTGGATCATGTAAGGCCGCTGCCTGGTCCCGTCCGGGGCCTGGTACTCGATCCCGAACCTGTCCGGCTCCTGGAAGTCCACCTGCAGGGTAGACAGCTGCCAGCGGCGGCCGATCGCGTCCCGGACGTGCACGTCGATCTTGGGCGCGTAGAACGCGCCTTCGCCCTCGGCGATCACGTACGGCAGCCCGGACGCGTCGAGCGCGTGCTTCAGCGCCGATTCGGCCCGGTCCCAGTCGGCGATCTCCCCGACGAACTTGTCCGGCCGGGTGGACAGCTCGGCCTCGAACTCGGTCAGCCCGAAATCGCGCAGCAGGCCCACGACGAACACGAGCAGCGAGGCGAGCTCGTCGTCAAGCTGGTCGGGACGGCAGAAGATGTGCGCGTCATCCTGGGTGAAGCCGCGGGCGCGGGTCAGCCCGTGCACGACTCCGGACTTCTCGTACCGGTAGACGGTGCCGAACTCGAACAGCCGCAGCGGCAGCTCACGGTACGACCGCCCGCGTGATGCGTAGATCAGGATGTGCATGGGGCAGTTCATCGGCTTGGCGTAGTACTTCGCGCCCTCGAGTTCCATGGGCGGGAACATGCCGTCCGCGTACCACTGCAGGTGCCCGGAGGTCTCGAACAGGTCGGACTTGGTCAGGTGCGGGGTGTTCACGAACTCGTACCCCGCGGCCACGTGCCGCTGCCGCGAGTAATCCTCGAGGACCCGCCTGATGATCCCACCCTTGGGGTGGAAGACCGGCAGCCCGCTGCCGATCTCCGGCGGGAACGAGAACAGGTCAAGCTCTGACCCCAGCCGCCGGTGGTCGCGGCGCTCGGCCTCCGCCAGCATGACCAGGTACTCGTCCTGCGCCTCGCGCGACGGCCACGCGGTTCCGTAAATCCGCTGCAGCTGCGGGTTCTTCTCGCTTCCGCGCCAGTACGCGCCGCCGCTGCGCATCAGCTTGAACGCGGGGATCTGCCTGGTGCTCGGCAGATGAGGGCCGCGGCACAGGTCCTTCCACCGCAGCTCGCGCGTGGCGGGGTCCAGGTTGTCGTAGATGGTCAGCTCGGGGCCGCCGACCTCGACCGACTCCTCGGCATCAGCGGCACCGCCCTTGAGCCCGATCAGCTCGAGCTTGTAGGGCTCGCCGGCCAGCTCGCTGCGCGCCTCCGCGTCGGTGACCACGCGCCGTGAGAACAGCTGGCCCTGCCGGACGATCTGGCGCATCCGCTGCTCGACCGACTTCAGGTCGTCCGGGCTGAACGCGGACGCCACGTCGAAGTCGTAGTAGAAGCCGTTCTCGATGGGCGGGCCGATGCCCAGCTTCGCTTCCGGGAAGATGTCCTGCACCGCCTGCGCCATGACGTGCGCCGCGGAGTGCCTCATGATCGCCAGCCCGGTCGGGCTGCCAAGCTCCACGGGTGCCACCTCGTCGCCGTCGGCCAGCCGGTACGCGAGGTCGCGCGGCTCGCCGTTGACCCGGGCGGCGATCACGCTGGCGGGCCCGGGCGTTACGTTCAATGTGGCTGTGCTGAGACCGCCGGGCCCCTCAAGTGCCTGGCCGGCCGTGGTGCCGGCTTCCACCACGTGCTCGCGTCCGGCGAGGGTGATCTGAAGCTTCTCGGCTGGCACGGCTGGCTCCTGTCGTTTCCGGGCATGCGGGGACTCGCGGCACCTGCGCCGCGTTCCCCGATGCTATCGACGCCGGGCGGTGTCAGGGCGCGGTGACCGTGACCAGCGTGCCGTAGGTGAGGTACGGCCAGATGAATTTGGCCTGCGCGTACGGAAGCTCCACGCACCCCAGGCTCTGCTGGAACCCGTAGGAGGCCCGCGGGAAGTAGTGCACGGCCTCGCCGTCCCTGAAGTACGACACCCAGGACACCGGGTCCGCGTACTTGGTGCCGTCGGGGTTGGTGCCCCGCATGATCTGGAAGCTGTACTTCAGGTACACCGGCGCGGTGCCCACCGTGGTCGGGGCGGCCGGGATGCCGGTGTTGGCCGGGCTGTCCAGGATCACCTTGCCGTCATGCCACACGGTCAGGGTCTCCGGGCTGGCCTGGCTGGCCAGCGCGTACGTGTAGCCGTGCGAGTTGTCCTGCCCGGCGGCCACCGCGGCCAGCAGCGCATGCCAGACCTCGGGCCCGGCAACGCCGTCCATGGTCAGGTCGTGGTCGGACTCGAACGCCATCACCGCGCCGGTCAGGACCTCGTTGGCCTGCCCAGGCAGCCACTGGTCCATCAGCTCGGACGGATACCCGGGCTGCCAGGTGAACGAGCCAGCGGGCGGATCGTAGGCCGCGCTGAGCTGCGCGTTGGCGTCGGTCGTGGGTACCGCCTGGGTGCCGGCGGCCGATGTCCAGGTCAGCGGCAGGTAGCCGAGCTGGGCGAGCAGCTGCTCCGCCCGCATGGTGCTGTAGCTGCCGGTCCAGAACCTGTCGACCACGTTCGCGGCGAGCACCGCCCCGCCGGCCGACCTGACGCCGGCGCTCCCGCCCGGGATCACCACCCGGACCCTGGTCTGCTCGCCGAACCCCTGTGTGGGCAGGAACTCGAGTGTGTCCTGCCCGACCCGCTTCCAGGTGCCCGCGACCGAAGGCTTCACCGTGGGCATCGGCGAGTCTGCGGCAAGCGGGGACGAGAACACGATCTGAATGGGGTCCGCGCCGTTGACGTTCAGCGTGTGCGCGGCGGGTGTGACCGATACGACGGTGATGGGCTTGACGGCCGCCTGCCGGGCGTGCTTGGCAGCCTGCGCCGACGCGGCGCCCTTGCCCGACTTGCCCGACGCGACGTGCTGCTGCGCCGACGCGCCGCTCAGGGCGAACCAGGCGCCGCCGCCGAGGATGGCTGCGATGACGGCCGCGAGCGCGAGAATCCGCGAGCGGAGTGACCCCAGTGACCTGAGTGACCTCAGTGACCCGAGTGGCCCCAATCCGGACAAACCTCGACCCCCTAGCCATAGCTGCCCGGTCGCCCCTAACGTTCATGTCTGAGGGCGGTTACCGCACTGTCGTGATGTATACCAGCTAATACTCATCTGCGCCGTGCGGTTTGCCGCGTCTGGCGGGCCACGTAATGAAGTCGTCACCAAGCACGTGCGACTCACCAGGCACGTGCGAAACCGTCCGGCCCGGCGCTCGTGCGAGCGCCGGGCCGGACGGTGGTGGCCTGCGGTCAGGCCTGCGCGGTCAGCCGGTGACCGTTACCAGGCTTCCCAGCGTCAGATACGGGTAGGCCTCCTTGGCCTGGTCGAACGGCAGTTCGACGCAGCCCAGGCTCTGCTGGTAGCCATACGCGCCGCGGGCGAAGTAGTGCACCGCGTCCCCGCCGTTGAAGTAGGACACGTACTGCACCAGGTCGTGGTAGGAGCTGCCGTCCGGGTTCGTGCCCGACATGTACGTCTCAAGGAACTTCTCGTAGACCGGGAAGGTCCCGTTCACCGTCGGCGACGCCGGTATGCCGGTGTTCGCCGGGCTCTGCAGCACCATCTGGCCGTCGTGGTAGATCGTGAGCGTCTCCGGGTCCACCTGGTCCGCGACCGCGTAGGTGTACCCGTTGACGTTGTCCTGGTCGGTCATCGCCGCCTTGAACAGCGCGCGCCACAGGGCGGGGGTGACCGTGCCGTCGACGGACATGTTGTGCTCGGACTGGAACGCCATCACCGCGCCGCGCTCGACCACGTTCCACTGGTCCGCCTGGAACAGCGCGGCCAGCGACGCTGGATACCCCGGCTGCAGGGTGAAGATGCCGGCCGGCGGCGCATAGGCGAGCGCGATCTGCCCCGCCAGGCTGGCTGTGTTGTCGCTGGCGTTCGCCTCGCTCTCGCTCAGCAGGCCCACGTTGGGCAGCTGGAAGGACATCGGCAGGTAGCCGAGCTGCGACAGGATCTCGGCCAGCCGCATCGTGGAATACGCCCCCGTGGTGTACGCCGCGGTGGTCGGCGAGGCCAGCGTGTTCCCTGCCCTCGAGCGCACGCCGCCGCCGCCCGAGGACACGCTCACCGTGATCCGGGTGGCGGGGGCGAACGGCATCCGCGGCGTGAACACCATCGAGTTGCCGACGATCTGCCAGCTTCCCGCCACGTTCGGGGTGACCGTGGGCATCGGCGACCGGGCGGACGGCGGGGCGGAGAACGTGACGGTCACCGGCAGGCTGCCGTCCGCGTCCCTGCTGCCCGGCGCCGGGGTGATCGACATGACGCGGAACGGGCCGGGCAGGGTCACCGCGCCGTACGTGATCGGCGCGTTGGCGGGGGTGCCGCCGGTGGTCAGCAGGTATGCGCCCGCGCCGCCAAGCAGCGCGACGACCGCGGTGACGGCCGCGATCTTCCGGGTCTTCGGCTGCCGCCGCGCCCCTTCGAACAGGGCGTGCACCCAGCCGATGCGATCCACGCGGCCGAACACCGCCTGCAGCCAGCCGGCCAGCGCCCGCACCAGCCTGTTGTTCCCGAGGTCGGCGAGCACCCCGCGGACCTTGTCGCCTGCCCGTCCGACGGAGCCGCCCCGGGCCGCCACCCGCCTGCCGAGCCGTCCCACACTCAACACTCTGTACTCCCCATCCGATCCGCCATAGCTGTTAGTTAACTGAGAGTCGTAGTTCAGTCACTGAGCGTTACCCGACAGGGATGGCGATAACCCACGACCGCCGTAAACGAACGGTAACGGGGCACCGGTGGCAGCATGAATGGATGACCACCGCCGAAGAGTTCGTGCGGTCGGCGTGCCGGCTCTGCCCGGTCCCGGGGGTAGCCGAGATCCGCCTGCACGTCGCCGACGAGGTGATCTCTCTCTGGCAGCGGACGGAGGACGAGTTCGGCGCGGGCCGGCAGCCGCCATTCTGGGCATTCGCCTGGCCCGGCGGGCAGGCGTTGGCGCGCTACCTCCTGGACCACCCGGGCCTGATCGCCGGCCGCAGCGTGCTGGACGTCGGGTCCGGGTCCGGCCTGGCCGCGATCGCCGCGGCGAGGGCCGGCGCCGCGACCGTGACCGCCAGCGAGGTCGACGCCGTCGCCGTGGCCGCGATCAGGCTCAACGCGCGGGCCAACGGCGTGCCGGAGCCGGCCATCGTCGGGGACGTGCTGGACGGTGACGCGGATGGCGCCGAGGTCGTGCTGGCCGGCGACGTCTGCTACTCCAGGCCGGTCGCCGAGCGCGTGCTGGGATTCCTTGAGCGGATGACCGCCCGCGGCACCTCGGTGCTCGTTGGCGATATCGGCCGGGCGTTCCTGCCCAGGGAAAGGTTCGTGGTACTCGAAGCCCGCGAATTCCCGGTCATGGCCGAGTTGGAGGACTCCAGCGTCAAGCGGGCAATGGTCTGGGCGCCGGACCCGAAAGCGCCATGCTGGATGCATGAGTGAGGACATCACCCCGTTCCGCATTGACATCCCGGCCGCCGACCTGGACGACTTGCGCCAGCGGCTCGGCAGGACCCGCTGGCCAGAGCCGGAGACCGTGGGCGACTGGTCGCAGGGCATCCCGCTTGGCTACGTCCGCCAGCTCTGCGACTACTGGCGCGAGCACTACGACTGGCGGGCGTCCGAAGCGCGCCTCAACCGCTTCCCGCAGTTCCGTACCCGGATCGACGGCGTGGACATCCACTTCCTGCACGCCCGCTCCCCCGTCGACGACGCGCTGCCGCTGGTGATCACGCACGGGTGGCCCGGCTCGGTCATCGAGTTCCACAAGGTCATCGAGCCGCTCGCCGACCCGGCCGCGTTCGGCGGCGACGCCTCGGATGCGTTCCACGTGGTGTGCCCGTCGCTCCCTGGCTATGGCTTCAGCGGCAAGCCGCAGCGGCCGGGCTGGGACAGCGGGCATATCGCCGACGCCTGGGATCAGCTCATGGGGCGCCTGGGCTACAGGCGCTACGGCGCTCAGGGCGGGGACTGGGGTGCCCAGGTGACCACGGCGATCGGCATGCGTCACCCCGAGCACCTGGCCGGCATTCATCTGAACATGCCCATCGCCTTCCCGGACCGCGCCGACCGGGACCACCTCACCGAGCGCGAGCAGGCGGCGCTTGCGACGATGGAGCACTACAACACCTGGGACTCGGGTTACTTCAAGGAGCAGTCGACGCGGCCGCAGACCATCGGCTACGGGCTTGTCGACTCGCCGGCCGGGCTGTGCGCCTGGATCGTGGAGAAATTCTGGTCCTGGACCGACTGCGACGGCGACCCGGCCAACGTGCTCACGCCGGACGAGATGCTCGACAACGTCATGCTCTACTGGCTCCCCGGCACCGGCGCGTCCTCCGCCAGGCTCTACTGGGAGAACCGGGACAAGGCGTTCCTCGGCCCGGTGCCGGTGCCGGTCGGCTGCTCGATCTTCCCCAAGGAGATCTTCCGCCCGTCCCGGCGCTGGGCCGAGAAGCAGTACACGAACGTGCACTACTGGAACGAGCTGGGCAAGGGAGGCCACTTCGCGGCCTTCGAGCAGCCGCAGGCGTTCGTGGACGAGGTCCGCGCCAGCTTCCGGCCGCTGCGGTGACCGGTCCGGGCGTCCAGCCCCAGCCCCCTCTGGGCAGGGCCGCCGCGGTCCGCAGGGTCCCGAGTTCTATCATTGTGGGATACCAGAAGGCTTATCGGGGGCCGGACGGAAGCCATGCAGGCACCGGGGGGGCCGATGGTTCGTAAATTCGCAGCCGAGCCGACCGCTCGCAAGCTCGTAGCTGAGTTGCTCGGCACCGGATTCCTAGTGTTCTTCGGGGTTGGCGTAGCGACCCTCATGTTCGGGTTCCACTTCGATGGCGGCAGCCTGGCCGCGGGTGTCCTGGCCACCTCGCTGACATTCGGCCTTGTGCTCCTGGCGCTCTGCTACGCAATCGGGCCGCTGAGCGGCTGCCACGTGAACCCGGCGGTGACCATGGGCGTCCTGCTCGCGCGGCGCATTGCGGTGCGGGATGCCGTGGGGTACTGGGCAGCCCAATTCGCCGGGGGCATTCTCGGGGCGCTGCTGCTGTGGGGGCTGTTCAACACCTCCCCGCTGTACAGCAGGTCGAGAACTGGGCTCGGTACCACTGACTGGGGGGCGCTGTCGGACATTCGCATCGGCTTGGGCGGGGCATTCCTGACCGAGGTGATTCTCACCGCCATGTTCGTCTTCGTCATCCTGGCGGTGACCAGCAAGGTCGGTAATGCCACGATGGCGGGCATGGGCATTGGCCTGGCGCTCGCGGTGACGAACCTGGTCGGCATCCCGATCACCGGGGCATCGGTGAACCCCGCGCGCAGCCTCGGGCCCGCGCTGGTCGTCGGTGGCACGCCGTTGAGCCAGGTGTGGCTGTTCATCGTGGCACCCCTGGTCGGCGGCGTGATCTCGGCCGGGCTTTACTACCTGATCTACCCAGCGCACCGTCGTGGCCTCCGTCAGCACCACGAGGCGTTTGAGCATCCGGGACCTGCTGAGCATCCGGCACCTGCGTTTGAGCGGCCGGAGCCTGCGAGGGAACAGGTGTCGAATGGCAGGCAGCACTGGACGGTCAGCCTTTGACGAGTGCCTGCGCGCCGGCCGCTTAGGCCGGAGGCTGGCATGGCTGGCCTAGCCGGCAGCTGGCGCGGCTGCCTGCGGTTACCTGACATTCTGGGGCGGTGACCGGGCACGCGGTGGTGATCGCCGGAGGAGGCTGAGCATGGACGAGCCCCGGCAGCGGATCGCGGGGATGATGTGCTGGTCACCGCCGGCGGCCCGCTGCGGGTCTTCACCCTGCTGCACGACGCCCGGCCGGTGCTGCTCAACCTGGTTCGGACCGCCTGCCAGCGCGGCCGGCGCCGACGGTCATGGGAAGCCCGCCTAGGTCGAGGCCAGCTGGACGGTGGCGTCTTTGATGCGGACCGCCACCGGCCCGATGCCCATCTCCTGCACCTGCAGCTGGGGAGCGTTCGCGTTCTGCCCGGTCGGTGCGCCCGCGGGGATCGCGGCGTCCCAGGTGAGGGTCTGGTACGACGTCCTGAGGTTGATTGCCGGGCTGTCCAGGTCGCGACTGCCGTTGAAGACGGACAGGAACACCTGGCCGGAACCGGCCAGCTGGACTGAGAACCGGTAGGTGTGACCTCCGGTGACCGCTGGATAGGTGTGCGCTCGCACCTGGTGCGGCTCGGTTGCCGGCACGTTCCAGGCGATGTCTGGCCTGCCCCGGTAGGTTTGCGCGTTCAAAGTGCCGGTCGTGTCTGTCCAGCCGGCGGTTCCTTCCCGGCCGCTTGGGTTGGCGATCAGGTTCGGGCCGCTGGCGGTGGGCACGGTGTAGCCCCGGAGCTGGCCCGCCGGGGGCAGCCCGAGCAGGGACGCGCCGGAGACCGCTTGGGAGTTCAGCCTCGGCAGCGAGGAGCTCGAACCCTGGTGGTACGCCTCCTCGGTGAGCGCCAGCTCGCTGGGCGTGGTGAACACGAAGTTCTTGCCCACGGTCTTGCCCCAGTCGGCCAAGGCCTGTGCTATGGCCAAAACTTCCTGGGGATCGAGGTTCCACGCGTCGACGAGAGGCTCGAGGAAGACAGGATCGCTGGTCGGCTCGGCCAGCGAATCCTGCTCGATCGTGGACAACAGCGCGCTCGCCGGTTCGGTGTAGGTGTTGGTCTCCCCGACGACCACCGTCCCACCCTCGTGCATGTAGGCCACTGGCGCGTCCACGGAGATGCTCGGCAGCCGCGAGACCCGGGCGAAGGGGGCGATTTGGCGCGGCGTTTCCCACAAGTCGAGCGTGCTCATGGAGTCCTTTCTGGCGAACGCGCCCGACAGCCGGGCGAACTGCCGCAGATCGGTCCCCGTCATCTGCGTGGCGTAGCCAACGCCCGACGGTCCGGACAGCATCTCGTCATCGCGAGGAAGGTGCCGGTAATACCAGTCGATCAGGCTGGGCGCGAAGTCGGCCATCCCGGAGGCTATGGTCCAGCCCTCGGGAACCGCGCCCAGGTCGGCATCCCTGCGCCAGAAATCGAACATGTGATGCTCGACGTACTGGGCGTTGTCGCCGTCGCTGACCAGGAACGCCACGTAGATCGTGTTCTGGTCTGCCCGCACCGGCAGCGGCTTGGGCTGGACCAGGCGCGGCAGGCTCGGTACCGCGGCGAAGTCGCTCTCGTTCTGCAAGAAGTCCGACACGTTCAGGAAGTGCCCGAGCGAGCTGAGGTCCGCGACGTCCGACCGCTCGTGGGCGACGTAGCCAAGGATCGGGGTATTGGCCGGCCGGGAGCTGATGATCCGGTTCATCAGGGGCTCCTCTACGGCGTTCGTGGAGGTCAGGAAGAACACGAAGGACTTGGTGGCGATGATGTAGTCGCGCAGCGACCCGAGGCAATCCGGGCTCAAGACGACGAGGTCGGCAGGGTTCGTCTTCGGAAACAGGTAGGTGAACTCCCACTGGTAAGCAGCCGTCGGGCTCGAGAACCACTTGCCGGCGAAGCTGTGGATGACCGGGATGTCGTACCGGTGCAAGAGCGGCAGCTGGCTGGGGGCGGCCACCATGGCGTCATCGATGCCGGCCATGGTGGTAGCCAGGTTGACCGTGTCGGGATCTGACGGATTGATGAGGATCGCGCCTTTGATGTCGCGGCCGTAGTCGGCCAGCAGGGCGTTCAGTTGCCCCGCCGCTCCGCTCCCCCGGCCCGGCAGCGCGCTCCAGCGGACCCCGCGGAGCACGCCGGCGTTCAGCCAGGTCTGGTCGTCGGGGTTCCACACCACATACAGCCGGTTCGGCCCTTGACGCTGGTTGTACGCACCCTCGAAGGTGGTCGCCGCGAGCCGCTGGCCAGCGGTGGCGCCGGCCAGGTTGGTAACGACAAGCGTCCGGAACGGCGCTAGCTTCGGCCAGAGCTCAGGCGCGGGATTGCCCACCGATCGTCCGGCGCCTCGGGCATTCGCCGTTGCCAGGCTGGCGAGCGGGGCGAGCGCAAACGCGGCCAGCGCCACACCGCACAGCAGCTTCCGCCAGCGCCGCGTGACAACCGCGGCGCGCCGCCGGCCACCCGGGCCCCGACCCGGGCGCAGCGTTTCCGGGAAGGACATTGCTGGCCCCCCGCCTGTTGGGGTCCGCCAGGTTCAGCGGGCACGCGTCCCCGGCCGGTGGCTGCCTGGATCGCGCCGGCAGAGCCGGGTTCAGGGCTGGCTGAAGGCACCTCGCAGGAAATACCGCGAAGTTAGCCGCGAAGTTAAGGGCCAGGCGGGGATGCCGAGGATGTATGAACCGACTCGTCCAAGATGTCGGGCGGCCATGCACTTCACTGACATGGGCTGCTCCCTATCGCGGTCGGCCGTCATGGGCTGTATCGCGATTCCGGGCTGGGCGGCGTGCTGCTGGCCTTGGCCTGGCAAGCCCGGTTCCGTTGTCGGGTTCTAGCCTCAGGTACGGAAGCGTGGATCAAGGCTAGCCGATGCGGAGCCTGGTGAACAGCCGGGTGCTCGCCCCCCGGCGGCCCGGCCCGAGCTTGGCCGGGCAGCTAGCTGCGCGCCGATGAACCACGGAGCCGACGACGGGGCGATGCCAGCGAACGTGTTCGAGAACATCCGGCCGATCGTGATCGCCGGATTGGCGAAACTGGCCGAGGACGTGAAGAAACTGGGCCGCCAGGCAGCCGTCCACTGGTCGGTACCTGACCCGTCCCCGCCGACGATCCCGCCAGCTTCGACCAGGCACTCGCCGAACTCAGCCACCGCATCGACCGTCTCGTCCCCTGCCTCGCGGCGACCTCCTGACGTGCCAGCACCCGACCAAGCAGCCGGACGGGTGAGCGCCCGCTAGCAGCACTTCCCGCTAGCGTCAGCCGGTTCCTCTGGCTGGCTGGTGCTACCGCAGCATTCAGTGGGCCCGGCGCGATCGGCGGTGGGGGCAGTGTCGTGGTCGTCGTCCAGCTCGGCTTCGGCCGCCTTCCAGCTCTGGCTGCCTTCCCGGCCCCAGAAGGTCGGGCTGTCGCTCAGGACCGTGTAGATCTCCCACCGCTCGCCGTCGGGCGCGCCCTTGACCCAGAACTTGTCCTGCCGGGCGTAGCAGCACGTGGTGCGCTGCTCATCCACGGCGGGCAGGCCCGCCTCGGCGAGCCTGGCCTGCTCGGCCTCCACGACGTCGGTGCCGGCGACCTCGACGCCGAGGTGGTTGAGGCTGCCACCCTGGCCGGGGCTCTCCAGCAACACGAGCTTGAGCGGCGGCTCGGCGATGGCGAAGTTGGCGTAGCCGGGGCGCACCTTGGCGGGCTCGGCGCCGAACAGCTTGCTGTAGAAGGCGATGGACTCGCCCAGGTCATCGACGTTGAGCGCGAGCTGGATGCGACCGGACACCAGGACCTCCCAGATATCGATAACTGTCGATGTCTGAACCAACGCCGAGCTTGGCACACCCATTGATACATGTCAATATAGACGCATGTCGAAATCCCTGACCGTGCTGGATCCCGCCGGCCTGGCCGCGTGCTGCCAGCCGCTGTCGGCCGAGCCGCTGTCCCAGGCGCAGGCCGAGCGGGTCGCGCCGCTGCTGAAGGCGCTGGGCGACCCGGTGCGGTTGCGGCTGATGTCGCTGATCGCTTCTCACTCGGGCGGCGAGGCCTGCGTCTGCGACCTGAACGGCGCGTTCGACCTGTCCCAGCCCACCATCAGCCACCACCTCAAGGTGCTGCACGAGGCCGGGCTGGTAGACCGCGACAAGCGCGGCGTATGGGCCTACTACCGGGCCCGGCCCGAGGCGCTGGCCAGCCTAGGCGCGCTGATCGGCTACCGGTCCTCCTGACCGGCCCGACGTGGCCCGCCGGCATCCCCCTCTTCCGTTCCCGTCTTTCATCGATTATCGTCGATTGACGATGAAAGAAGATGATCAGCCTCTCGACCGGGCCACGGCCGCCGAGTACGCCACCTGGTTCAAGGCGCTTGGCGATCCGACCCGGATCCAGATCGTCTCGCTGCTCGCCCGGCGGGGCGCCCCGATGAACGTGGGCGAGATCGTCGCCGCCGTCAGCGTCGGCCAGTCCACCGTCTCAGCCCACCTGAAGGTCCTGGCCGAGGTGCGGTTTGTGCTGGCCGAGCACCGGGGCACGGCCACCTATTACCGGATCAACGACGCGTGCGTGGACTGCTTCCCTACCGCCACCGACATCGTCATGGGCCGAGCCGTCCCCGCCCTGCCCGGCCCCATCCCGGCTGCACGGCCCTAAGGAGCATGCCAATGACTGAACGACCCGGCACCGCTCGCGCCCGTGACGCCGTCATCGCCCGCTATTCCGCCCTGGCTCGCATCGCCTTCCTCGGCGGCATCATCGCCGACGGCGATCCCGGCGCGTTCCCCGACGGGCGGTTCGGCGCGGCCGCCTACTCCGGCACCGACGCCGTCCCGCAGGCGGCGCTGCGCGCTAGCCTCGGCTGCGGCAACCCGGTGGCGGTCGCCGACCTCCAGCCGGGCGAGACCGTGCTGGACCTGGGTTCGGGCGGCGGGCTCGACGTCCTGCTATCGGCCCGCCGGGTCGGCCCGAACGGCATCGCCTACGGGCTGGATGCCAGCCCGGACATGCTCGCCCTCGCCCGCGCCAACGCGGCCCAGGCTGGGGTCGCCAACGCCCGCTTCCTGCACGGCCACATCGAAGACATCCCGCTGCCCGACCAAAGCGTTGATGTGGTCATCTCGAACTGCGTGATCAACCTGTCCGCCGACAAGTCGCGCGTCCTAGCCGAGGCCTTCCGCGTACTGCGGCCCGGCGGGCGGCTGGGCGTCAGCGACGTCACCACCGACGACAGCACCGATGCCCACCAGCTGGCCGAAGCTCAGCAGCTGGCCGGCTGCTGCCTGACTCTCACCCAGCCCGAATACCGGGACATCCTGCTGGCGGCCGGGTTCACCGCGATCAGCATCACTAGCACGCACGAAGCCTGCCCGGGTCTGCGCTCGGCCATTATCAAGGCGGCCAAGCCAGCCACTGACAGCCCGTAAGAACTGGGTGGGCGATACTGGGATCGAACCAGTGACCTCCTCGGTGTGAAAGGGGGTCCGCTCCCCCCGCCGACCGGCCGTGAATGGCGAAAGGCCAGGTCAAAGGCTCCTCTTCAGCCCGGTTGGGACGGCTTTGGCCGGGTCACGTCAGATGTGACCTCCCAAATTCCTCCCAGCTGATCAAGGAGGAGCGCTATGCCAGACGACCGACTCCAGCAGATCCGGCAAGGCTACGCCGAGGGACGACTGCCTGAGCGACGAGCCGCCGGACCTCGGCCCGCTCCGAGCGGTTGCCGAGACTGCGGAACTCGCGGAGGCGGTGGCCCGGCTGGCCGACGCCTACGGCCGCCCACTGTCTGCCGACGACCCTCTGGCCCCGCTCGCCCGCGACATCGCACGGGCGCTGACGGAGGCCGGGTTCACCCTGCACCACTGCGCGCAGAGCCATCCGCTGTATCGGCTCGGCGGTGTGTGCCTGCCGCCTGTCGCTCGCGGCCACGACCCGGACGGGCACGGTGGGGTGGTCGTCTCCTGGACCACCCACGACCTGCTGTCGCTCGACTGGGGGCCGGTGGCGGGAGTGTCAGGGCGCGAACGGTGCCATGAACTCCGCGCTGTCCGAGGTGCTCGATGCGCTTGGGTTCGAGGTGTGGCAATTCGGCCTCGGTGGCGCCTGGATCGTGACCGGACGCCGGGTCGGCTGGGAGGCACCGGAGCAGTGAGTGCCACCGACCGGGCGATCCGGGTCTCCACTGTGGCCGCCGTCATGGGCGTGGCAGGCATCGCGGCATATGTCAGCTACTGGCATGCGTTCGAGGTGGTCCGATCACACGGCGAGAGCGGGGTCACCGCCCGGCTGGAGCCCGCCACGATCGACGGGCTCGTGTACTCGTCCTCGATGGTCGTGCTGTACGCGGCCAGGCACCGGCTTCCGGTGCCGGGCCTGGCCCGCTGGCTCCTGGCCCTCGGCATCCTGGCCACGCTGGCCGCGAACGTGGCCACGGCTGGTTCCATGGCCTGGTGAGGGCGGTTGTCGCCGCCTGGCCCGCCGCGAGTCTGGTGAGCAGCTACGAACCTCTGCTCTGGCTCATCCGGACCGCAGCTGCAGGCCGGGTGGTTCGCGAGCCAGCGGCGGGCCACCGAGACGAACCAGCGGAACACCATCCGCCAGCTGAGCTACGGCTAATCCGGATGCCTGACCTGGGCCCGGGAAGTGATGCGGAGACGGTCGACCCAGCAGATGACGTTTGCCGGACCGGGCGGGCGCCGACCGGTCCAGTCGGCTGGAGCGGCCCAGACCAGCGAGCCGGACTGTCCCGGTACGGCTCCGGCGTACCAGCCTGCAGACGCAGCGGCGGATCCTTGCCTGGCGGAGGACGCATCCGGAGCCGACGGTGGGGCATCCGGAGCCGACGGTGGGAGTGACGCTGACGACGTCGATGCGGCGGCGGTGGCTGCCTACCGGGCCAGCATCGCCGAAGGCCAGCCGCTCTCCGAGCGGAAGCTTGCCGCCATGTTCGGCATGACCTCCCGCCGCTGGGCACGCAACCGCATGGCCGAGGCTACGGCCCCGGTGGTGGGGTGAAGATCGCGTGGGTTCCGATCCGCCGCCAGATGACGTGGGCCTCGCCGGGAATCCGCTCCTGGCCGTAGCTGAAGGTCGCGCGCCCGCCGTTGTCCCAGGTCATCTCGAAGACGCCGGGGTGGGCAGTCACCCCTTTGACCCGCAGCCCCGGGCGGAATGGCCGGTCAGGCGCAGCCAGGTCGGGCACGAAGGCTTCCGTCACGACCTTGCGGAACGTGGCCCGCTGCTGCGCGGTGAGGTTCTTCCAGTCCCGCTCGAAGCGCGGCAGGGTCTCGAATGTCGGCATCACTCATCCGGCGAGTCGACCGAGTCCAGGTGAGCGAACATGTCATCGGCAGACTCGTGGGCAGTGCCGCGCCCTGCGGCGATCTCCTCGTCGGCTTCCCTCTCTCCGGCCAGCCACTCGGGCGTGAAGAACCACGCCTGGTCGGTCGGGATTGAAACGTAGCCGCGGACAGTGACCGTCCCGTCATCGTGCACAGCGAATTCCACCTCATCGCCCTCGCCGATGTGGAGGGCGCGCCGGATCTCGTCCGGCAGGGTGAGCTGCGCCTTGGGACGGACCTTCACCCTGGCCCGAAGGCGCGGCTCCGGCTCCAGCTTGCCCGCAAGCATATCCATGACCGACTCCGATGATCTCGCTTTCTAACTATCCTACTATCCAACCCACCGAAGATCGCTGCCTCGCCAACCGCTTGCAGCGGGACTTCTCCTGATCTTCAACCCCAAGTAGCGTCATGGTAAGAAGTTGCCCGAGGCCCCAGAACAGGGGGCGGGAGCCATGGCCCACGCAGGATGTGCCCTCGGTCCAGGGACCTGGCGGCGCCTAGCCAGGCTGCCCGGGCGTGTGGGCCACGCCGCGGTGGCCCCGGTGGGACCTCCCGTCACGCTTGCGGCAAAGGGCAAAGCTAGGTCAGACGCAGCACAAACGGCCGTTTGAGACCGGAACGGCCGTCGCCAAGATCATGCCGGCCCAGGCCCGCGGCGTCGCGGCGGCCCTGCTCGAGCTCGCGGGGCCGCGCATGGCAGATGAGGATGGGTGTTGGGTACTCAGTGAGAAACGTGTCACCAGCCGCAAACGAGCGTGATCGTGGGAGAAACCCGCCAAGCACCTGACTTGCTAGACCTGGCGCTGAGGCTTCGTTATCGAGAGTGATATGCCCGGCGGTCGTGCGACGTGCGATATCCGCCTGGGCTGTCGGCGGCGTTCGGGCGGTCATTGACGGGGGATGAACGTAGCCGGGCGTTCTGTATCGGGGCAGATGTATCTGCGTCCGTCGGATTGTGGGAGTCGCGCGATGTGGGTCATGCTCGTGTCCTTGGCCGTGTGCTGCGATGAGTTCCGGCCAGGTCGTGCGTCTGCCCTGGTGACCGCTGCCGACTTCGTAGGCTGCTGCCTGGCACGAGATCGGAGGACACCATGCCGACCGCACCGAGCGACCCGGCCAGTGCGCTGCCCGGCCGCCCGCCCGTCGTTGACCTGGCCACCTGGCAGGCCGCCCGGGACGAGCTGCTGGTTCGCGAGAAGGCCCACACCCGCGAGGGCGACGCCATCGCCGCGGCTCGCCGCCGGCTGCCGATGGTGGAGTTCGACCCGGCGGTCGAGGTCACCGGCCCGGACGGCCCTGTCCCGTTCCTGGGGCTGTTCCAGGGCCGCGACGAGCTCGTGGTCTACAAGCACATGTGGTGGGACGGCGCGCCGCACCAGGGGCAGTGCGAGGGCTGCACGACCACGGCCTGGGTCCTGAAAGACACCGTCTACCTCAACGCCCGCGGCGTGTCGTTCGCGATCCTGACCACGGGCCGCTGGGAGGAGGTGGCCGCCTACGTCGAGTTCATGGGCTACACCCAGCCCTGGTACTCCGTGCGCGACCTGGCTGAGCCGGTCGGCGGCGACATGGGGTACATCACCTGCTTCCTGCGCGACGGCGACCGCGCGTTCCTCACCTACTCCACCACTGGCCGCGGCAACGAGCCGGTCATGGGGGCCTTCAGCCTGCTCGACATGACGCCCTACGGCCGCCGTGAGGCCTGGCAGGACAACCCCGAGGGCTGGCCCCCGGGGCACGACCCGTGCTGGTACTGGCGCTCGGACTCCGACGGGAACGCCACCTGGGGCCCGACCAGCCGTCCCGTGCCGCAGTGGACCCGCCCCGGCGCGACCCCAGAGCAAACCCTCGGCCGACACGGCCACCACCACTGACGCGCCTTCGCCGCAGCGCAGGCAAAGGTATCAGGCACCGGGGCGCGAGCCAGCAGGCATTCAACTTCGATCCGCTCACGCGCCACGCTCGGAGGCTGACTCAACACCGCGACTCGCTGGTCGCCAAGGTACGCACTCCCGCCGTTCGAGGCGGCAAACTCACCCGTTCGGCGATGTCGGTCGAGGCGCACAGATCGGGTCGTTAGGTACGTTGTCGCGAACCGGACAGCGTTCTCCTCGAGCGGTACCGAATGGGATGTTCGGCGCTGCTGCCGACCTGGGTTGTAACCGGTGCCGCCCAGGCGGCCCGCGCTGCGATGACCCGGCCGATACCCTGGCGCCGTCGGCCAGCCCCTGGGGTGACAGTGCGCCGTGGCCTGGCTACCAGATACGGACCCGAGCCGCCGACTCGAGCCACAACTCGTTAGTAGATCAAGCGCTGTCGCCTCAGTGCCGTAATCTGCCTGACCTTGCAGTCTTGTGTGTGGTTAGCGCTACCGGGCCGGGTCACGGGCACCCAGGTGATCAAGTAGCTTGGCGAGTGCGTGGACAGTTCGCACATGCGGGACTTCGATACCGATACGACTGGCGAGCTCGACTACGGCTCCGGTCATGCAGTCGAGTTCCAGCGGCTTACCCGCTTCAAGATCCTGGAGCATCGCGGTCTTGTGGTCGCCGACGGCCAGGCCGGCTGGTGGGCGATACTGGGATCGAACCAGTGACCTCCTCGGTGTGAACAAAGTCTGGCCGTCCCGGCTGGGTCTGGCCGATCCCGCTGAGTACCCTCTGAGCAGGCGATTCCTTGATCGCGCCAGAACCGTCTGCTCAGAACGTTGTGCAAATGACCCCCGGAATGGCCCCCGGAGATCGAGCACGAGGAAGTCACTGTCCGGTCGGCCGTAAACCTACTCGTGCGAGCGCTGCGCCCGCTACTGCATCGGCACGCTTGGACGATAGTTGCATATTCAACTATTAGGTGGCTAACAGTTATCCTGTGGTCAAGAGGTGATTGCACATGATCACAAGCACTGTCAAGCCAACCGGTTCACGGCGCCGGGTAGTACGGCGCCGGGCTGCGATCGACGAGGCGGTCGACACAGCTCTCAGCGAGTTCGACCCTGAACTTCGGCCCAAGATCATCGCCTACGCCGACGCCAAGCGCGCCGAGTTCGAGGCCAGGTCTGCACTGTCCAGCGAGATGACCCGTCATGGGGTGCGCTGGAGATCCATAGACGCGGTTACGTCAAAGATCGTCTACGGCACTGCCTGAGATCGCCTCGTAGGCGCCGCGGTATAGGTCAGCTAGACGACGTACGTCCCCCGGCCCTGAACCCGGGTAACGAGGCCCTCGTCGGCCAGGACGTCGATCGCTTTCCGCACTGTTCCCCGTGCCATGCCGTGCTGCTGCATCAGTGTCGTCTCGGAGGGGATGACCCTGCCGCGCGGCAGTTCCCCGGCCCGGATCTGGGCGCGGAGGATATCGGCGAGCTGGCGCCATAGCGGAGTCGCCGCGTCATGGTCAACAGACACGGGCAGCACGCTAGGCATTCATGCCCGGCCCGGATCACATGGAATCAACCTTGAATGACCATGGACGAGCTTGTATAAGATGGCCTCTGGGCCAGCCGCCAGCCGCTACAGGAAACCGGCCCAACCATCTCGGAGGGCGGCATGGGGCTGGCCCTCGGCCAGCGCCTGCCGTGTTCCCGAACGCTGGGATAAGGGGGGCGCGGGGGCGCTGGCCAGCAAGGGGAGGTGAGATGACCGAGACGGCACCGGTACCCAAGTGGTGGAAGCCCTACGCTGCGGAGCACCCGCGATGGAACGTGTGGCGGGGCCGTGATGGCCGGTTGTATGCCAGCCTGCCGAGGTCATCACCGCCGCTGATCGTCCGGGGCCAGGACCCGATGGACTTGAGGAACGAGATCATCCGCGGCCAGGCCGACCACCGGAGCTGGTGGGAAGTCCGTTGATCAAGACCTGCTGGTTCTGCGGTTCAAAGATCATGTTCGTCGGCGTGCTCTGGCTGCGTGCCGACGTTGCCGACGTCAACGGTTTCTGCCCGAAGAGCCCGGATGATGATCAGCATCACCCCGACGACCGGCAGGCATGAGAGCGCCCCGGACCCAGCTATCAGGCCAAGATCCGGGGCCCCCGGTAGATGATCGGGTTAGTTGATGTACACCGTCGTCGGCCACCAGTCCGCGTAGGTCTTCCAGTCCTCCCCGAGATCCGGGTCCTCGATCTCGGGGACCTCCCAGTGGCAGACATCCTCGTCCAGCGCCGTCAGGATCGCATGAGTGGCGTGGAAGCGCATGTTCTCGTCCTCCTGCGGCCCCGGATCGGCAACCGTCCCCTCGGTGATCTGTATCGGTATGCCGTACATTCCCCGGCGCACCGGTACGCCGTCGATGTAGGTGGTGTAGTAGCGGTGCCGGACCTCCCAGGTCCACCAGTTGCGGATGACCATGACCAGGGTCCAGATCCCTGCGGCCTTCCTGGTGGTAACTGGCGGCACTTCGGTAACAGTCATTCCACTCTCCCCTGCTGCTCATTTTCTCTGGGCACGCCGAAATCTGGCCCGGAATTGCAGGCCGAAGATGAATAGCTTGACCGCGGGGCGAGAAGTGTGATTACGATGGCGGCACGTGCATCGGTACCCCCTCTATCGGCTCTTACCGGTGTGCAAGGCCCTGGCGGTGTTGGCAGCACTGCCAGGGCCGATTTTTGGTGAGTTGAGTGTGCTCTTGACCACCGTCGGTTGTCAACTTGGGATCGCTATTGACCGGCTCATATTGGGGCCTTTTATTGGGCCGGTCGAATAGGCCCTTTGCTATGGCCTCTGTCGTATGGCTCCTGTGGTATCACCCCGGTCAGGGCCGCGGCGCTCAGGAGCCCGCAGGACTTCGAGCCTCAGTGGATGTACCTCCTGGGTCTCCTCGGCCGTCTCCTTGGCGCTCAGAGCCACGCAGACGGCACACAGCGCGCGTGGGGTCCTGGCTCAGGAGGGCTGCTGGGCTGTGCTCTCTGGGGGGTGATTGGGGGGTGATTGAAAAACCTTCCGGCTCTCCTGCCTGCGGCAATGCGGCGAGACCTCTTGCATACCATGCAACCTTCGGCTTAGAGCTTTTGACGGGACGACCCTGAAGCCCCCATACTCGTAGAGCCAAGACAAGGCGAGGTAACGGGGGGTGTAACCGGAATGCAGGAGACGCGCACCAGGCGCGAGATTGCCGCGGATCTGGTCGACGAGCTATTCAGCGAGACCCATAGGGTGCTTATCACGGACGCCATAGCAGCCGGTGCGGAGCGCGGGGTCAGTAAGACCACAATCGAGCGCGCGATGCGCGAGGCGGGAGTCCAGACCATCCGCAACGGACGCCACGGTGGATTCTGGGCCAGGCCAGAGACGGCAGACGCCTGATGTCTACGACCGTCGTCGCGATGAACGGCCACAACGGAGACCCAGGCTGGGCGGACGTGGTCTATGTCGGCCGCCCCCAGTATCAGGGTGGCTGGCGTCTTGCCGGTCACCCGCTGGCCAACCCGTTCAAGGTCGGCCGCGATGCCGACAGCTATGCGGATGCGGTGACGAGGTACCGCGAGTACCTGCTCGGCCGCCCCGATCTGCTCGCCCTCCTGCCAGATCTGCGCGGGAAGCGGATCGGCTGCTGGGACCACAAAGGAGCCCCCTGCCACGCGCACGTCATCGCCGAGATGGCCGACGCAGACGAAATCGGGGCCAGGGCAGAATGAGCGCAGTGATCACCGGCATAGCACCCCGTACTGAGCGCTGCGGCAAGATCATCCACTTGACCCGGGAATCGGCTCAGAGACAAGCGAGGCGGATGAACCACCGCTTATTCGCCGGTTTCCGGGGCCGGTTTATGAGGGTCTACGTCTGCCCAGTCTGCTCCGGTGACGTAGCTGTCTGACATACAACCAGGCAGGAACAACGGCATTAGTCCAGGGCCCGGATTTCCGGGCTGAACAAGTAACTACAAGGAGGGGGACAGCATCATGACAACAGTGCCAAGTTACGAGACTGCCGAGCTGAAAATACAGCGCATCTCGCGTGAAGCCCGGCAGTTGGCCGAGCAGCAGGCCACCGAGGATGACGCGCTCACAGTATGGCATGCAGGCAAAGGTGCTATCGCTGACGTAGGCCTGCGGGCATTCGCTGCCGAGGCGGGCGTAGAACCGACTCTGGAGGCTGTCCGCACCGTGTTCACGGACAGGCGGGATTACGTGCAGATGCGGCTCGCGCAAGAACTTCCGCGCGGCAATAAGGTGAAGATTGCCAAGCTTTCCGAGGCGGCCAAGTATGCCGACGAACTCCTGGAGATGCTTGATACCTTCTTCACCGACGTCCGTTAGCCAGTCCTGACCCCGAAATCTGGGTCATCAAGTAACTACGGGGAAGGGAATGCGCATGTCAGGAGACAAGATCGTAATACTACTGGAGATCGACCTTGACGAGTCACAAGACGACATGGACTCGTCGCTCTGGGATAACCGGAGATTTGCCCTCAGCTATATCGAGGGGATAGCTGAGAATGAGCTTACTGATGAGCAGCGGCTGGAGATCCTCCAGCAGGCCAATATTCTCCATCTGGCCGACCACCTGGCCACTATGGGCGCGCGCAATGCTGTGACCGCGTACGCCCTTCAAGACGAGTTGCTGGGGCGCCCGGAGCGCACGCACGCGGAACTGCTGCAAGCATGGCTCCATACCGAGCGGATCTCCACCGAAGAAAGCCAGCGCAACCTGAGCAGCTAGCAATAGATACCCGGATTTCCGGGGTCATCCAGCAAAGATCAACAGAAGGGGAACCACATGACCGATGACGAGAACGCCGCAGAAGCGAGAAAGAAGACCGAGGAAGAGAGAAACAAGATCACCGCAGAGACGATTCTGATCAACAGGGGATTCGCCACGAGGAATCCGGACGGCACCCTAACCCATACTGGCGCAGGCCAGGCCAAAGGTACGCAGAACATGTCTCACGAGGAGGTCATCAACAAGTTCAGCGGCGGCGACCTGCACGGCCTTGAGTTCGGAGACCAAGCCTGAGCCCAAATTCGGGCCATCCAAGAAAGCTCAACAGGAGGGGAACAGCACCATGGCAAAGCAGGTAACGATTCTCGGCCGCGACGACGTCCACAAGCTCCTGGAGGCCGACGAGGAGATCAAGGCGTACGTGACCGTGACCCTCACGGTGAACTACGACACCGAGGTGTTTCTCGGCAAGGACGACCTGAAGAAGCTGCTGGCGATCAGCGATGGAGATGCCTTCGAAGACGCGCTCAAAGACATTGCTTCCGATGGCATCGACCCAGATGACGTCATGGCTACGGTGGAGATCAGCCTCGACGGCGTGGTGGTCAACGACCTTGAGGCTGAGCTGTACCCGGACGACCCCGAGAACGAGGACGAGGAGGACGACGAAGACAAGCCCGCCTAACCGAGCCAACCCGGTGCAGCGCAGAAGAGAGAAGGCCCCGCCCGGGATCGACATGGACGGGGCCTTCTCTATTGGACACAACCAGGCAACCACCTGAACGCTCCCTTGCGGGAGATCTGGCCCCGGCCCGGAAAGCCGGGAAGTCTATGGCGGCTGGTCCCTGGTTGCGGCTGGCTCAGCCGGTGGAGGTGGAAGCCACGATCGCGAGGGCGTTCGGTCCGGTCTCGATCACGCAGGGTCCGGGGTCGACCGTGTCTTCCGCGTTCGGCATCCAGGAAACGGTGACGATGCCGACGTTTGCCGTACCGTCCGGCGCCTTGACGACTTCGACCTCATCGACGGTGACGAAGCCCACCATCGGGCTGTTTTCCGCCAGCGTCGGGCTTCGGCATCACCAGCAGCGGCCGAGCTGTAGGGCGTGTATGACCACAAGTGCGAGGTGGTCGCGTCGTCGAGGATGCCGACGAGATACTGGCCATTGGTTAAATTGGCCACAGGTACAACAGAGAGACTCATTCAGGTGGTCCTAACGTTTCAGGAATGGTTGTGGTTGTCCAGCTCTATTGTCTCAGGCCTTCTCGTAGCCCTTGATCTGCCGCGGTCGCTGAGCAGTCCATGCCCTCTGCGGATTCTTGGGCAGGCGAGCGTCACGGCTCTTCACCGTTGGCGTCCAGCCTGCCGTGATCATGATGCCCCCGTTCTCATAGGTCAGCGTCTGGTAGCCCGCTCCCCTGTCATCACCAGTCATCTTGCGCCCGATAACTTCCCCGTCCTCGTAATCCAGGGCCTCGATAAGCAGCCGGGCCTCGGCGGTCGTCATCACGGTGTCGGGCTCGGGCTTCTCCTGGATCTCGGAAATCTGGGCCAGTCGCTGGCGCTCGTCATGCTCAGCACGGGCCTGGAGCATCGCCATATGCGTGAAGTCCATTGGCATTCTCAGGTCTCCTTGTTCCTGGCTCTCCAGGCCGCGATCCGGTGCGCCTCTCTGCACCACTTCCTCGGCCGTCCCGGCCCGGGTTTCCGGGGCAGGCGCTGGCCGCACCAGGCGCACGTCCTGTCAGTCGCCACCATCGGTGGGCGGTTCCCAGTCGGACATGTTCGTGATACCCCAGTTGCCACCCGTCTCGATGAGCTGCGCCAGGGCGAGCGCATGCAGGCCTTCGAACTCCAGCGTGGCCAGCTCGCCGGGGTTCCCGTCCTTGCCGTAGCGTGCGATCTGGAGGCCCGTCCGGATATGGCCACCGTCCTTGGGATGCAGCGCCACGACGTCAACGACCACGGTGTCCTCGTGGCGACCGAAATCCTGGGCCGCGATAGCGCCTAACTTGCGAATGAACTTGAAGTCTTTGAATGCCATGTCTGCGGCCCCGTCAATAGTGAATTCCCGTAACACCATTCTATTGCCGGGGACAGATCAATTGGGCAGCCTTCCTCTGTACGGCAAACGCTTCGGCTGCGAATTCTGGGACGCTGGAGGGCTCACCCGCTGCTTGCTGGGGTGTTGGTCAGCTCGTCCCACTGCGGGCAGTAGCCGTAGATGATGGCGTTCATAACTGCCCGGGCCTGGATCTCGGTGTATCCCTGCTTCTCATAGTTAGCGAGCCCCAGCCTGTAGGCGTCTTGCCCGGCTTGCTCCGACACCAGGGCAATCTTGCCCAGGCTGTTGCATACGCCCTTCGCGTAGTTCGCCAGGGAAGCCGGATCACTCGACACATTGGGGTTGGCAACTAACAGCGCGTTGTAGAGCACTGAGGCGGCCGGGTCCGGGGTAGGCGATGGAGCAGGCCCAGGTTTGATGATTGTCGTCGTTGAGCCACCACAACCGGCCAGAACCACGACCAGGACGACCGCTACGACGACAAGAACAACAGCCCTCTTATCCACCCGGCAGACCATGCCGCCGGATGCCCTGACCTGCTCGATCTCCTGTACTGCAGCCATTTCCACCTCCAGTGGCACTCGCGGCACGAAGCTTCATCGGGCTTGAATACATCCACTGTGTTCTCTTGCCCGCAAAGAGTACGCGCGGGCCAGGACCAGGCAAAGTACGAGCTGGCGAAGACCGCCATAGGGCACTGTGTGGTCATAGAGGTAGCCGAAAATCCTCTGGGACTCCTATTAACCTTCCGTAGTCAAGGCACTGCTCGGCGTAAGGTAGCTAACCTCTACGCGCGAAGTCTGGCCAGCTCCCACTACAGGCGGTTACTTAACGGTACCCCCCTTCACTATGTGTGACCATTCCCCGGCTATGCCCAATCGAACACCCGATCGAAATAGCTGCTTGACGTAGTTTGCAAGGATGGCCAGGAATGGCGCGGACGCCATTTATCAGCGAAGGCATGGATAACCGCAGGTCAGGGCATTTCCTAGCCATGATCAGGATTACATAAGAATCGTTAACGGCGGTAATTTTGTAATCACGGAGGGCCATAGGACCAGAAAATCCATTCCTGAATGCCAATTTCAAAGGCACTAAATGGCACTGTATTCCACGGAATGTTTTGGGTTCTGCGAGTGCGGCCAGGCACAGACAGGTCACGCCATACCGGGTAGTTGCTAATACAGAGGTCATGGGAAATACCTCATCCACCGCTCGCGCGGCCAGGAGTCGTGTATGGCGTCTGTCTCCATGGTATGTCTATGTGGACTGGGCAGGGTTCTTTATCGGGCGCCGAAATTTTCGATTGGTACTCGACGTGAGATCCGCAGCTCCGAGACCAGCCATGTGTGGAGTGGGGCGTCTATGGGGGACTGGGTGGTGTCGAGACCCTTCCCCTCCACCCCGAAATTGCGAACCGACAGCCGATTGATACGCAGCTCGCGCTCGCCCGTACCGACTGTTGCCCTATGCGGTGTGTGTGTCTCTGTGGGCCTTGCCCCCCGAAAATCCTGTCATCAGCCGTGTGAACCATCACGGTGACCTAAGCGTCAAAAGGCGCAGGGAGGGATACTTGTGACTACGCAACCCCCGGACGAGCATGCCCGCTACCAGCCATGGCCCGCTGCCGAACAGGCCCGCTACCAGCCACCGCCCCCACGAAATCCACCGACGCTTCCGCAGCCGCCGTACGCCTACGGACAGGGCATGGCCTACCACCAGGTACAGCCGCACAGCGCTGCTCTGGCGGTCGTTGCGTCATTCTTCATCCCCGGGCTCGGGTCGATGCTGAACGACAAGGTCGGCAAGGGGATCGGGATCTTGATCCTGTCGATCCTCGCCTGGGTCTCCGTCATCTTCCTTATCGGCTTCGTCCTCGGCCCAGCCGTATGGATCTGGGGCATGGTCGCTGCGAACAACGATGCACGCAGGTGGAACAGGGCGCACGGCATCCTGTCGTGATGGGCTGACATCATCGAAGCGAAGTACGTGACCTGGCTTCGAAGATAACCTTGCCGATCAGGCTGTGCCCGGGCTCTGGCGGTCGTGTTCCCAGCATCTTGTCTCTGACGATGCCGATCAGTTTGGAGTCAGCGATTTCCGCCTCCTTGATCCTGGCCCGGAATTTGGCTTGGAGGGCAACAGCGTCATTGGGATCAGCCGCTGTAGGGTCAGCCTGGTTCAGCTCGACCGCGTCAGCATGCGCCAGCCTGGCCGCCCACACTGAATCGTCGGCCGCCTTGGCGGCTATGAAGGCCTCCACCACCGAGTCAGGGCAAAAGGCCAGCACGTGACCTTCCAGGTCGAACCAGTTCGGAGGGGAGTATTCGTCAAGGAGGCTCTGGAGACGAGCTTCCGTCTTCGAGTCGTACCGGATGGTCTTCGTCGTGTTCCGCCGGGTCTCGGTCTGATGAGCGGTGAAAGCCAGAACCTGCTGATACACCGCCGCCTGCCGGTCTCTGAGGCTGGCCGCGCGTGCCGCGTGCAGCGTCCTGCTCGTCGTCCAGGCGTTGAAGGCGAAGCTGACAACCGATATGCCACCGGCAATCACAGCGGCTGCGATGACTGGGTTCACGAGCCAGACCGTATCGCCAGATCTCGGCCCATGCAGGGTTACGTCGTCTGTGGGGATGCAGGGCTCACCAGTACCTGCCCGAAATCCTCGTGTTCATCACAGGAATTGGCCCGTCGCGTGGTCAGTATCGGCACCGGCAACCTTCTCGGGCGCGATCATCAACCCAGGCTGGGGACGGTAGACCGCCAGGGCGAAGACATCGCCGCTCATCGCCCCGAGCGGGCAGTGAACATTGCCGTTCTGATCCAGATTCGGCCCCGGGCATGGGTATGCCTCCTGCGCCCGCTCGATGCTCCTGCGGTTGAGCGTAATAACGCCCAGGTTTGTTGCAGGGTCCTCGTGCAGATCGGCATGATCACCGATGAACTTCTCGGCCGCGTTGAATCCGGCCACGATCGGGCATAAGTGATCACACATATTCAGTCCCTCCAGTTAGTCATCAGCGTGCCCCGAAATCTCGGGTAAAGGTCATGGCGGGCGGGAGACTGCGGATCGCGTTGGTGGTGATCTCGTCGGACAGTTCCGTGCGCAAACGATCGATCGTCTGGCCCTGTAAGCCGACCACCTCGACCAGGTCCGTGACCATCTGCTCCAGCCTGGTGATGCGTTCCTGGTCCGTCATCTCCATCTCCTCGACCTCGGGTACGGCCTTCCGAGATGATCCAGGCCAACCGGCATGCTCATGTCGGGCCGCCTGGAGAAGTCGACCATGTGGGCTTCGGCCTGTTCCTCGATTGCCTGCAGTGAGCTGTCCCAGCTCATGACCGGCCCAGAATCTGCATCCTGCCTGGCGATCTGCTGGGCCATCCGCGCCGCGCGTACCCGGTCCTGACGCACGCTCGCTGGCACCCGCGAGTAGTCCAGGACCGGCTGAGCCTTGCCAGGACCGTCATGACCACCCTTCGTGTAGTCGACGACCTCTGCAGCCAGTTCCCTGCGATTGGCCTTCGGGGGAACTCCTGAGAACGAGGGCGGCTTGGTCTGGCCGGATGTGTAGTCGATCACCTCTCCCCCGATTTCGGTCGAGCTGAGGTCGTAGTTCGATCCCGGTTCCCGGTCTTTGATCGCATCACGGCGGGCCTTTTCCGCTCTCGCATGGGCAGCTCGCTTGCAATCGGGATGGCGTTTCCGGCGCCCCGATACGGGCTCATAACACTCTGGGCACGTCCGCATCTACATGACCCCCGTTCCCGCGCACGCGTGCGCAGTTCGCAGTTGATATGTGCCGCCTAAAACCCTGGCCATGCCGTTGTTGACGGCCTGACTTCCTGAGCATCCTTGCCGGGTCTTTGGCTGTGCTCTTTGGTGATGTTTGCTGCCTGGCTGTGCGCGCGGGGGCCAGGATCTTGGGCGTCCCCTTTG
>Ga0335075_10001635_pt1 | contig 36692 bp, 34 predicted proteins | sample Lox_Sample_24_FD_206723 | JGI IMG/M metagenome (GOLD analysis project Ga0335075, IMG submission 206723) | Soil microbial communities from Loxahatchee National Wildlife Refuge, Florida, United States - Lox_Sample_2.4 | ecosystem: Environmental > Terrestrial > Soil > Wetlands | place: USA... | reverse complement strand
CCAGCCCGTTGAGGCGGTGTCGCGCGGTGGTCGCCTGTTCCGGCGGGAGACCGTGCTCGGCCTGGTGCCGGTGCTCGCCACGGTGGCGGTCGTCGGGCTCGGCCTGGTCTGGGGTCCTGGCTTGCTGAGATGGATGGGGAACGGTGCCAGCCAGGGAGTCGCGGTTTTCGGCAGCCTGAAGCCATGGCTGATCCCGTACGTGGTGCTAAGCGTCGGCGCCGCCGCGCTGCTGGTCGCCCGGCGGCGCCTGCGGCCGGGGTTGCGTTCCCGGCTGATCGCCGGCTTCGTCGCGGTTGACCTGGTGGTATTCACGGTTCTTTGCGTGGTCCAGGTCAAGGTTGGGTTGCCGGTCGGTGCGAACGTCGCAAGCGGCTCCGCGGTCGGTGCCGGCGGCTCGGCTGGCGGCGGCGGCTCGGCTGGCGGCGGCGGCTCGGCTGGCGGCGGCGGCTCGGCTGGCGCGGTCGGCACCGGGGGCTCGGCTGGCGCCGGCGGCTCGGGTGGCGCGGTCGGCACCGTCAGCCTGGTTGGGTCCGGTCAGCCGCGGCCGGTCGCGGCGCTCGGGTATTCGGGGCGCTTCGCGATCTACGATCCGGACCTGCTCGATTCGGGTCAGCTGGCCGAACTCGACCCGCCCGATGTCAACGGGATCGGCGACAACCCGATGCCGTCCATGCAGGGCTACTCGTCCACGGTCGACGGCATCTACGCGTCGACCACCGGGTCGCACTCGGCCACGGGTGAAGGGCAGGACGCGCTCGCTCCGAGCGCGGTTGCGAACGGGACGCTCAACCAGCTCGATACGACGGTGCTGTTGACTCTGCCGCAGTATCTCGCCACCGGATCCGGGGGGACTGCCGGGGCGCCCGCGGCCGGGCCGCCGGGCACGGGCAAGCGCGACATATCGGCGGCGCAGGCCGCGACGACTTGGTACCTGGGCGCGATCGAGGACGTATCTCGGGTTCAGGTGCCCGGCGCCTCCGCCAAGCAGGACGCGGCGGCCGGCGTAGCGATCGGGCTGGAGACGCCGGACGGCTCGACGCGGTGGTTCCGGGCGCAGGCGAGCGGCTCCTCGAGCCTGGCCATCACGATCGCGCAGCCGGTGGCGAGCGTCGCGGTCACTGTCCAGGCGTCGGGCGGGGACGGGGCGTCCAGCGGGCACGGTGCGTCCAGCGCGTCCGGCGAGGGCGGCGGGCACGGGCGGCTTGGCGCGCTCGGGCCGGCTTCGGTTACGGTGGCGGGCGGCGGCGTGCTGGTGGCCGACGGGCAGCTGCAAGGCGCTCTTGTGCCGCCGAGCTGGACTTTCGCCGGGTTCGACGGTTCGTTCGCGGTCTTCGCCAACCACGATGCGCAGGCGCCGCTTCGGGTCGAGGCGCTGCCTGGGCGTTCGGTCTCGGGGGCGTGGATAAAGGGCTCCGGCGGCGCGCCGGCCGAGCCCGCGGCGGCCACGGTGTTCTCCCCGGACGGTGCCCGCGTTGTCCGGTCGGTGGCGGACATCCCCGGCTGGAGCGCCACGTGGCAACCCCGGAACGGCGCGGCCACCGCGCTGGCTGTCCAGCGGGACGGCCTGATCCAGGCCGTCGACGTGCCGCCCGGCCTCGGCGTTGTCACCTGGAGCTACGCACCGCAGGGCCTGGATGCCGGCCTGGCCCTCTCGCTCGCGGGAACCGCGCTTATCTTCGCCTGCTCCGCGGCGTTCCTGGTCGCCAGGCGGACCCGTTTGCGACGTATCTAAGATCCGCGACGTCGTTGAGCGGCTCGCTGTGGTTCTAGGCCAGGGGTGCGGCTCGGTTGTTCGGGGCTTGTGGCCCCCCCGCCCCGATAAACGTCCGATAGATGGGGCTTGTGGCCCCCCGGCCCCGATAGAGGGGGTTTGTGGGCCACGCGCCCCACTTGGGAGGCGCCAGGGAGGCGCCTTAGGCGGGGTTGGCGTGGTTGGCGTGGTTGGCGGGGTTGGTGATGCCTACGGCGGCGTTGAGGGCGTCGAGGGCAGAGGATTGGCGGACGGCGTCGGGCCGGTCGAACGGGCCGGTCCAGGACAGGCCGACCTGAGCCCGCCGGTTCCGGCTGTTGCGCCACAGCGAGGTCGCGTTAGCCAGGATGAAGTCGCGGTATTCGGGACGCGGGCTGCGCCGGTAGAGCTCGTAAAGGTTCCGCACGAAGATGCCCTTGAACTGGGGGCGGTCGCGGTCGTTGGGCGCGGTCTGGCGCTCCATCGGCTCGGTGAGAATGCCCGGCGGCACCGTCAGGTCGCGCAGTGCGGCCGCCGCGATCGCGTTGGCCTGCCCGAGGCAGCCCGGGTCGCCGGTGAGGTCGTGCAGCACGGCCAGCCCGCCGATGATCACGCCCTGGTTGTAGGTCCAGGTTGTGCCGCCGTTGTTGGCGCAGCGGGCGTTCAGGCCGTCGTTGACCAGGTCGGCCGGGCCGATCATCCCGCTGGCCTGGAACCACTGCCACTCGCGCTGCGCCCAGGTCAGGTAGCCGTCCTGGCCAGCGGGCGCGCGCTGAGCCAGGAGGCCGGCGATGAGCAGGAACAACTCGTTCGGTATCGCGTTCTTGTAGTCCTTGCGGCGCGTCCACCACACGCCGCCGCCGCACACGTCGTCCCAGCCGGTCGCCATCCCGGCGAACAGCGCCCGCGCCTGGTCGAGGTAAGTCGCCTCGCCGGTAAGGTCGAACGCCGCGATCCAGGCCAGCGCCCACCAGCCGTCGTCGTCGTAATACTCGTTGCTGAAGCCAGGGTGGATCCGCGCGGCCCGGCCGAACGTCGTGGGAATCACTTCCTGGTACCTGGGCTCGCCGGTCCGCTGGGCGTGGTGGATCAGGGCGTTCAGCGCGTTCGCGCTGTTCCACCAGCCCGCGGTCTTCCACAGCCCGGTCCTCGGCTTGTACCAGCGCTGCAGGGCGGCGGCCGCCTCGTCGGCCCAGGCCCGGTACTGCGCCGGGTCCATGGCTACGGGGTCGGGTGGTTGTCCGGGTGCCCGGCGCTGAAGTGGGCAAGCGCGGGCACGATGGTGGCCAGGGTGAGCCAGCGGGTCAGCGAGTTGCGCGGCAGCAGGGCAAGCGTGACCCAGGCCACCGCGGTGTACCAGGGCAGCGACCACGGGGCCACAAGCACCCAGGCGAACGTCAGCGCGCAGGTTGCCGCCAGCACGGCCGGGACGTCGGGTGAAAGCCTGTTGTACAGGTACCAGGCCAGGGCGAGAAGCAGCGGCCCCCACAGCACGCTCATCAGCGTGTTTACCGCCGCGTCGTGCCCCGGGTACACGTGGTGGGCGACGATCTGGTACAGCCACCAGAAAGACGGCGAGATCACCCGGTCCGACGCCGAGAACGGCGCCTTGAGCGAGCTCACGCCGTAGCTGAAGAAGTACAGCCCGAACGTGACCACGGCCGCGATCGCGCCGGTGCGCAACAGCCTGGCCCAGTCGCGTTCGCGGATCAGCGGCACGGCGATGCCCAGCGCGACGAATATCGCGTTTATCTGGATCGCGCCGGTCACGCCGATCAGCGCGCCGACCGCGAGGTCGTGCCAGACGGTGGTGCCGCGGCGCGAGATCATGATCGCCGCGATCCCGGCCAGCGCCAGGAAGACCTCGAGCTGGGCCCCCATGACAAGCAGGTAGATCAGCAGAGGGTTCGCCACCCAGATCAGCCCGGCCCGCACCGGGTCGGCCGCGAAACGCAGCAGCAGGTACCCGGCGGCCACGAACGCGGCCCCGGTCATGATCATCAGGATCCAGATGGTCAGCCAGGGCTTGTTGCCGCCGACGAGCGCCGCGGCCAGCTGCGTCCAGGTGGCTATCGGGCCGTACACCGACGGGGTCGTCCGCCAGCGAGGGTCGATCAGCGCCGTGTACGGATTGTGGATGCCGCCTGGCAGGTAGGTCGGCAGGAAAGTGTACGGGTTGCGGCCGAGCGCGGCGATGCGGCCGTACGTGGCGTAGCTGGCCGGATCCGACGTTCCGACCGGCGTGATGTTCACCACCAGCGCGACCACCGCCGTCGCGGACCAGAAGACCCGCCGCGGGCTCGGCCGCCAGCCGAGGCTGTTGGCCCACAGCATCCCGGCCAGGCCCAGCGTGCACAAGATGATGCCGGCGTACATGATGACGTTGGTGGGGTCGGGGTAGAGCAGGGGCGCGCCCAGCCGGCGGGCCAGCGCGGACAGCGGCAGCAGCACCGGCAGCGTGGCCGCGCTCGCGCCCGGGGCGGTCGCGCACAGGCCGGTGAATACGATGAGCCCGAGCCCGAGCGCGGTCACGGACACCGCGGGCAGCGGCCGGGACAGCGGGCTGGACTTGAGCGCCCGGATGAGCACGCCCATCAGCGCCTCGACCCGGCCGCCTGGTATCGGCGGCTCGGCGAGCTTCGTGGCCTGCGTGTCGGCGGGACCGCCCGGCGTTACGTCCGCAGCCGCGACGTCCTGCCCCCTGGTGGTCGTGCCCCGTGGCATCCCGTCACCCCGTGCTTGGGCAGCCGACGTTCACGGCCGTACCTCGCCATTCCCTATGCTCACAGTAAAGGAGGGTAGCGCGGCCGCCGACCTTCTCGCGTTCGTTGCTGATCATCACCCACCTCCCGGTAAGGCCGAATTGCCTGCAGGGGGCGTATCCAGTGGCCGGGATGCGGTTAGCTGATGACCATGTTTCGGTCGTTCGCCGGGCGATGGCGGGGTGCCCAGTGGAAGGGTGCCCGGTGGAGGGGTGTACTTCGCCGGCACTGGCTGTTCGCCGTCGTCCTGGTCTGTGCCGCGGCGCTGCGCGTCGTGGTGCAGGAGGCCTACCGGCCGGCGCTGATCTTCCCCGACAGCGAGCGGTACCTGCAGTACGCCCAGGCCTTCCTCAACGGAACCTGGGCTCCGGACTGGCTGCGCACCAGCGGCTACTCCCTGCTGCTCATGCCGGCGGTGCTGATGCACGACCTCGCGGTGGTCGCCGCCGCGCAGCACCTGCTCGGTCTGGCCAGCGCGGTACTGATCTACGCAACGCTGATCCATTTCGCCGCCCGGCGCTGGGTGGCCACGCTGGCGACCGTCCCCGTCCTGTTCGATCCCCTGCAGCTGGATATCGAGCAGTACGTCCTGACCGACGTCAGCGCCACGTTCCTGGTGCTGGCGGCGCTGGTGGTGCTGGTGTGGAAACGGGACGCGATCGGCCGGGCGGCGCCGGCGGCGGCCGGCCTGCTGATCGCCGCCGCCGCGCTCATCAGGGAATCCGACCTGGTGGTGATCATCCCGGCGGTGCTTTACCTGATGGTCGTCGTCCGGCCGTGGCGGCGACGGGTGGTTATGGTGGGGCTGCTGCTGGCCGGCTTCCTGCCCCCGGTGCTCGGCTACCTGGGCTGGCACGAGGTGTGGTACGGAACGTTCGACTTCGTCGACTACGACAGCCAGTTCGTGTACGGGAGGATCGCGCAGTTCGCGGACTGCAAGGGCGTGTCGATGCCCGCCTACGAGCGGTCGCTGTGTCCCCCGCAGCCGGCCGCGCGGCTCGACCCGAACTTCTACATGTGGGACCCGCACTCGCCGCAGGTGGTGTTCGAGCCTCCGCCCGGGATGGACAAGAGCACAGTCATCGCCGACTTCGACCGGCGGATCATCGAGCACCAGCCGCTGGCCTACCTGAAGGCGGTGGGCGGCGACGTGCTCTACAGCTTCTCCCCCGTGCGCGGGGACGGGCCCGAGCACTACCCGGTCACCTACCATCAGTTCCTGCCGTACTTCCGGGCCGACAAGCAGGCGCGGGCCGCGCTGCAGAACTACACGGGCACCGGCCCGCACCTGCAGCCCGCGCTGGCCAGCTTCCTGACCAGCTACGGACGGTACTTCTGGGTGCCCGGGCCGCTGCTCGCCGCCGGCCTGGTGGTGGGCCTGGCCGGGATGGCCGGGGTCGGGAGGAAACGACGGGTTCCGCGTGGGAGAAGGGTGGGAGTTCCGGGCGGGAAGAAAGGCCTGCGGGGGCCGTGCCTGCTTTTCTCGCTTGGCACGATCGCGGTGGTGATGCCGCCGTTCCTCATCGCCACCTTTGACTGGCGGTACGAGATGCCTCAGCTTTCGCTGATCCCGGTCGCCGCCGTCGTCGGTGTGCTCGTGTTGACCGGAGCGGGAAGCGGGACCGCCGACCAGGCTGACCAGGAATTGCAGGCGATCGTGTCTAACCCGGATGCCGGTCGTCTGTCAGACTCTGGACATGCAGAAGATCTCCCTGGACGCACTGGCCCGCGAGCACCTGAAGCGGGCCCGGTCGGCGCCGAGCGGGCGCAGCGCCGAGACGGTATACGGTGGGCACGAGCACGTGCTGCGCCAGACGCTGGTGACGTTGGTCGAAGGCCAGTCAATGGGTGAGCACGAGAACCCCGGCGAGGCCACCATCACCGTGCTGCACGGGCGGGTGCGGATCACGGCCGGGGCAGACACGTGGGAGGGACGCGACGGCGACCTGCTGATCGTGCCAGAAGCCCGGCACAACCTCGAGGCGGTGGAGGATTCCGCGGTGCTGCTCACCGTCGCGAAGGCGGAAGGCCCGCCGGGCGCGGAAAGCTGAGCTGGACGGGAAACCGGGGCTGGACGGGAAACCGGGGCTGGACGAGAACCACGGGCCGTTCGGCATGATCGCCCGGTGGGGCGGTCGCGCCGCGATGATGGCGGTCACCGGGGCGGTGCTTGCGGGCGTGGTTGCCGGTTGCTCGAGCCCGCCTGTGGTTGCGCGGGGTTCGGTGAGCTCGTGTTTTGCGTTCGGGGAGGCTGCCATAAGTCACCGTGTCACGGTGACCGCGCTGCCGCCGGCCTGCCGGGGCCTGAGCCACGCCGAGGTGAACGAGGCAATGAGCCGGGCGCTGCATGCCGCGGTGGCGGGGGTTAGCGGGAAGGTGCGCCAGCGCGAGCTCATCGGCCGCGACAGCCGGTACGTGTCTGCGCTGTTCAGTGCGGTCCCGGCGGCCAGCCAGCCCGCCGTGGCGGCCACGCCCGTGGTCCCGCCCAGCACGAGCCAGCCCAGCACGAGCCAGCCCAGCACGGGCCCGCCCAGCCAGGTCGCGCTGAGCTTGGCCGCGCTGGCCACCTGGCTGGTCACGGTCGGCCTGGGCGCCTCGATGATGGCACGGTGGATTATCCGGGCCCGGCCCGGCCGGGGTGCGGCGCGGAACTTCGCCCACATGGGGCTGGCCACCGCGAGCCTGGGCACGTGGATCGGCTACCTGGCCACCGGCGTGGTCGGCGTGGCCTGGGCCGCCTGCGGGCTGCTGCTCGCGACGGCCAGCCTGGGCATGACGCTGGTGTTCCTGGCCCCCGCCCGCGATCCAGGGGATGCCGGTGACCTCGCCGCGCACCGCGACACCTCCACGACACGCGGCACTTCGGGGGGGCGGCCTCCACCGGCCCTGCTCGTCGGCGTGCATATCGCCGCCGCCTGCGCGACTATCCTGCTCGCAACTTTGACCGCCGCGGGCGCGGCTTGAACCCGCAGCACTTCAGCCACGTATATCCGGTTGTGGGAGGCGTGGTTGTGGTGGGCAGGCACCGCAAACCCAAACCGGACCGGCGGCAAATGAGGCTGCGGGTCGCGGGAGCGGTGCTGCTGGCCGGGTCCGCCTGCGTTCACCTGAGCCTGTACCTGACCGGGTACCAGTCGATCCCGACGATCGGCTGGCTGTTCCTTTTGCAGTTCGCGGTGGGGTTCGTGCTGGCAGCGGGGGCGCTGGTGACGTACAGCCGGATGGCTGCCGCCGCCGGTGCCGCGTTTGCGCTGTCCACGCTCAGCGCGTACCTGCTGGCGGTGCGGATCGGGTTGTTCGGCTTCAGGGAGATCCGCACCAGGGCCGGGATCGCCGCCGGGCTGATCGAGGTGGCCGCCTTCGCCACGCTGGCCCTGGCCGCGATGGCCAGTGAGAGCGCGCGCGGCGCCACCGGCGCGGCAGAAGGGGCCGCCGGGCGCGCCAGCTTGACCGCCCGGGTGCGGGCGTGGATGCAGGCGGCCGCGTCGATGGTGATCGTGGCGGTCGGTGCGGTCTCGGTGCTCGCCCTGGCCTTGTTCGGCGTCGCGGTGGCCGACGCGGCCTCGCCGCCTCCGGCTGCTGCCGCGGGCGCCCGGGTCACGCTGAAGACCGCGAAGGTCGGCGGCGCCACCGTGCTCACCAACGCCAGCGGCCGCACACTGTACTGGTTTGATCTGGACACCTCCACCACCTCCAGATGCACCGGCACGTGTGCCGCCTACTGGCCGCCGGTCAGCGGCACGCCCGTAGCCGGACCTGGCGTCACGGGCAGGCTCGGCACCATCGACAGGCCCGGCGGCGGCGTGCAGGCGACGTACGATGGCCATCCGCTCTATACCTATATCGGCGACGACGGCCCGGACCAGGCGCAGGGGAACGACCTCGACCTCAACGGCGGCCTGTGGTACGAGGTAAGCGTGTCACGCTGAGAAGCGCGGGGGCTTGCCAGGGCTAGGCGCTGGTGAGAAGGATTGGCCAGTATGGGCGTGCCGGACGTGCCGGCCTCGCTGCGGTCGTGGATGTCGGCTGTGAGCGAGATTGTCCGGGCGGTCAATGCCGCCGAGCAGCCGGAGAACGTCCTGGCCCGGGTGGCGGAGCAGGCCTGCGAGCTCATCGGGTTCGAGTTCTGCGCGGTGATGCTGGCCGACGAACGGCGGGAGTGCCTGCATATCGCCGGGTGCAGCGGTCTCACACCGGATTACCTGGCCCGGGTCAGCGCCGGCCACGGGCTGCGGATCCATCCGCCCGGCGCCGACCTCGACACGCCGGCCGCCCGCGCGTTCCGGGAGAACCGCACGATCGTGGTCCCCGATGTGCGCCGGGCCAGTCCCTACGGCATGCTGCGCCAGCTTGCGCCCACGCAAGGCTACCGGGCCCTGCTGGCATCGCCGCTGCGCGGCTCGGGCGCCCTGGCCGGAGTCATCGTCGCCTACTCGGTCGCCGCACGGCGGTTCAGCGGGCCCGAGCTCGAGCTCATCGAGTTGCTCGGCGGCCAGGCCGCGATGGCGCTTGAGACCGCGCGCCTGCGAGCCGAGCAGCAACAGGTGATCAGGGAGCTGTCCGCGGCCAACGACGAGCTGCGCCGGGGGCGGGCGCTCGTCGTCGCGTTGCTGCGGCAGCAGCAGCGGCACCTGGCCGACGTGCAGGCCAGGCTGTCGGGAGACCTGATCGGCGACCTGCTGCGGGACACCGGACCGGTCAGGCGGCAGGCCATTCTCGACCGGGCGGCGGCGATCGGGCACGACCTGTCCCGGCCGCATGTACTTGGACTGCTGAATGTTGACGGCGCGCTCGCGTCCGCCGTGCGGCTGGCCGAACTAGCCAGGGCCGCGGCCAAGCAGGGCCACCTCCCGTTGGCCGGACAGCACGACGGGGCCTACGTCGTTCTGCTGCCGGCCGAGCCAGACCCCGGCGACGCGCTGCGCCGGCTCCTGGCCAAAGCCGAGCAAGCGGCGGGCGCGCGGGGAATGGCCACCGTGGTCGCCGGGCCGGTGGTGCGCGACCCGGCCGGGTACGCAACGGCGTTCCGGGTCGCCCGCGGCGCGGCGGCGCTGCGCCGGGCCAGTGGCCAGGGCGGTTTCGTGGACGTCGGCCAGCTCGGCCTGTCTGCGCTGCTGCTCGAGACGGGCACGCCGGACGCGCTGCGGCGGTTTGCCGCGGCGGCATTGCACGGTATCGAGGCGCACGAGGAACGCTACGGTGGGGACCTGCTCGCCACGCTGCGAGCGTGGCTCCGGGTCGGCTGCTCGACCGCGCTGGCGGCGGACGCCCTGGTCGTGCACCGCAACACGGTGGCGTACCGGCTCGCCCGCATCGAGCAGCTCACCGGGCGCAGCTTGCGCGAGGCCGGCGTGCGCCTCGAGCTTGAGCTCGCCCTGACGATCCGCGACATCGTCCGTCTCGACGCGCCGGGGTGACCGCGGCGTGTTGTGATCGCGACCAGCATGTCGCGGTCATTCCTGGGCTGATGCACATGGCGGGATGGCCCGGCCCGGCGGCAGCATCGAAGGGGGTGTCGTGCCCCGCCTATGCTGCGCCGGGGCCGCGAAATCCGGGAGGTCGCCGTGAAACCGCCGCCGTTTTCCTATGCCGCGCCGACAAGCCTGGACGAGGCCATCGGATTGCTGGCCGAACACGCCGCCGTCGAGCCGCGGGTGCTGGCCGGCGGCCAGAGCCTGATCCCGCTGATGAACTTCCGGCTGGCCAAACCTGGCTTCCTGGTCGACCTGCGCCGCGTCGCCGGGCTGAGCGGCATCAGGCCAGACGGCGACGGCCTGGTCATCGGGGCAATGACCACGATGTCCGAGCTCGAGCGGTCGCCCGAGGTGGCCATGGCCGCTCCCCTGCTGGCCGAGGCGGTCGGGCTGGTCGCGCACACCCCGGTGCGCAACCGCGGCACGATCGGCGGCAGCCTGGCCCACGCCGACCCCGCGGCCGAACTGCCCGCGGTGGCACTCTGCCTGGACGCTGAGCTGGTGGCCGCCGGGCCGAGCGGATCGCGCCTGATCCCCGCGGCGGAGTTCTTCACCGGCCCGTTCAGCACCGCCCTGGCGCCCGACGAGATCCTCACCGAGGTCAGGATGCCGGCCCGGCCCGGCGGGCACGCGTTCATAGAGTTCTCCCGGATCCACGCCAACTTCGCCGTGATCGCGGTGGCTGCGCTGGTCGAGCTAAACCCGGACGGCGACAGAATCGCACGCGCAGCCCTGGCCGTCACCGGGGTGGCCCCGACGGCGATCCGCGTCACGGCAGCCGAGCGCGCCCTGGCCGGTGCCCCGGCCGGCGACGGGGCCGGCGCGGCGGCGGGCGGCGGGGGGGCGGGAAGCGCGGCGGCGGCCGAGGCGGCACGAGTCGGCGTCGAGGGGCTGACCCCGGCCGGTGACCTGCATGCCGGCCCGGAGACCAGGCTGGCCCTGGGCCGTATCTACCTGCGGCGCGGGATCGAACTTGCCATCTCACGCGCCAGGAACGAGAGGTGAGAAAGCGGTGAATGACACCACCACGATCGGCCTGACCGTCAACGGGCAGCCCTGCGTGGCCGAGGTCGAGCCGCGGCGGCTACTTGTCGACTTCCTCCGCGAGGACCTCGGCCTGCCCGGCACCCACATCGGCTGCGAACACGGCGTGTGCGGAACCTGCACGGTGCTGCTGAACGGCGCCAGCATCCGCTCCTGCATCACCCTGGCCGTCCAGGCCGACGGCGCGGAGATCAGCACGGTCGAGGGCCTGGCCCGCGACGGCGAGATGCACCCGCTGCAGGACGAGTTCGCGGACAGGCAGGGCCTGCAGTGCGGCTACTGCACCCCGGGAATGCTGATGCGGGCCTGCGAGATCCTGGCCGAGAACCCGGATCCGACCCCGGCCGAGGTGCGCTCGGCCATCGCCAGCAACCTGTGCCGGTGCACCGGCTACCAGTTCATCATCGAGGCCGTGATCGGCGCCGCCGCCCGGATGCAAGCTGGAGGCTCTGTCATGAAGAAGGCGATGTCGTGACCGCTCCCCCGGTCCGTGACCACTCCCGCCAGCGGCGCTGGGTGGGCCAGTCGATCCGCCGCGTCGAAGACCCGAAGTTCCTGCTTGGCCGGGGCGGCTACATCGCCGACCGGATAACCCCAGGCACCCTGCACGCGGCCGTGCTGCGCAGCCCGCACCCGCACGCCAGCATCGTCCGGATCGAGACCGCCGCCGCCCAGGCCGCGCCGGGCGTGCGCGCGGTCATCACCGGAAAGCAGGCGGCCGAACTGTGCGATCCGATGCCCGACTTCGGCCCCGACCCGGCCCGGCACACCTGGCGCTGCCTGGCCGCGGACAAGGTGCGGTACGTGGGCGAGGGCGTCGCGGTGGTCGTGGCTGACAGCAGGTACCTGGCCGAGGATGCGCTGGAATTGATCGAGGTCGACTACGAGCCGCTGCCCGCGGTGACCGACCCCGAGCGCGCCCTTGACGACGGCGCTCCGCTGGTACACGAGGCCCTGGAGTCCAACTGCGCCTACGAGCGCACCTTCGACTTCGGCGACGTGGAGCGGGACTTCGCCGAGGCCGACGTGGTGATTACCGACCGGCTGCGCTGGCACCGCTCGGGCGGGCAGCCGCTTGAGACCGTCGGCGCGATCGCCGAGTACGACCCGGGCAGCGGCAGCTTCACCGTCGACACCAACACGCTGAGCTTCACCAGCTATCTGTTCATGGCCGCCAACACGCTCAAGGTGCCGGCCAACAGGCTGGACATCAGGCCCGTGCCGGCCGGCGGAAGCTTCGGCTCCAAGCTGTTCGCCAACAAGCCGGCGGTGATCGCCGCCATGTGCGCGCGGGCCACCGGCCGGCGGGTCGCCTACCTCGAGGACCGGGTCGACAACATCGCCAACTGCGACCATCACGGCTCGGACCGGGTCTACGCGGTCGAGCTCGCGATGATGCGAGACGGCACCATGCGCGGCCTCAAGATCGACGTGATCGATGACTACGGCGCCTACATCCAGTTCGGCGTGGGTCACCACGGCAACGCCCTGGCCCAGGTCGTCGGCCCGTACACGATAGGCAGCGTGCGGTACCGGGTGCGCGCCGCGCTGACCAACAAGAACCAGCAGGGCGCGTACCGGGGCTTCGGCTCCGAGGTGAACAACTGGATGCTCGAGCAGATGGTGGACAAGGCCGCGCGGGAACTTGGCCTGGACCCGGTCGCAATCAGGCGCAAGAACTTCATCCACCAGTTCCCGCACTTCATCCCGACCGGCAACGTCTACGACTCGGGCAACTACGACGCGGTGCTCGACAAGGCGCTCGAACTGGCCGACTACGGCCACTGGCGGGCCGAGCAGCGCCGGCTCCTCCAGGAGAACCGCTACATCGGCATCGGGGTGATCTCCGCGCAGGAGCGCAGCGTGTTCTCCGCGACTGAGTTCTGGTTCTGGTTCGACGAGCCGGGCGCGCCGGTGACCTCCACCCCGGAGTCGGTGACGCTCAAGGTCGATGCCACCGGCGGGATCACCGCGATCCTTTACTCGTGCGCGTTCTGGGGCAACAGCCCGGAGACGATGGTGTCGCAGTTCGTCGCGGAGGAGTTCGACTGCAGTCCGTACGACGTCTCTGTCGTCTACCACGGCAGCCGCGACGGCCTCCCGGCGACCGGGCCCGGCGGCTCGCGCACCACGGTGATGCTGGCAGGCGCGGTCGAGGGGGCGGCCGGGAAGATCAAGGACAAGGCCAGGCGGGCCGCGGCTCACCTGCTCGAGATCGACCAGGGCGACCTGGAATGGGCCGACGGCGGCTTCCGGGTCAGGGGCGACCCGGAGCGGCGCAAGTCGCTCGGTGAGATCGCGGTCATGCTGCACCTGTTCAAGCACAGCTTCCCCGAGGACATCGAGAGCGGGCTTGACGGGTCCAAGGTGTTCGACCACCCGTACACGACCATGCCGTCGGCGGACCGGAAGGATCTCGGCGTCTTCTACCCGTTCATGGGCCACGCCTGCCACGTCCCGGTCGTCGAGGTCGACATCGAGACCGGCGCGGTCACGTTCCTGCATTACGCGGCGGTGCACGACTGCGGGACGCTGGTGAACCCGCGCTCGCTGGCCGGGCACATCGTCGGCGGGACGGCCCAGGGCATCGGGACGGCCCTGTACGAGGAGTACGTCTACGACTCCGACGGGCAACTGCTGTCCTCCAGCTACCTGGACTACCTGATCCCGTCCGCGATGGAGGTCCCCGAGCTGGTGATCGGCCACGTCGAGACGCCGTCGCCGTACACCCCGCACGGGGTCAAGGGCGGCGGGGAGGGCGGCAGGATGATGGCGCCCGCCGCCATCAACGCCGCGGTCAACGACGCGCTGGCGCCGCTCGGCGTCCGGCTCACCGAGCTGCCGATGACCCCGGAACGGATCCTGTCGGCGCTGCGGGCGGCTGGCGCAACCGGATGAGCGCGCCGGTCGCCGTGGTGACCGGGGCCAACCGGGGAATCGGCCGCGCGATCGCGGTGGCGTTCGCGGAGGCCGGGTACGCGGTCGCCGCGGCGGCCCGCGATCCGGCCAGCCTGGCCGACACGCTGGCGGAGGCAGAGAAGGCGGGGGCGGGGAAGACGGGGGCGGGGAAGACGGGCGGGGCCGTGGTCCCGCTGGCCTGCGACGTGCGCGACGAGGCGTCGGTCGCGGCGCTGGCCGAACGGGCCGAACGGATCGGCCCGGTGCACGCGGTCGTGGCCAACGCCGGGGTGGCCGGGCCCACCGCGCCGCTGCACGAGATCACGCTGCGGGACTGGCGGGAGACGGTGGCCACCGACCTCGACGGAGTGTTCCTCACGTTCAGGGCGTTCATCCCGGCCATGATGGCGCGCCGGGCCGGCAGCCTGACCGCGATCTCGTCCATGACCGGCAAGCGCCCGCTGCTCGGCCGCACGCCCTACGCCGCGGCGAAGATGGGCGTGATCGGGCTGGTCCGCACGCTGGCCACCGAACTCGGCCCCTACCAGATCCGGGTCAACGCGGTCTGCCCCGGCGCCATCGCCGGGCCGCGGATGGAGCAGGTGATCCGCGGCCAGGCCGCCGTCCGCGGGATCGCCGAGGACCAGGTCCGCGGCGAGGTGACCGCCTCGTCGCCGCTTGGCCGCATGGTCCGGCCCGGGGAGGTGGCGGCGGCGTGCGTGTACCTCGCCTCCGACGGCGCGACCGCGATCACCGGGGAGGACCTCAACGTCACCGCCGGCGTCGTCATGTACTGATCTCGGGAAGGAGACCGATGAAGATCATCGACCTCTCGCAGGACATCTACGAGGGCATGAAGGTGTACCCCGGTCACCTGAAGACCGTGCAGTTCGAGCACTCCACACACGAGGAGACCGCACCCAGGTTCGACAGCGGCTTCTCCTTCCAGACCACCGGGTTCATGCTCAACGACAACGGGCCCACGCACTGCGACTCCTTCTCCCACCTCGATCCCGACCCGTCGGCGGCCACGATCGACCAGATGCCGCTCGAACTGTTCTACGGCCCCGCGGTGTGCCTGGACGTCACGAGGTTCGCGCCGCGCACGGACATCACGGCCGAGGACCTCGACCGGGTCGAGGCTTCCTCACCGGTGAGCGTGGAACCCGGAGACATCGTCCTGTTCCACACGGCCACCTGGAACCGCTTCGCTGGGGACAAGCGGTACCTGTCCGAGTTCCCCGGCCTCGGTGAGTCGGGCAGCGAGTGGATCGTCCGCCGCCGGGTGAAGACGTTCGGCGTGGACAGCCCCACCCCGGACAACCCGACAAGCACCAGCTACCCGTGCCACATGATGTGCCGCCGGGAGCACATCACGCACTACGAGAACCTGGCCAACCTGGACCAGGTGGTGAACACCAGGTTCACGTTCGCCGGCTTCCCGCTCAAGCTCCGGGGCGGGCACGGCGGCCCGACCCGCGCCGTGGCCCTTGTTGGCTAGCAGGGTTGGCTAGCAGGGTCGGCTAGCAGGGTGGGCTAGCAGCGTCGGCTAGCAGCGTCGGCTAGCAGCGGCCGGCTGGGGCAGGTGACACCACGGCCCGTTCGGATCAATGATTTTTATAGGCCTAACGGGCCGTGGTGCTACGGTCCGGCCAGCTAAGGACGGAACCCGGCGAGGGAGGCTGCTTGGACACGACGCGTGAGGTGGCGGCGCGGATGGCCGCGGCGGCGGCGCAGTGGCTCGACGCGCTGGATCCGGCGCAGCGGATGGCGGCCGCGGGCGACGGGCCGAGCGCCGACGCGCAGGCCGACGCCGAGCGCAGGCGCTGGTTCTACACCCCGACCGACCACGGCGGCCTGACGCTCGGCGAGCAGCGGCCGGCCCAGCAGCGGCTGGCCCACGAGCTGGTCGCGACCGGCCTGTCGGAGGCCGGATACGTCACCGTGGCCACCATCATAGGGCTTGACAACGTGCTCGACCGGGTGGAGGGCTGGTCCGTGGACTGGGGCCGCGAGCGCGGGCGCGACCCCGGGGTGTATTACCTGCGGGTGTTCGGGTCGCCCGGCGGGCAGGCGCCGTGGGGGTGGCGGTTCGGCGGGCACCACGTGTCGCTGAACTATCTGGTGGCGGGCGGCGTTGTCCGCTCGGTGACGCCGTGTTTCCTTGGGGCCGACCCTGCCGTCTCTCCGCTGCTCGGGCCCTCTGCGCTGCGGCCCCTGGGCGGGGCGGAAGACCTGGCGCGCGAACTGGTCAGCTCGCTGGACCCGGGACAGGCGGCCCGGGCGATCCTGCTCGACCGGGCGCCGCCCGACATCGTCGGCGGCAACCGCACGCGGCTGGCCGACGGCGATCAGATGATGTACCTGCGGGACCTGTGGCGGCGGCCGTTTACCGAACCCCCGCTGGCCGGGCGGATCGCCCAGATGGACGCCGACGGCGAACGGGCCTCAGGCTACACCGCCGAGGACTTCGATCGGGTCGCGCTGACCTCGGTGCCGAAGGGGGTGCCGGCTGTCGAACTCGACGCCGGGCAGCGGGATCTGCTGCGCGCGCTGCTTGGTGCCTACCTGGGGCGGGTCCCTGAGGGACTGTCGCCTGAGTTCGGGGATGACGCCGCGCTTGACGGGGTGTTCTTTGCCTGGGCCGGGCCGGTTGGGGTCGGACTACCGCATTACTACCGGCTGCAGGGCCCTGGGCTGCTGGCCGAGTACGACAACACCCAGCGGGGCGCGAACCACGCCCATTCGGTGTGGCGCGACCCGGCGGCGGATTTCGGGTACGACGCACTCGGGGTACACCTGGCTGCTTACCACAGAGATTAGTTCCCCGGTCCGTAGAGACCGAAGATCAGGCGCGGGTCGCCCGGGCGGAACGTGCCCAGGAACTGCGAGCTGTCGCCGATCGCGCGGCAGCGGGCCAGCAGGTCGTGTCCGAGCGCGAGCTGCCGCCGCTGCCAGGCCTCGAGGGCGACGGGGACGTTTCCGCCCGCGGCCGTGAGTTCCTCGGCCAGTGCCCAGGCGTCGGCGGCGGCCTTCGCGGTCCCGGCCGCCGCGTGCGGGCGCACGGCGAAGGCCGCGTCTCCGATCAGGCAGATCCGCCCGAACGCCATCTGGGACACCTCGATGTCGTAGACGACCTGGACGAACGGCTCGGCAATTTGCGTCGCCAGCTCGGCCAGCGGGGCCGCGAGCAGCCTTTTGGCGTTCTGCCGCATGGCTTCAAGCGCCTGGTCGGTGGCGGCGCCAGGCGGCAGCGATACCGGCCGCCGCACCCCGTCGCGGCCGGTCATGAGCCCATCGAGCGCGGGGCCCGCGGCGACGTTGACGTACCAGACCATGTTGATCAGGCGATCCGGGGCCCGGACGGAGCCGTCAGGGCCGGGGATGGGGTAGATGAGGATGTGGCTGTCCGGCAGCACCTGGTAGGTGATGGCGTCGGCGAACAGCGCTCGGGTGGCCTTCGTTGCCTCGCGCTCAGGCAGCGTGCCGCGCCAGGCGACGTAGCCCGAATAGGCGGGCCTGGCCTGCGGCTGGAGCTTGGCGCGGGAGGCGGAGCCAACGCCGTCGGCGCAGACGAGCAGGTCCGCCTCGGCTTGCTGGCCGGTGGCGAGCGTCACGCCGACTCGTTCGCCGCGCTGGGCGAAGGCGGTGACCTCGGCGTTGAGCTGGTAACGTTCGGTGCCGAACAGGGCGAGCATGGACCGGTAGAGGGTGTGCCAGGACGAGAATACGTACCGGTGCCGCTGCTCGTACTTGACGCTGCCGTCGCGGTTGAGGAATCGGATCCAGTTGGTGGTCGAGCACACGTCCTCGGGATCCATGCCGCCGCGCTCGACCAGGTACCTGAGCACGATGTCGAGGGCGGCGAGGCCGGCGCCGCGCGCGGCCAGGGCGGCCGGGGAGCGCTCGAAGACGTGGACGTCACAGCCCGCGTCGCGCAGTACCAGTGCCGCGGTCAGGCCGCCGATCGAACCGCCGACGACGCTGACCGCGGGCATCGCGCGCACTGGGTTTGCGTTAGGGGCGGCCGAAGGTGGCGACCTTGACGACGGCCATCTCGAACAGCACCCGGCGCTCGTCCATGGCCGGATCGCGCAGGGCGTAGGGCGGCTCGTTGCCTGTGTACTTGACCCAGATCCGGTCGAGCTGATCGGTCACACGCTGGCCCTCGACCGGGTCGTCCTCGGAGATCTCCCGCTTCACGACGGTCTTGATGCTGATCCAGTGATAGGTGTTGGCCGGGTTGATCAGGATGAAGGTGGCGTACGGGGCCTTGCGCAGCCAGTCGGTCTTCTTACGGTGCGTGGCCAGGTTGAGCAGCACGGTGTCGCCCTCGTAATCGAACCAGACCGGTGTCAGGTTGGGGTGCTCGGCGCGGCTCGTGACGGCGACGACGGCGGTGACCGGCTCGTCGAGCAGTCGCTTGAAGCTGGGGTCCAGGTCGTTCAGGCTGGAGAGGGTTTCGTGTTCCCCGACTGTGAACTGGCCCGGCTGGGTGCCCTCGGCGACGTCCTTGAATTTCGCCACGGTGATCGTCACTGGATGCTCCTTTGCTTATGCGTTTTGCTGCTGGCTTTGTTCGTGGGGCAGGGCAGGCCGGGCACCGGCTGGCGGCCGGCTTGGCCGCGGCTTGCGTCCATGATCGCGGGATAGGCCGCCGGGTCTACCTGGACGTCGATGATCGTGGGGCCGTCCCGGGCGGACGCTTGGCGTAGTGCGGCGGCCAGTTCGGTCTCGGTGCCGGCCGTCGCGGCCGCGGCGCCCATGGCCTCGGCGGCGCGGGCGTAGGAGACCGGGCCGAAGTCGACCGCGCCGGCCCCGCCGTGGCCGGCCGGGCGTTGCTTGATCTTGATCAGGCTCAGGGAACTGTCGTTGAACACCAGGACCGCGATGCGCAGCCTCAGGCGGACGGCGGTCTCGATCTCGGCCAGGGTCATGCCCAGGCCGCCGTCGCCGGTGAACGCGACGACAAGCTGTTTTTGGTCGCACGGCTGTTTTTGGTCGCACGGCTGTTTTTGGTCGCACGGCTGTTTTTGGTCGCACGGCTGTTTTTGGTCGCACAGGGCCGCGGCGATGGCGGCGGGGAGGGCGAAGCCCATGGTGGCCAGGCCACTGGAGATCAGGAGCCGGCGTGGCTCGGTTGCCTCCCACAGCGGCATGACCGCGAGCATGTGGGCGCCTGCGTCTACGGTGACGAGCGTGCCTGGTGGCGTGTGTTCGCTGGCTATGTTTACGACCTGGACTGGGGATAGGGAGCCGGGGCGAGCTGAGGCGGCTTGGGACAGACGGAGCGCGGCTTGCCTCCTGGCCGTTCGGCCGGTGCCGGGCGGCCAGTCGGTTTCGGGACGCGTTCCGGCCAGCACGCTGATGGCCGTGGCCAGGGGGATGTCGAGGGTCGTGGCGGCCGGGAAGTACTTCGGGCTGCTTGGGGCGGGCGGGTGTGCGGTGACGAGTAGTACCGGGGCGCGGTAGTCCCAGGCGGCCGGGATCATCTCTGCTTCGTCGACGCCGAGCGCGATGATCAGGTCGGCCGCGGCCAGCACGGGCCACTCCATCGTGCCGCCGGTGACCAGGCCGGCGGCCTCTGGGGCGGAGTCGGGCACGATGCCGCGGGCTCGGTAGGTGTGCAGGGCCGGGATGCCGTGGCCGATCAGGGCATCCCGTATCGCGGCCGTGTGAGTGATGGCGCCGGTGCCTAGCATGATCACCGGACGGCGGGACGCTCGTAGCGCCTGTGCGAGGACGTGGCCTGGCTCGAGGACGTGGCCTGGCTCGAGGACGTGGCCTGGCTCGAGTACTTGGCCTGGCTCGAGTACTTGGCCTGGCGCGAGGGCGGGGGGTGGATCTGGTGCGCTGTCGTGGGTGTCGTCCATCAGGGCGATGACTGGGCCGGGCGGCGGGGTGAGGGCTAGCCGGACCGCCTCGGCGGCGGCCTTTTCTGTCCGGCGGATTCCCACCGTGACGACGGCCTTGGCCACGGCGCGGCCTAGGGCCGCCTGGTCCAAGCGCTGGTGGCTGATCCGGCTTGCGTCGGCCGAGCGCACCGTGTCGGCGATCACGACGACCGGGAGCCGGTCAAGGGCCGCGTGCGCGATGCCGTTGACCGCGCTGGCCAGCCCGGGCCCCCTGGTCACGACCGCCGCCCCGGGCTGGCCGGTGAGGTCGGCGTAGGTTGCGGCCATGATCACGGCCGCGGTCTCGGTGTGGGTGAGCACGAAGCGCAGGCCAGCCGTTTCGGCGGCGCCCACCACGTCCAGGTTCGGGCCCCCGCCGGGCAGGCCGAACATCACGCCGGTCCCCGCGTCGGCCAGCGCGGCCACGATCGCCGACGCCCCGGCCGGCGCGCCCTGGCCGCTATCGATCATGTGGCATCTCCGCGGGAGCCGCTACCTCTGATCCGGCGCTGTTGTTTGATATAGATTATCGAGTGTTGCGCCTCGTCCAATTTGTCGTGGAGCGGCCGTGGCAGACCAGACCATTCTGGTGACCGGGGCGGGGTCCGGCATCGGGCGGGCGAGCGCTCTGCTGGCGGCTCGCCGCGGAGCGTGCGTCGTGGCCTGCGACGTCGACGCGGAAGCGGCTGGCGGGTGCGCGGAAGAGATCACCAAGCTCGGCGGTCAGGCGATTGCCTTCTGCTGTGATGTCAGCGACGAGCGGGCGGTGACTGGGCTGTTCCGCCAGTTGTCCGGTAAGGGGCTGGTGCCCGGGGGCGTGATCGCGGCGGCCGGGGTCGATCTCGGCGGGTTCGCTCACGAACTGCCCGCGTGGCGCTGGCAGCGGGTCTTGGCGGTCAACTTGACCGGCGCGTTCCTGGTGTGCCGCGAGACCCTCGCGGCGCTGCTTGCCGCCGGGCGGCCCGGGTCGATCGTGCTGTGCTCGTCGCCCACCGCGTTTGCCGGGTTCGCCGCGGGCGGGGCCAGCGCATACGCCGCGTCCAAGGGCGGGGTTTCCGCGCTGACCCGCACCCTGGCCGTGGACTACGCACGGTACGGCGTCCGGGTCAACGCCATCGTCCCCGGGCCCACGGAAACCCCGCTGATGTGGGCCGCGGTCCCGGCTTCCGGCCGGGCCACGATGCGCGCGCAGATCGCGGCCGAAGTCCCGCTCGGCCGTCTCGCGGACCCGGAAGAGCCGGCCAGGGCGGCGCTTTGGCTGCTCAGCGACGAAGCTTCGTTCGTCACCGGATCGCACCTCATCTGCGACGGAGGGGTGCTGGCCAAGGCATCCGTCAGCGTCTGAATGGCGGTGAACGCGGCCCAGGAATGGTGGCAGACGGCGGTGATCTACGAGGTGTACCCGCGCAGTTTCGCGGACGCCAGCGGAGATGGCATCGGCGACCTGGCCGGGGTCACGTCCAAGCTCGATTACCTGGCGAACACGCTCGGCGTGGACGCGATATGGCTGTGCCCATTCTATCCGTCGCCCCAGGTCGATTTCGGTTACGACGTGTCCGACTTCACCGCCGTAGATCCCGTCTTCGGGACGTTCGGCGATTTCGGCACGCTGGTCAGGGAGGCGCACGGCCGCGGCCTGCGGGTCATCATCGACTACATACCGAACCACTCCTCGGACCAGCATCCCTGGTTCACCGGATCGCGCTCGTCCCTTGACCACCCCAAGCGGGACTGGTACGTGTGGGCGGACCCGGCTCCTGGCGGCGGCCCGCCGTCCAACTGGACCAGCGAGATGGGCGGCTCCGCCTGGCAGTTCGACGCCGCGACGGGCCAGTACTACCTGCGGTCCTTCCATCCCGAGCAGCCGGACCTGAACTGGCGGTCGGCTGCGCTGCGCCAGGCCATGCTCGGCGTGCTCGAGTTCTGGCTCGGCCACGGCGCCGACGGGATCCGGATCGACGTGGCCCACATGCTGGCCAAGCACCCCGAGTTCGCCGACAATCCGGTACGGGAGCAGCCGCTGCGAAACTTCACCGACCGCCAGCATCCCGACTTCGACCGCCAGGAGCACCTCAACGACCGCCTGCAGCCCGAGGTCCACGAGTACCTGGCGATGATGCGGCGCGTCCTTGACGACTGGAGCGCTCGCAGCGGACGCAAGCGAGTCGCGATGGCCGAGGTCGAGGTCATGCCATGGGACAGGTGGAGCCGGTTCTTCGGCCGGCGCGATGACGGGGTGCACCTGCCGTTCAATTTCCGGCTCATCGAGGCCGACTGGTCACCGCAGGCGCTGGCGGCGAGCGTCGAAGGCCAGGAGGCGGCGCTGCCCTTGGGGGCATGGCCCAATTACGTGCTGCAGAACCACGACCGGGCGCGGCTGGCGACCAGGCTCGGACTGCGGCACGTGCGCAACGCCGCCATGCTCCTGCTGACCCTGCGCGGCACCCCGACCCTGTACTACGGCGAGGAACTTGGCCTGGCCGACCTTCCGGTCGGCCAGGAGAGGTGGCTGGATCCACTGGGGCGCGACGAGTCCCGCGCTCCGATGCCGTGGACTTCGGAACCCGGCGGCGGGTTCGGTCCCCTGGGGGTCTCGAGTTGGCTGCCGCCCTACCCTGACCTGGCGACGGTCAGCGTCGCAGCGCAGCTTCGCGATCCCGGGTCGGTCCTGAACCTGTACCGCGGCCTGATCACCATGCGGCGGTCGACCCCGGCGCTGCTTGGCGGCCGCTACGAGACCGTGAAGGCCGAGGACGGCTGTCTGTGCTACCTGCGGTCCACCGACGAGCAGGAGGTGCTTGTCGCGCTAAACCTGGGCGCGGAAAGCGCCTCGATCGAACTGCCCCGCCCTGGGCGCCTGTTGCTGGATACCTCCTGCCACCGGCGGCAAGCGCAGCGGAAGCGGCTCGACCTGCCCCGGTACAGCGGGGCGATCATCGAACTCGACCCGAACTAGCAATCTTGAGGAGAATAGCCTGCCAAAGACCCAGGAGGACCGGTGGAGGCAGCTGGGTAACTGTGGGGTTTGGTCGAAAAGACAGCTGGGGCAGCAGGTCGCCCGCGGCGGTGATCAGTCGCTGGGCTGTCGCTGCCGCCTGCTCGGCTTCCTCCGAGGTAGCCCGATCAGAGGGCAAGCGCGGTTATTCCAGCTCGTTACGGCGGCGCCGCAGGACCCCGAATGGCCGGAAACCATCGCCGAACTGAGCTCGAACCGCCTGCTCAACCGCGTAGTGGCCGCCGTTCGTTGTGGCGCGCAGGCCCTGCTGCGCCAGCAGTGTGATGCACGCGAACCGCGCTGCATCATAGGCGAGGACATACGCGCTGTATGCGTCGCTGGAGACCAAGCCAGCCGCTGTGACCGCTGTCCTTCGTGCTTGCTCGAGCAACGGGCTCCCGTCGGCCGCCGCGCCGGTTACCCGCTCCAGTTTCTTCGCGGGCGATTAGTCTCTCAACTTCTGCCTCGCCTAGTGTCCATTCAGGCACTGCCAGACCGCCAAGCGCCCGCGAGCGGACAGGAGGCGCCGTTGTCCTCGGGCACGAGCACCGGCACGAGCGGGCTCGCCTGGATCTGCTGGACAAGCGGATCAGATGCCAGGCGCCAGGCATCTGGAGCGCGGACCACCGTATTAACAGGCATTCCAAGACGCTGCTGCGCGCGGTCCGCGGCATCGTAGATGTCTTCTCGGCTCGGATGGCCGACGACCAGGACGTCCAGGTCATTCGGCGGCCTTCCCGGACGCTGATGGTAGCGGGCCGCCCAGGAGCCGAAGATCAGCACTCGGTCCGCTCCTGCCAGACACGAGAACTCCTCGGCCACCACCTGGAGCGGCCCCCACTCTGCTAGCGGCTTGTTCACGCGGTTGTCCTGGTTGGCCCGCACCATCGCCGAGCGTCCCACATCACGCCGCAACAGCAAGCCCGCGCCTGTCAGTCGTTTCACCTCACCATGTACGGTGCTGAGGGGAGCATTGAAACGCTCCGCCAGTTCCGTCAGGCTGAGCTCAGCGTCTGGGTTGAGCAGCAGCGCTGCCAAGATGTCGGCTTGCAACCGTGACCTGAACATAGGCAGCAGTGCGGGCGCCGCACTTCGCATAACCTGAATTCATATACGAGTTATCCGAAGTGTCAAGAGACTCACTGGTGGGACCTTGCCGGCGTACACACCAGGCTGCCGGATCGGCGGCAGTCGCATTGGTGCGAAGAGGTAGTGGCAGCCGGTATGCTTTCTCCGATCCGCTGAGACTGGAGGATCTGGCTCACGGGGCTGTAGCGCAGCTGGTAGCGCACCTCCATGGCATGGAGGGGGTCAGGGGTTCGAATCCCCTCAGCTCCACTCGTTTTTTCGGTTGCGTGTTCGGTGTCTTAGTGACTAACCAAGTGACTACGCGGTCTCGGCGTTTCCGTCGTGCTCGCTTCCGCTGCCTGTAGGTTCTTCGTCTTTGAAGATGCTGTCCATGACGGTCGCGCCCCCGCGGATAGCGGGCACGATCACGTGCCGGTAGACGGTCTCGGTGACGTGGGTGGACTTGTGGCCTACGGTGTCGCTGATCTCCTGGAGCGGGACACCGTTGCTGCTCATGATCGAGACCGCGGTGTGCCTGCCCTCGTGGGCGTGCCAGTGGCCGATACCCGCTCTTTGCGTCATCTTGCTGAACCGCCAGTTGAGCGCGTAGCGGGTGTACATGCGGGCGTCCTCGTGACAGAACACGAGGTTGGTGTCCTGCCACACGGCGCCGACCGCGAGCCGCTCTTGTGCCTGGCGCTTCCTGTGCTTGGTGAGCGCGTCGACGGCGCGCTTGGGCAGCACGAGCGAGCGCTTCGAGTGCGGCGTCTTGACGTCGCCGGTCCTGCTCGCCGAGCGCCACACGTGGATGACTTTGCGGTCGAGGTCCACATGATCCCAGGTGAGCTTGCGCAACTCCCCCGGTCGCAAGCCGAGCGTGATCGACAGGACCAGCAGCGCTTCGAGTCTCACGTTCGCGTCGGGGTCTTGGTCGAGCCCGAGTTGAGCCCGGCACGAGCGGCAGGTCGTCTCGGCCAGGTCGGTGCTCGTCTCGGTGAGCGGCGCGTCCTTGTGCGGCTTGGTGCCGCACGCCAGTTCGCCAGTCTCAGTGGCCGCGTGGGTTGCGCCATCGCGGCCCTTGCTGGCCTTCACAACCTTGACGAAGCCGGTTGCCTGGCCGCTCGCGACCTTGAGCACCCTGGCGGCTTGGTCCTGGGTCATGGCTCGTGAAGGGTGTCCCGGCTGGCCTTGCGGCAGGTCGACGAGTTCGGCGACGTTCCGGCCGATCAGGTCGAACTTCTGTGCTCGGCGGATCGACCTGGTCAGGGTGCTCTTGATCTTCACCAGCGAAGCCTTGCTGAGTGCCGTGGCGATGTCCCTGAAGAACTGGTCGGCGTCGGTGGCCTTGAAGTCCTTGAGCTTCGTCGCGCCGAGCTTCGGGTAGATCCACTTCTCGGCCTGGCCGCGGTAGGTGGCCATGGTGGTCGGATCGAGTTCGAGCGAGTCGAGCCAGTCGGCGACGCACTGCCTGACGGTGTAGGTGGCGGGTGTACGGATGCCGGCGATGATCTCGTCGTGGAGCTTGTCCAGCTTGTCCTTGACCTCGGCCTTGGTCTTGCCGCGCACGGTCCGCCGCAGGCGCTTGCCTTTGCCGTCGTAGCCGAGCGAGACCGTGCCGACGTAGCACTTGTTGGTCTTGTCCCACGAGATACCGTCGTCTCCCCGTTCGCGGCGTCTCCTGGGCTCGGGGGCCTGTCGCGTACCCATGAGCGTGGCTCCTTCCGCTCTGGCCTGCTCCGTTCATCCACACTAACTCAAGAAGTCCCAAGACGTCCCTAAGTGGTCACCGTTCTTCAGGCGGCGTCTTCGAGGGATGCGATGAACTCGGCGAGTTGCTGATCGGTAATCCGGCGCAGCTTGCCGATCTTGATGCTGCGAAGCTGGCCGGTCCTGAGCAGGTAGTAGACCTTGTCGCGGCTGATGTGCAGCATCTTCGCTACCTGCTCGACGGTGTATGCCTGCAAGCGCGATCACCTCCTTCGGTCGTGGGGTTGCGGGTGGGCGGCTCCTCTCGTTTTCGTCACGTTGAGTAGTTGTCTATGTCTTTGTCTACGTATGCGTTTGCTCGTCATTACGTGCAGACGCGCGCGTGAGCCGTAGACGTAGACAATCACGGTGCGTCATCGATCACGGCGCGCCAGCGTCCTCGGCTGACTTGGATCACCTGGCCTCGCTCGACGAGTTCGTGCAGCCGTTGGTAGATCCAGGGGCGGCTCATGCCGGTCGCTTCCATGAGGTCGGGCACGGTGACGCCCTCGTCAAGGGCAAGTGACAAGGCTGCCCAGAGGATCGCCTCTGGCGCGTCTTCGGCGCCGTCCATGCGCTTCATGGCTTCGGCTTTCGGGACGGCCGAATCGAGTGGATCGCCTGTAGACGTGGCGGCTCGTCCCCTCTGTAGTTGCTGCTCGATCGCTCGCCGCGATACCTCGTCCAGCGGCGGGCGAAGGTCGGCGTAGAGGCTCGCCGTGCCGAGGACGGCCTGGTCGGTGACAAGGTATGCACGGGCTCTGCGGGGCGTGTCGTGCTCCGCGGCGGCGATAAGGAACTTGCCGGGCGCGTCGAGCGTGTGCGCGTTCCACCCTGCGGTCAGCATGCCCTGGCCGAGGATGAGGTCGACGTCCTTGCGCTCGCGCACGCGGAAGCAGATACGCACGTCCATCTGCGAGCGCACCGCGCCTTGGCCCATGGCCTTCTGCGTTGGACGCTGGGTCGCGGCGACAAGGTTAACCGCGACGGCGCGTCCGCGCCGCGCGATCGAATCGGCGTGCCTTATGGCGTCAGGGGTGTCGTCGGCGAGCTCAGCGTACTCGTCCACGATGATGATCAGCGCGGGCAGGTCTGGTGACGGTTCCCAGACCCGTTGTCCCATCGTGGCAAGCAGCGCCGCGCGGGCTTCGAGGATGGCGACCGCGTCGGCTAGAAGGGCGCGGGCCTCGTCCGGTGAGGTGGCGAGCCGGTCGATGCACTCGGCCCATGGTCCTAGCTCCATACCCTTCTTCAGGTCGATGCCCCAGATGACCACGTCTGCGCAGGCCACGAGATTCCCCATAAGCACGTTGAGCCCGCCGCTCTTGCCCGCTCCGGTCGCCCCGCCGAACAGGGCGTGCCGGCGCAGGAGAAGCACGCGGCACGGGACTGCGTCCTCGGACGGGCCGAGGTCGATGGGCTCTGTGATCGACGCGACGGACGGGCCAGGCCACGGGATGGCGTCGGCGTGCGGGTCGACGTCGAGGACGCGCAGCTCGCAGCGGTTGGCGAGGCCGTCGGAGGTCGGGTAGACGCGGACGGCGCCGCGGAAGGTTCCGAGACCCGACTCGATCGCTGGAATCTTCGCGATCACGTCTCGGATGGTCTGGCCGCGTGCCAGGCGGAAGCGGGCACGCCAACCCCATAGGTCCACCATGGCGGACATGACCTGTGATCCGGCCAGGCCGATGGCGTTCGCGATCTCGGGCCAGGATTCGAGCTTGCGGTCCAGGCGGACCTTGGCGCGGCGCCGGCGGCTGGCCCACCACGGGATGGCGCAGACCAGGGTGAGAGCGACCGCCAGGATCGGCATCGGCGGCGCGGCCGGGCCGATTGCGATGGCCGCGGTGAGCCATCCGCCGACCGCCACAGTCACCGCGCCCGCATAGACGCGTTCGGCGGGCCGGTCCACGATCGACCACACCTTGCGCAGCCAGGCGGGTACGGGGACGGCGAGGACAGTCGTGGTCGTCACCGTGGCGGCCGCCCACCACGGCCACCATCCGGGATGCGTGCGATGGAGTAGCGCGGCTGCGGCCACTACGAGCACTGCGACCGCGATGGGTGCGAGTTCGGAGCGGTACCGCCACATGGCTCGGGCGATGGACACGGCGGCGGTCTCGGGTATCTGGTCGCCCTGGCTGAACACCATCATCGGCTGGAAGCCGTCGCGGCGAAGCCGACGAGCCTGACGGCGGAGCTGAGATCGCGTCGGTCGGCCGGTCATGGCCGCTCCCGGTCCTGGGGCGGAAGCTGGCCTTGGGCGTCGAGTTCGTCGCGCAGGTAATACAGGGCGTCGTCCTCGCCGTCGGCGTGGGCGCCGAGGGTGGCCCGGGCGGCTGCGATCAGGTTGTGCAGGTCGGTGAGGGTACGGGCCAGCCGGGTACGTAGCCGTCCGATCTCGGCGCACAAGCGCGGTATGGTTTCAAGCGCTGCGGCGAGATTGCGCAGGGCCGAAGTGGCCTGGTGGTGCTGGTGGGCTGCCTCCTGGAGATCAGCGTCCGGGTAGTCCTGCGGTTCGGTCGTGATGATCACCTCCTCGGATAGCGGTCATCCCTGGCCCGTAAGGGCGCGGATGATGGCGGTCAGGGTGCTGCGGATCTCCGGGGCCAGGGTGCTAGTGGCCAGGTAGAAGCCGAACAGCACGCAGATCACGCCGTGCCAGACCTTCAGCCCGGCGTACTTGTGCAGCACCCACACCGCGACGGCGAGCACCAGCACGAGCGAGAGCGAGATAGCCATCAGCGCGTCACCGTCCCTCGTCATCGGTCGCGTGTCCGGCGAGGCACGTTTCTCGTCTTTCGGTGTCGCCGGTAGGGTCCGGTCGGCGGACGTACACGCCGAGCAGGCGACGCGCCATGCGGGCCAGCAGGTCCGGCGCCCAGCTGTCCATCTCGGCGGTTGAATGCTCTCGCCGTATGCCTGCGACCACCGCGGCGAGCAGGATCAGAACGAGAACGCTTGTGGCGATGACGAGGGAGAGCAGGGCGGTAAGCATCAGCTCTCGACTCCCTTGTTGATGGCCTGGAGCAGTGCCATCGCGCTGGCAAAGATCCGGGTACCTTCGTGGGCCTGGCGCGCCGCCAGCCGACGCGCAGCGCGGCGACTCGTCCGCGTGGTCCTGCGGCGCCAGACCATGCGGGCGCGGCACTTGCGGCACAGTGGCTCGGAGTGCTCGGCGACCGCACCACACGGGCACTGGCCATGCCTGATCTGGGCGAGTGCGGCGATGAGACGGGGGTTGTTCATGGAAGCTCCTTCCACTCGGCGATTCGTCCGCCTGGGCTGGCGGGTGAATCTGCGGTAGTGCATGGCAGAATGCGCCGAAGTGTCAGGACGCGGTCACTACGCGGTAGGACGGCGACTGGATTTCGAGGGACGTCCCCGCTAGGGTGAAGCCGTCCTTTCACGTCCCGCGGACATGGGTGGAATGCCGAACGAGAGGCTGCGAGCGCTCCTACTAGAACGGCGGGTGACTCCCGCCAAGCTCGCCGAAGCCGTGCAGGTAGACCCCAAGACCATCGAGCGGTGGATCGTCGGCGGGCGGACTCCCTACCGTCGGCACCGGTATGACGTGGCCGCGTTCTTCGGCGTTGATGAGTCCTACATCTGGCCCGACGCCCTGGACCGTGACGAGATCGTCGCGGCCTCCGAGAGCGAGATCATCGCCGTCTACCCGCACCGTTGGGCCGTACCGAGGGACACCTGGGGACACTTCTTCGAGCAAGCCGAGCACGAGATCGGCATCCTCATGTACGCAGGCATATTCATGGCCGAGGACGCTGGTCTCAAGCGTTTGCTCGCTAGCAGGGCGGAATCGGGTGTCCGTATCCGCATGTTGCTCGGAGATCCGGATAGCCCTAATGTGGCCGAGCGCGGCCGAGCCGAGGGTATCGATGATGCGATCGTCGCCAAGGTCAAGAGCGCGATCGTGTTGTTCCGCCGATGGTTGAAGTCCCAGAACGTTGAGATGCGCCTGCATGGCACGATTTTGTACAACTCGATTTACCGTGCTGACGAACAGCTCTTGGTCAACACCCATATCTACGGCATAGCCGCCAATGATGCGCCGGTCTTTCATCTCCGCAAGATGCCGGGCGGCGATATGGCTAGCAGTTTTCTTGAGAGCTTCGAGCGCGTCTGGGATGGCGCAACGCCATATGAGGGAGAGTGATGGTGGCTCGGAGGATCGATTACCACGACGACCCGAACGCGCCCAAGCCCAACAGCATGGTGCCGTCGGTGAACGCCGTCGTGGTGAACGATGCGGGCGAGATCCTGCTCATACGCCGTTCGGACAACGACAACTGGGCGCTACCGGGCGGCGCGATCGACCTCGGTGAGTCCGTGGTTCAGGCCGCGATCCGTGAGACGAAGGAAGAGACCGGGATCGACTGCGAGATTACCGGGCTTGTTGGCATCTACTCCGACCCGAAGCACATAATTCTCTACACAAGTAACGGCGAAGCCCGCCAGGAGTTCTCGATCGTTCTCACGGCGCGCCCTGTAGGGGGAAACCGGACGCCGAGCGACGAGTCAATCGAAGTCCAGTGGGTATCTCCAACTGGCATCCGGGATTACGATATGGATAGCGCAATGCGGCTTCGGATCGGGCACTTCCTAGACAAGGGAAAGTCGCCGGTCCTCGCGTAGTGAGCGCAGGCGGTTATCGGTACGCGCGACGCTAGACAAAAGACAGGGCTCAGCTTTGCGCGCGAACCGGGTAACGATGCTGTGCGGGCCGTAGCGTTCCCTGATCTCTGAGAGCCGGTCACGCACTGAGACCAAATTCCCGGTCGGATCTGTCGTGATGTCGCAATAAGCCAGCGCATCACTGAGGACCAAGCTCGCGGGAGAAAACTCGCGGCACAGTTCGTCGGCGAGGCCGCGCTCTTGGGCTTCGATGGCGGCGAAGGAGTGGTGCGCGACCAGGCTGCACAGGACCGGGTCGGCATGGTGGACGTTGCGGAGGTAGCGGGCGCCGTCGAGGGGGTGAAAGCCGGTCTTTACCAGTTCGGGCGAGTAGCCGATGTCATGCAGCCACGCGGCGGCTTCGAGCAGATCGGCGTCCTCGCCGAGGATCGGGGCAAGGGTTCGGGCTCGCGTAGCAACGCCCTGAACATGCGCCCAGCGGCGCGGCAGCGGGCCTTCCAGGAGCTCGCGCGCCAGTTCCGCGGCCCAGTCGGCTTGATTCATTCGATCAAGGTAACGGTCGCCGAGGGGACGTGCACGGACACCGCGTGCCGTCTCCAGACGTCCAGGGATTTCAGGTTTGAGCCGGCCGGTCGTCCCTCAGCTCGGGTTCCCTGATCTTTCGTACGACGTTTCCCAGGTCAGGCGCGGGAGAATCGGGCTCGTCATGGGCCTGATCGATGAGCTTTTGAAGCTGCTCAGGACTGTCCGTGTTGAGCAGCGGCCACGGCCGCGCGCACCACGTCACGGTCCTGTTCGTGTGCGGCACGTACCAGATCTGCCAGTCTGGGTTGTCGCGCTCAAGCTCGTGCCTGCGCTTATCGAGTTCCGTCAGGAAACCGGGCATGATGTACCTTCGGCTGGGCCAGGTTGCGTCCGGTGTGGTGTTATCTGGCGGGTGGAAGCGCGGCCTGATTCGAGCGTGAGGACGTGGCGCATTTCGCCGAGATCACTCGTGATGACGGCGTAGGTGCCTACTACGGCAGCAGCCATTCATTAGTTGACCAGGTTAAATCCCGGTGTTCGCGGCGAGTCTGGTGCGCTGGTGGTACCAGCGCGAGAGGGCCTGATGGCGGCGTCTCCAGGCCAGCCAGTATCCGGTGTGGCCGGGCGGGGCGGGCCGGAACAGGAGGGCGGCGAGCAGGCGCTTGATCTCCGGCACGGTCAGGGGAATCATCCCGGGGTCGGGCGGGGGCGGCTGGTCGGGCCTGACGGGTGCAGGTGCCTGGGTGCTGGTGCGCTCGCGCAGGAGCGCGGCGGTGACGGCGCAGATCGCCAGGGCGGCCATGACCAGCACCGTATGGCGGGCGATCGCGGTGTACAGGCGGACCTGGGACTGGTCCAGGCCGAAGCAGTCCTTGCCGAGTTCGAAGTCCTCTTCTACTGGCCAGCGCAGCCCGGCGGCGCGGATCAGCCGGGTCATGACCGCGGGCTGGCCGGCAGGGGCGTAGCAGTAGTGAAAGGCCAGGTCCCCGGTCATCAGATGGCGGCGGATCAGCAGGTAGTGCGAGCCGGATGCGGTGCTCAGCCACGCCCACCGGTACCAGCGCTCGCCCTTGGAGCCCTTCCCGGCCGAGCGCGTCTCCCACCGGCGCGTGCCCGCCAGCAGCCCGGCGGCCTTCGCGCAGGTCATCGTGATCCCGGCGGTCACGGTGAGATGAAAGTTCGACGGGACCCGCAGCACATACCCCTGGCCGCGGCCTTCCAGGAACTCCCGCAGCCGGGTGCAGCTGCCATAGACCTCATCCCCGCAAATGAAATCGAACCGGACGCCGTCCGCGAACGCCTCGGTGCAGATATCGATGGCCAGCTGTCCCTTCGTGCGGAACTCCAGGTCCAGCGGCAGGCCCATGACCAGGGACTTCACCGGGTCGCTGACCTGCTCGGCCGGGATCCACTGCCGGGCACCGGCCAGCGCGTGCCCCACGCCCTGCCGCACATACGACAGGTGCACCGTGGTGATCCCGTTCGCCACCTTCCCCGCACACCCCAGATAGTGCCGCTTGACCCCCGCTGTGGCCCGCCCCTGCTTGACCTGCCCGGTCTCATCGATCGCCCCGATCACCAGGCCGCGCCGGCCAGACCGCCGCGCCGCCTCCTCCAAGCCCGCCACAGCGAACCGCCGCACCTCGCCCATCGCGGCGAAGGTGTCCCACACGGCACGGTTGAGCAGCCGCTGGGTCCGGTCCGGTGTCCGGTCACCAGCATGCTCAGCCAGCGTCCACCCGTTCCGCTTCGGCAGCCCGCTGACCAGCCCCCCGATGTACTTGCCTGCCTGCAGCCACGGCTCCGCCCGCGCAAAACACGACCGCAGCAAACCCAGCAGCTCAGCGCGTTTCCCGGCCGCAATCCCGGCCCCTATCCTGGCAGCGGCAGCCGCCTTCGATTTTGTCGTCGTCACAAACGCATGATCGCGAGGCGGCTGCTACCTGTCGAACCGCGCCCCGGCCGCGTTCCCACAGCTCAAAACCCAATTGGCTGCTGCCGTACTAGATGAGACGGGCAAGCTCGTGGGCCTGCAGCGTCGCGAACGAGATCCGGCGGGGAGCATACGCGTCGCCCAGGATGTGCACCTCAGGGATGCGTTCCCGCGTCGCCGTGTAGAGAGAAGACTCCGAGCTCCCGCCGCAGGCCAGGACCACGTTGTCGAAGCCGGAATGCTGTCGCATCGCGCCGGAGAATACATTGCGGGTGACAAGCCTGCCCGCTGCGATAGCGACGACTCGCTCCATCACGATCACCTCGCCGCCTGCCTCGGAGAGCCTGGCGAGGGGTGCCCCAATCGAGTATTTGCCGACAAGCGGCGCGATGCCCGGCGTGGGATAGATGACCCTCACATCCTTGCCCGCGTCGGCCAGGTAGCCCGCGATCGTCAGCGGCTGTTCCCGATCCTCCATCGCTATCACGACGACCCGCCTGCCCACTGGCACGCGCCCGAGCAGGACGTCGCGTCCCTCCAGCACCAGCGGCAGGTCAATACCGTCGATCGCGGGCCGCCGCGCCCTCGCGCCGGTCGCGACGGCCAGGACGTCTACCCCCGCGGCCGCGGTGTTCCCGGGAGTCGCTTCGTAACCAAGGCGGACGCGGACACCAAGCTTGGCCATGCGCCGGGCCTGAAAGTCGGTGAAGTCCAGGTACGCCGCGTTCTGGCTCGCCCTGGCCGCCACGCGCATCTGACCGCCGAGCTCATCGTTCCGCTCCCACAACTCGACGTGGTGCCCTCGTTCCGCGAGCAAGCACGCAAGCTCCATGCCGGCCGGGCCGCCTCCGGCCACCAGCACCCGCTTCGGCTGACCCGGGGGCTCCGCCGGCCGCTGCGACTCCCGTCCCGTCGCGGGATTCACCGAACAGCCGAACCGCAGCCCCTCCACGACAACCCGGTGCAGGCAGTCGTTCGTGCCGATGCAGGGCCGGATATCCGTAACCCGTCCTGCGCGCGCCTTGCTGACCAGCTCGCCGTCGGCGAACATGGCACGCGCCATGCCCACCACGTCGGCGAAGCCGCTGCTGACGATCTGACAAGCGTCAGCGACGGTGGTAACCCGCCCGGTATAGACCACAGGGATGCCGACCGCCTGCCTGAAGCGGCCGGCCAGCGGCGCCCACTGCGCGTTGCGGTAATGGTGTGACTGGATATAGCTCGGCGCGCCCCAGTTGTTGCCCATCACGCAGTGCAGGTAGTCGATAAGACCCGAACCGGCAATTATCTGCGCGATCCGCAGCCCCTCATCGATGCCGTAGCCGCCCTGGAAGAGCTCGTCCATGTTCATCCGGACGCCCACGGTGAATTCCCCGCCAACCGTCTGCCGGATTCGCTGAAGAACCTCCTGCGGGAAGCGGCAGCGCCGGTCTAGATCGCCGCCGTAAGCGTCGTCTCGATGATTGGTCGCAGGTGACAGGAAGAGCTGCAGCAAGTCCTCGTGGTTGGCGTGCAATTCGATGCCATCGAGGCCGGCCTCCTTCGCTTCTCCCGCGGAGAAGGCATACTCCTCAACAAGCCACTCGATCTCCGTATCCGTCAAGATGTGCGGCACCTGGTTATTCGTGTAGTTGGCCAGCACTCCCGACGGCGAGTGGGGCATCCCGCCCTGCATGATGAGCTGGGCCGAGGCATATGCGCCCGCCTTGTGGATGACATCCGCGTAACGGCGGGTCCGCTCGCGAAAGACGGGAAGGCGAAATACTCCCCGCCTCGTCGCGCCGAGGCCAGTGGGCTCGAATCCCGGGACGAGCAGCCCGTTGCCGAGGAACCCGTTGAGACCGCAGATCCAGGCTGCTCCGTCCTCAGCACGGGTGCGCCAGTAGGCTAGCTGGCGCTCCGCCTGCGTTTCGCTGCCGAACAGATCTCCGATGAGCCTTCCGTGCGGCGGAAGCATGATCCGGTTGCGCAACGGCATCCGGCCTACCTGGACCGACTCGAAGAGCACGCTGTCGGCGAGCGCCCCAGCCACGGCACCTCCAAGTGACGTACACTATGTGTTATCTTACGTTAAAGGTGATGTCGTACATGACGAGAACCCGTGTGAGACCGCCCCGCCCCCGCTCGCCCGGCTCAACCAAGGGCCGGGGGCTCAGCCGGCATCCGCGAGCGCCGTTGCCGCGGCAGCCAGCCTCGCGTTGATAATCTTGGCGGCAATCGTTAACCGTCCGTACTCGTCGCCGGGTTTTCGGGAAGGAAGAACGGCATGGTAAGCGGTGCACCTGTATCGTCAAGCTCGCAGAGGGCCCGGCGCGGCAAGGAGTCAACTGCCGTCGCGCGCCCGGCGGCGAGCCGCAAACAGACGACCGAAGACGATACGGCTGAGGGATTCCTCAGCATCGGGGAGCTGGCGAGGCGGACAAATGTTTCCACCAGGACGATCCGCTACTACGAAGAACTCGGTATCTTGCCTCCACCGGAACGGACACCAGGGGGAACGCGCCGGTATCCGCGCGAGTACATCTTCTACGTAGAAGGCGCCCGCGCCCTGAAAGATCTTGGGTTCGGGCTAGAAGAAATTGCCGAGTTGGGAAAGTTTGCCCTGACGGGAGCGACCACTTCGAATCGCACCAGGGCGATCCTGCAAGAGAAGCTCGCCGAACTGGAACATCGGATCCGTATCCTGAACCGGCTCCACGATCTCGTTGTACAGGCATCCGCGGGAGAGGAGTCCGGGGACGGTTCGGTGACGGCCCTGCTGCACTGGATCGGGAAGGGAAGCAGCCAACAGCACGTTGGCGGCTAGCTCCCTGGTGGCATCGTGTCCTTTGCGGACTGCCTCGCGTGCCGCAGGGTGCGAAACGTCACCGACCATCGCTCCTTGGTGACCGGGGGGATGTGGTGCTGCCATTGCGTCCGGGCCGGGCCGGACAGGACGTATGCGGAGCGGGGCTCAAGGGTGAGTTCGGCCGTCTCCCAGGCGCGGGGCCGGCCGCGGCGGAACCGCATCCGGCACGCGGTCAGCAGGGAGATGCCGCTCACCTCGCCGAACTGCGGCATATCGCGGTGCCAGCCGATGCCCGCGCCGGGCGGGTAGCGCGTCACGAGCAGCATCGCCAGGTCCTCGGGTTCGCGTCCCATCAACCCGGCGCAGCGCTCCCGGAGAAACTCAAGCTCGGCGGGGATCGGCGCGGCCGGGCCGAAGTCGTATGCGCCGGCGACCCGGGCCAGCCCGAAGCTTCGCACCAGCCGCCGCGATGGCGTGTCGTGCAGGACGTACGGCTGCATCTCGAACGTCGGTAGCACCGTCAGCACATCGCGTTCCTCGGCCTCGGTGAGGAAGCCGGGCGCGTAGATCAGACCCTCCGGCAGCGTCATCGCGTGGACTCGCCGGCTTGGGGCAGCGACGTGGGCGCGGCTGCAGGTCCTGCGGTCGCGGTGTTCATATCCGGTGAATCCCCGCGACGCTGGCGAGCCACACAGGGTGATCAAGAATGAGAGAGCTGCCGGAGCCGGGCTGACCAGTCAGTACCTCATCGTCCGGCGTTTCGTACGATGGCTGGCTGTGGGATACGAGGCGCGGACCCCGGCCGCGGCTGCGCGGACGGGCCGGGATCGGGAAGAGCCGCCTGGTCAGGAAGCTCGCGGACTGGGCCAGGGGCGGGGGCGGGACTGTTCTGGCCGGCCGGTGCAGCGCGACTGGCGGGAATGTTCCGTTCCGCCCGTTGCGGGAGGCCATGCTCGCCGCCGCCGGGGCCGGGCTGGTGCCATCGCCTCGGCTTACGGCCTTCCGGCCGGCTGCGTCACCGCGTGCCTCGGCTGCAGCCGGCCTGATGTTCCACCGGACCGCACACAACCGGCCTGATGTTCCTTGGGTGTGGCTTTTCTTGAGTGACGTGCCGTGCTGGGTTTGAGTGTTGTGGACGCTGAGAGGCTTCCTTTCCTTATGTTCGTGGTGTCCAAGCCAGAAC
>Ga0335075_10001634_pt1 | contig 36693 bp, 28 predicted proteins | sample Lox_Sample_24_FD_206723 | JGI IMG/M metagenome (GOLD analysis project Ga0335075, IMG submission 206723) | Soil microbial communities from Loxahatchee National Wildlife Refuge, Florida, United States - Lox_Sample_2.4 | ecosystem: Environmental > Terrestrial > Soil > Wetlands | place: USA... | reverse complement strand
CAGCAGGAGCAACCCTGCTCGTCATTATTGCTGTGTACCGCCTGGTTGTTCCAGCGAATCCAACTACGGTTGCACTCACGCTGTTGCTCTACATTTTAGTTCTTGCGGCCTGGTGGGGACTCAGATATGCGGTGGTTGCCTCCTTCGTCGCTGCGGCCTGTTTCAATTTCTTTTTTCTGCCTCCCATAGACACCTTCACAATCGCGGAGACACAGAACTGGGTTGCGCTCTTTGCCTTTCTTGGCACTGCCATCATCGCCAGCCAGCTCTCCGGACGCATTCAGGCCCAGGCGCGCCAGGCCAAAGCGCGACAGGGGGAGTTGGAAATCCTGTTCGAACTCAGCCGCGCCTTGCTCCAAACGGACAAGGTGGCGGAACTGCTGCCTGCCATCCCGGGATTTGTACTGTCTGCCACGCAGGCGACAGCGGTGGTGCTCTATGTCGAGCGTGGAGAACAGTTATTCCAAACCACGGGGCTCGGTCCTCAGGACCTTCACTCCATTGAGCCGCGCGCAGCCATGCATCTTACTGAGGTGCGAGCGTCCGAAAGCACCGGGTGGACCATCCTTCCGGTACGCACCGGCATTAAACCGCGCGGCGTTCTGTTTATTCGCGGGATCACCGCTTCAAAAGAGACATGCGAATCACTCGCACGGCTTGTTTCCATCGCAATTGATCGTGCTCAGGCGCTGGAAGAGGCTGCGCGCAGCGAGGCTGCGAAGGAAAGCAATCGGCTGCGCATGGTTTTGCTCGACTCTGTAACTCACGAGCTCCGCACCCCGCTGACTGCGATCAAAGCCTCAGCCACTGCGCTGGTTTCGACGGAACACATCAGCCGCGAAAACCAGGTCGAAATGCTGGCCGTCATCAATGAGGAGAGCGACCGGCTCAACCGGCTGATTGCACAGGCGATGCAGCTTGGCCAGCTCGAAATCGCTGACATGCAAATGGAGTTCGTGCCTTGTTCCGTGCGCGCGCTGGTTCAAAGCGCCGCGGAGGCTTCAGCGTATCCGCTCGCCCGACACACGCTGCGGGTCGAGATCCCGACAGACTGTCCTCAGGTTTCGGCTGACCCCACCTGGATCGAGCGCGCACTCGCAAACCTTCTCGCGAACGCCGCAAAATACTCTCCGCAAGGTACGGCGATCACGGTTTCAGCGAAGGTCGTGGAGCATTTCGTCGCAATCTCGGTTACAGATGAAGGGGTCGGTATTGATCCTGCTGAAAAGGAGATGATCTTCGAGCGGTTCTATCGCGGTCAGAACTTTCGCGGCCGCATACCCGGTACAGGCATGGGGTTGGCCATCTGCCGAGCGGTGGTGCAGGCCCATCGCGGAACCATGCAGGTGGAGAACGAACCTGGCCACGGCGCAAAGTTCACCCTGACACTCCCCGTTGCTCAGTGAGCGATATCTATTCTTCTAACCACGGCGGTTGGAAAGGCTGGATATATCCGCACGAAAGGATTAGCTTGATCTCACTAAAAATTCCAGAGAGGCATCCGTTTGATGCGAATTTGGCATAGGAAAGCTTTTTACGTTCACAGGACAGGTGCAGGTTTCGCAGTAATCGCGGCGCTGATTACAGCGCTTTCTCTGTCGGCGCAAATGGTGTCGCCCAAGATCGATCCTCCGAATCAGCCTTTCTCCTACTTCAGTCAGCCATCGGATGAAATCGGGGTCATGGACGCGCCTGAGGCCACGGAGATTACTCCCGAGGGCTACCTCTACACGGGCTTCGGCGAACTGATGTTCTTTACAGGGCCGAGCGACACACCGGTTCGGCAACGTCTGCGCACGCTTGAACGGGGCTACCTTCCGATTGATTACTACACCTGGCGTCAGGATGGCATTGCGTACAACTTCACAATGTTCGCGGCCACGCTGGATGGGACTCCGGAAGGCCAGCTCGTCGATTTTGTTCGCGTTCGGATGCACAACGACAGAGCAATCCCGACGCGGGCGCTGCTGGCGGCGGGGTTCCGGTATCAGGCGCCGTCGAACACGCCGCGTCCGATTGGCGACAACCGCTTCGACCGTCCGGCTGAGGCGAAGCGATTGGGAGACTACCGCCAGCCGGGGGTTCTGTTCAGCAAGCAGTGGGAGTATGCGTTCTCAGGCGACGCGTTCGTGCGCGGCGGCAAGGCGATGTATGTGTTCCCGGCGCACCCGGCGGAGATGTCCTTTACTCTGCGGCAGTTCTACAACAGACCGCCAGATCTGACGCCACGGGTGCTGGATATTCTGCCGACGACTCCGGCCGGTGTTGTGCGTTACACCAAAATGCTGGCTCCCGGCGAGGATTATGTGTTGGTCTTCAAGCTGCCGGTGATTCCGGTTGCGCCCGGGCCCGAGCTGACAGCGTTAGAAAATGCGTCGTTTGATACGTATCACGCGCGCACGGTCGATTTCTGGGAGGGGATTCTGCGCCGGGGGATGCATCTGACGCTGCCCGAGCCGAAGGTCACGGATGTGTTTCGCGCCAGCCTGATCTACGACCTGATTGCACGAAACAAGATTGATGGGCATTACATCCAGACCGTGAACGACCTGCATTATCACTCGTTCTTTCTGCGGGACGGGTCGGACATCGTTCACTCGTATGACGTCACCGGGTATCCGTTGATCGCGCGCCAGGTGCTGGATTTCTTCGCGAACTGGCAGACCCCCGACGGCAACTTCCTCTCGCAGCCGCAACAGTATGACGGCTGGGGTGAGACGCTTTGGGCATATGGGCAGCATTACAGAATTACGCATGACCGTGCCTTTGCCGAGCAGGTGTTTCCCTCCATCGTGCGCGCTGTTGCCTGGCTAAAGCAGGCCCGCGCGGCAGACCCGCTTCATCTGATGCCGGCATCGGATGTGCTCGATAACGAGTATGTCAAAGGGCATATTACCGGCTATAACTTTCTTGCGCTCGACGGATTGCATGAAGCTATTCTGATGGCCCGCGCATTGGGAAAGATGCAGGACGCAGCAGATTTTCAGCAGGAATATGACGATTACCGCGCGACCTTCATAAAGCGCCTGGACGAGGTGACAGCCAAAACCGGCGGTTATATTCCTCCCGCGCTTGACGGACAGAAGGGCGGCCAGGACTGGGGCAATCTGCTTGGCACCTACCCGGAGCACGTACTTCCTCCGCATGATCCCCGTATTACAGCCACTCTGAAGATGACGCAGGCGAAATATCAGGAAGGGATCATGACCTATGGGGACGGGCGCTATCTTCATCACTATCTGACCATCAAGAACACCCTTACCGAAGTGATTCGTGGCGATCAGGATCAGGCGGTTCATGAGCTATACGCGCTGCTGCTGCATACCAGTTCCACGCAGGCGGGCTTCGAATATGCAATTCGACCCTGGGGAGACCGGAATTTTGAGGGCAATCTTTCACCGCATGGCTGGTTTGCGGCGGAGTACCGCACCCTGCTGCGAAACATGTTCGTACGTGAGGACGGCGATGATCTGCACCTGCTGTCTGTGCTTTCTCCTGACTGGATAGGAGCGGGAAAAAGTATCGCGGCCGCAAATGTCCCGACTGATTTTGGAAGGGTCAGCCTGAGAGTCGATCAACCCAGTGATACTTCGACTACGCTAAGCATGGAGTCGAATTGGGTAGATGCGCCGAAACATCTGATCGTTCACCTGCCTTGGTTTATGACAGTCGATTCGGTCTCGGCTGATGGCAGAGACGTTCCCATAATCGATGACACGGTTACACTGCCGTCCAGTACGCATGTCGTGCGCATCTCCTGGAGCCGCCGCGCCGATACTCCAGATTTAAGCTATGCACACACCGTTGAGGCATACAAAGCGGAGTACCTGCGGCGCTATAACGCGTACATGCACGGCGCGGCGGCAGTCCCGGCTAAACCTTGATGAAGATCTTCTTGATGTACAGAGGCCATACGGCGAGCCAGCAGACCATGACGAACGCGAGGGCGTATAGTAGCGCGCCTATTCCAAACGGGTGGATGCGCTGGAAGACGTCCTCGTATATCCATCCAAAGAGTGACTGGCCGGGACCAAGCCTGATGGCATCAAGCCCCGAGGCCAGCAACTCTGAAATCATGTATGCTGTGATCGCGTTAGCGCCGAAGACCAGCCAGTAATAGGTCCATCCCTTCTTCCAACCGCGAATTTCTATTGCCCAGTAGCAGAGTGCGAGTCCAAGCAACGAGACGCCGGCGCAGAAGAGAACGAAGGAACTGGTCCAAAGGTTCTTATTGATCGGGAACCAGGGGTTCCAAAGCTCGCCCAAAAAGACCAGAACGATTCCTCCGCCGAGCAGGCCCAGGCATTTCTGTTCCTTGCTCCTTGTTGTGCGCAGCCACATGCCAGTAAGCATGCCTAGGAGCGCGGTAGCGACAGAGGGAATGTCGCTCAGCAGCCCTTCAGGATCGCGCACTCCTCTGTAAAGACGCCCGGGAAAGATGTGGCGGTCGAGCCAAGCTGCGAGGTTGGCCGTTTTGTCCATGAAAGGCATGGCCCGGCCAGGAACGCCGTAGCCAGGCACCGGGACAAACCGCATCAGCGCCCAGTAACCAACCAGAGCAGCGATAGCGATAACGATTTTGCTGGTCGGCTTTCTGTCCCAAAGATAGAGGAAGCTGCAAATGAGGAAGCAAATGGCGATGCGCTGCAGCACGCCATAGATACGGAGGGTGCCGAGCGGGAAGAATGGGAAGCCATTGACCACGATGCCCAGCAGGAAGAGGATGACGAATCGCTGCAGATCATGGAGCGCAATGCTCTTCTTCGAAGCTCCGCGGCTGAGCCTTGACTCAGTGGAAAAGACAATGGTGATGCCGACCAGAAACACGAAGGTCGGGAAGACCAGATCAGTCGGCGTCCAGCCGTTCCAGTCAGAGTGCTTGAGCGGCCAGTACGCGTATCTGCCGCCATTGTTTACCAGGATCATGAACGCAATCGTGATTCCGCGAAGTACGTCTAACGAAACAAGGCGGGCCGAGCCAACGCGGGACGGCTGATCCAGCGGGATAGACGAGACAGATGCCATTTAGCTTCCCATATCCTTCAGTACAAACGATGTGCAAACACTCTACTCGCGTTCTTCTCAGGATTCCAGAGTAATCCGGCCGTATCAGAAAAGCTCAGAATTGAATGGCCTACGGGCGCATGACCTCGATCAGCGTGGATCCGGCGCAGGGCCGTGAGTCGCTCGATAAGCCATCGCCGAGCCTCGGCGTACTTTTCCGCTCAGACCGCGCCCCGCCTGTGACTCGCATCACTTTCATGGCTTCAGGCCGCATCTAGATTGATAGTCAGCGTCAAAGCCCTCCGGTCCCTTGGTCCGGACCGATAGTGACCAAGCCCATTCCAGATGGCGAGGTTGAAAATGCAATCGCAAAACACTTCCGGGCTGGTCGAGCTGCTTAAGGAAAACATGGCCCTGCGCGCGGAAAACGAAGCGCTCGCGGACATTCTTAAAGTGTCCGATTTGACGGGGGAGAGACCTGTTGATTGGCGAGCGATTCTGAAGGACGCGCGGCAAAGCAAGGCCTACCGCGACATGGTCGAGCGATACGATCCGGTGTTTTCACAGCTTGACGATGCTGTCAGCAGGGCGGAAATTGACATGCTGCTCCAGTCGATCCCCCTCCGGGAGCCTGTGGTTTAGGAGAAGACAATGGCAAAAACAGCGAAAATGCCGGTCGAACGGATGCCGGGCAGTGCGGAGCCGCTAGTGCTCTGGTTCAAAGACTGCGGCATTGGCGACGTTGCGAAAGTCGGCGGCAAGAATGCCTCATTGGGAGAAATGATTCAGAATCTCGAGCCGAAAGGCATTCGGATTCCCAATGGGTTTGCCACCACGGCGTATGCCTACCAGCTCTTTCTCAAAAGCAATGACCTTGACGCCACGTTACGGGCGCTCTTTTCCACCCTATCCATGAAGAATTTGGATCAAGTGCGGGAGGTGGGTCGCAAGGCCCGGTCCCTGATTCTTGAGGCTGCTTTTCCAAACGACCTGTCGCAGGCAATTCGCGAGGCCTATGAAACGCTGTGCAACCAATACGGCGCCGGGGTCGATGTTGCCGTGCGTTCGAGTGCAACTGCAGAGGACCTGCCTGACGCAAGTTTTGCCGGCCAGCACGAGACCTATCTAAACGTGCGCGGAATCAACGCGGTACTCGATGCATGCAAGCGATGCTTCGCTTCAATCTTTACGGATAGGGCTTTTTACTATCGTCAGACCCACGGTTTTGATCACCTGGCGGTGGCGCTCTCGGTTGGCGTGCAGAAGATGGTGCGCTCTGATCTCGCCTGTTCAGGTGTCATGTTCTCAATTGATACCGAAAGCGGGTTCACAAACGCGGTTCTGATCAACGCATCCTACGGCCTTGGAGAGACGATCGTTCAAGGCGCCGTGAACCCCGATGAATATATGGTCTTCAAGCCAACGCTGAAACAGGGATACTGGCCGATACTTTCCAAAGTGGTGGGCACAAAGGAGACCAAGCTCGTGTACGACATCGGCGGCTCAAAGGCGACAAAGAGCGTACCGGTAGCACCGAATGAAAGAAAGAAACTGTCACTCAATGACGACGAAGTGCTCCAGTTGGCCCGATGGGCCTGCCTGATTGAAGATCACTATTCGGCGCGGAACTCAAGGTACACGCCAATGGATATGGAATGGGCGAAGGACGGTCTGAGCGGGGAGTTATTTATTGTCCAGGCGCGACCCGAAACGGTGAAATCCCGTGAGCAAAAAGCAACTCTCAAGTCGTATCAACTGCAGGCGCAAGGCCGCCGCTTGGTCAGCGGTCACAGCGTCGGCGAGTCCATCGGCACAGGCAAGGTGAGGATCGTTCTGGATTCGCTTCACATGAATGAATTTCAGGGCGGAGAGATTCTGGTCACCAACAAGACTGATCCGGACTGGGAGCCGATCATGAAGAAAGCCGCTGCGATCGTGACCAATCAGGGTGGGCGCACGTGCCACGCGGCGATCATCGCCCGGGAGTTAGGGATACCGGCGATTGTGGGATGTGAAAATGCAACGGGCGCTCTGCGAACGGGCCAGGAGGTAACAGTTTCCTGCGCCGAGGGAGAAGTTGGCTATGTGTATGAGGGGATTTTGCCATTTGAGGTCTCCGAGGTGTCGGTGGAGTCGCTTCCCAAGCTCCACACGAAAGTCATGATGAACGTCGGCAACCCTGAAGACGCATTCAACTTGTCCCTTCTGCCAAATGATGGCGTGGGGCTTGCTCGACTTGAGTTCATCATTGCGAATCATATTCAGGCCCATCCGATGGCCCTGCTGCATTTTGACGAGTTGACCGATTCCTCCGTAAGACAAAAGCTGGCCGACCTGACCGCGCTCTACAAGAACAAACCCGACTACTTTGTAGACCAGCTGGCGAGGGGCGTGGGGCTGATTGCCGCCGCGTTCTACCCGAAACCCGTGATCGTGCGGCTCTCGGACTTTAAAACGAATGAGTATGCACATCTGCTGGGCGGGAGACAGTTTGAACCCGTTGAGGACAATCCGATGATCGGGTGGCGAGGCGCTTCACGATACTACAGCGACGGATATCGCGACGGATTCGCGCTGGAATGCCGCGCAATGAACGCGGTGCGTGAGAAGATGGGGCTGGCAAACATCATCCTGATGGTCCCATTCTGCCGGACGGTCGATGAGGGCCGCGCCGTACTTGCCGAAATGGAGAAGAACGGATTGAAACGCGGCGCAAACGGGCTTGAAGTGTACGTAATGTGCGAGATTCCGAGCAACGTAATTCTTGCTGATGAATTCTTCAAGATATTCGACGGATTTTCTATCGGCTCGAACGATCTGACGCAGCTGACGCTTGGACTGGATCGTGACTCCAGATTGCTCGCCAGGCTTTTTGATGAACGCAACGAGGCTGTGTTACGGATGGTAAAGCTTGCTATCGAGGCGGCCAAGCGAAGCGGCAAGAAGATCGGCATCTGCGGACAAGCACCGAGTGATTATCCAGAGTTCGCGAAATATCTCGTGGAGCTTGGGATCGATTCGATCAGCCTGAACCCTGACTCCGTGCTGAGAACCATGAAGACGATAGCAGAAGCAGAGCAGCATAGCGGTGCAACCATCGCCGCCTGAGGCCCCGATTTTAGGAGGGCGAATGACATTCCGAAATCGACAGCGTGCCGGGCAAGAGCTGGCCGAGGAACTCGGTGACCTTGTGGGAGTAGAAGATCTGATTGTGCTCGGACTGCCGCGAGGGGGCGTTCCAGTCGCGTTTGAGATTGCCGAGTATCTGCACGCGCCTTTGGATGTTTTCCTTTCCAGAAAGCTGGGGGTTCCGGGCCAGGAGGAACTAGCATTTGGAGCCATCGCCGCGAACGGCGGCCGATATCTCGATCAGGAGATTGTGGCCGCCACGGGTCTGTCGCCCATAGAGATCGAGAAGATCGCGCGAGCGACAGAAGAGAAATTGCAGGAGCGTGAACGACTCTATCGTGAGGGCCGTCCTCCTCTCCATGTTGAGGGGCGTACCGTAATTCTGGTTGACGATGGGGTGGCAACCGGCGCAAGCATGTACGCAGCCCTGCGTGCCCTGCAAGGCATGAATCCCAAGCGCCTGATTGCCGCCATACCTGTGGCTTCCAGAACGGCATGTAACTTGCTGCGACCTCATGCGAATAGGCTTGTGGTGTTGCAAGTGCCGGAGAACTTTTATGCAGTCGGGCAGTTCTATGATGATTTCTCGCAGGTCTCTGACGGCGAGGTCATAGATTTGCTGCATCAAGCGGACCTTGCACCTCACGGCAAGCCAGTTCAGAACGATTGCCCCTGATGATTGGCGCTCATCCACAAAAAAATGTTGAAGACCTGCAATGCTGCGGAGTCGGACCAAAGGGCGGAGGATACGACTATGCTGCGGCTGACACCTCGCCGCCCAATTGCTTTCCTGAGAAAAGAGTGAATACCGGACATTTCGACTTGCTTATCACTTCAAACGCTGTTCCGTAGCTGGGGACCTTGTCCGCCTGATCGGGCCCGTGCACGCCCATTACAATAAAGTCCACACGCCTCTCAATTGCCAGGGCAACAATCTCAGCGGCAGGGTTTCCCCTGCGCAACATGCATTCTCTTTTCACCTTGAGATTCGACATTTCGCACGCCAGCGCCTTCAGGGTCTCTTGGCCCCTACCGCTCGTCGCGCCGTCCTCAACGTGCAGGAGCAGCAAATCGCCGTTCAGGTGCGCCGCCAGACATTCCGCATACGGTAAAGCGGAGTGTGATGTCTCGGAAAAGTCAGTCGGAATGAGGACGCTGTGCCTGTACGTGCTTTTGTACGCATTGGAGCGGGCGCTCGCGCCGACGGTCAGTACTGGACACGGCAGCGAGCGCAAGAGCAATTCTGCAACCGATCCGAGCGTTCCGTCCATTTTGCCGCTTTTCCCGTAAGTCCCGACGACAAGTAGGTCAATGTTGCGCTCCCGCACCAACTCCTGCACAACCTTCCGGATCTCTCCTGATCGGGCCAGGACAGTACAAACGATATTTTCGTGGGAAAGCGACGACGCAATCCGATGTAGCTCTGTTTCTGCCGAATCCAGCTTGTCGCTGAGTCCGGGATCGGAGTGCTCGGTCACGGACGAACTGCCCACGTCGACTACATGCAGGACGAACAATTTTGCATTGAATGCCTGGGCTAACTGTTTCGCGTAGTTCAGTGCGCCATAGGAGCCATCGGAAAAGTCGGTGGCTACCAGAAGCCTCTTCATCGTAAATTCGCAATATTCACGCATGGCGAACCCTGCCTTCTTCAATCGGCCAGTAGATTGGATGTCATTTCGCAGTGCTTTGGTCGACTGAGTCGGGGCTGCACCAAACAAACTGGTGTGCACTTTTCGACTGCAAGTTCACTCTAAGCTTGCTGGGCGGCACCTCCCGTGACAATGATCACGCACCAAGACGGTGGGCAGCATTCGAGCTACGCCATATTCTGCGCGGAGTTCTCTGATAGCGATTCGGCGGGCCAGGGAATGACCGCCGGGATGCGGAAAGGGAAACTTCGAGGTCGGGGATCTCTATCGTGCTGATTCTGTTGGTGGACCTGGTCGGGATCGAACCGACGACCTCTTCCATGCCATTTCGGCAACGGCTCGCAACTCATTGAAATTGCACACCACAAATCGCGCTACAACACGGCAGAATGCACAGATTTTTCCCGTTATTGGACCCTTAATGGACCCTCGGACAATTCTTCCTTTCTTTAGGGCTCAAGAGGTGAGTTCCGCAGCTGGGACAGCACGGAGTCGAGGAACCATCTTGCCCGGTCATCGCGGTGGTCATTGCGCAGAAACAACACAGTTTCAATCCATAGCAGCTTGTCGGTAACGGGCTTAAACAGCACACCTGTGTATGAGAGCCGGGATGCGAACCGGGGAAGAAGCGCTACGCCGAAATTGTGGGCCACGATTTCCATCGTGTGCGTCAAGGACAGAACCTCTCGGAAGACAGGCTTTGCGCCCGTGCTCTCGATGTATTCGAGAGTGCTGTCATAGAGGCCGGGATGAACGGCACGCGGCAGGAAAAAGACCCTCTCACCGTCCATGTCCCGAGCTAGCACTGTCGGCTGCTTCGCCAGACGGTGGTTCTTCGAGACACAAAGACAAAAGGGTTCCCGCGCAACGGGCTTTATCCAGAGATCTTCTCCAAATATAGGAAAGACGCCGAAGGCTGCATGCAGCTCGCCGCGCAGCACACGGTCGATGAGTTGCACCGTCGTGTCGCATTCCAGGACCACTCCGGTTTCAATACCTGAAAGACTCCCATCAGAGAGATGTCCCGGAACCGGTCCCGATCGGTTCAGGGTTTCGAGAACGGGAATCAGGCGACTATGGATGAAAGCGGAATATCCGGCACGAAACGGCCCACGTTCGATCTGCGCATGGTAACGGGCGAGGTCCCATGCGCGCTCGACGTGCGTGATCGCTTCCTGGATTTCGCGGACAAAGAGACTACCCGCGGGTGTGATGGCGAAGCGGTTGCGGTCCCGTTCAAAGATTTTTGCCCCAAGATCGCGCTCCAGCCGGTCGATACTTCTGGCGATCACGGCAACGTCGATGTCGAGACTCCTGGCTGCTTTATGGAAGCTGCCCGCCTGTGCTGTGAGGACGATGAACTGTTGCGTCCTGAAGGGAACATCGATTGCTCGGTCTATGCGCATAGGATTCACCTGGAATGCGGAGGAAAATCGCAGGAACTGCGCGTGCTTGCAGCCCCAAGGACAACACCGGCAAAGGTCCCCCTTGCTCCCCAGCAATTGCTACGCGGACATAACTGCCAAGACAGCCGGAGTACCCGTACATTTACTTAAGGCATTTTCCCCGCGGCCTTGGGGCGTGAGGTTGAAGTTTTTTTGCAAGCACCTCCGCCTTATATACTGGAGCCGTTCGTAGAGAAATGATCCGGACAACCGCTCGCGTATGCCGCCACAAGGTCGCATCTGGCAGGAGCTGACATGGAGTTGGGCCTGTTCGACCGGGAACCCGGCTTCGGATCAGAAGCTGGAGGCCGCTGCAAAGACAGCCTGGCCCTATGCCCTTCTTTGCGGCTGGACATATCTGAATGACCGCGACGCAGCCTATGACATGATGGACCATGCCGTTCAAAATACGTGCGAATACCTCGTCCGGCACCCCGAAGTGCCACTCGAAAAGGCGACCGCGCGCATCCGGAGCGTCATCCGGCGTCACGCCAGGCAGCTCGCTGCCAAGAAAGCGCCTGAACTTGCATATGGGTCACTGAAAGAGTTAGAGAAGCTGTATTCCAGTCAAGCGAAGGCCGAACAAAGAGTCTATGCAAGGGAACTTCTTGCACGGCTTTCGCCGTTCGCACAATCGATCGTCAAATGGCGCTGGCTTGGTTATTCGTGGCGGGAGATCGCGGGGCAACTAGAAATGGACCACACGGTTGTCCGGCGGGCTTATTTCCGGGAGGTGGAGTCGCTGCTGCGCACACTCTCCCAAACTGGAGATTACACCTCATGCGATTGAACTGGCGTCGACCTTCGTCGGCTGAGGACCGCTTTGAAGCATGGATCGGGCAGCGCCATCAGGAGCGAGTGCTCGCAGGGGAGGTGACGGCAACGGGTCCATGCCCTGACGAGACGTTCCTGCGGGACCTGGCGCGCAAGTCCAAACGAATCTCGCTCTCGGATCCACGAGTAGATCACGCGGCTAACTGTCCTCTATGCATGAACCGGCTCCTTATGTTCCGTGCCCAAGCTCGCTCGCACCGGCGGCAAATCATGCTGGCGACAGCGGTTGCTGCGTGCCTCGTGATCGCCGCTACATCGATTGTGTTGACGCGAAGTGGAATACGCCGTCACTCTCCGGAGGCGAACCTTGCTGTTGTGCCGGAGACAGTCAATCTCTGGAATGCCGGCACACTCCGAGGACAGCAGTCAAACCCGCTGCAATCCGTATCCCTGCCTGCGGCACGGGTAAGTGTAACCATCATCCTGCCCCGCTTCAGCGAGCCTGGGAGATATCTGGTGGCAGTGACTCGTGACCAGGCGGGCGGCGACGTACTTGCTGAAGGAACAGCAATGTCCCGTAAGAGCGGGGACCGTGAAGAAGTTTCGGTTGAACTCGACCTCCGCCATGCCACGACCGGCAAGTATTTCCTTGCCACGACCCATGAACGGGACCAGAGCTCCTATTATTACCCGCTGCAGATCAGATAGCCGGAAGTAGATCGTTGGATATACGTTGCCGTAGATGGATCAGGGCGAGCTGAATCAACCCTCTTCTGCTTTGCTGTAGTTGCGGATGATCTCGACGGCGCGCAGAAGCTGGCTGTCGATGCCTGTTCTTTTCTGCCGCCAGTCAAATGCAACCGGCTCGTCTACCTCGATGGGTATGCCTTCCAGGGTCTGTCCATTCCAGGTGTAATAGGCGCCAGTAGGCAGCGCCAACCGATACCCACGGCCCACTTTGACCGAGGTGGCGGACAGCAGCCTGCCGGCCGTGTTTTCCCCAACGATGGCGGCCAGATGGTTTTCTTTTGCGAAAGCCACAATCATCTCGGCAGCGCTGGCCGTATGACGGTCTACGAGCAACACAATTTTCCCATGAAATCGTTTGGGCCCGAGACCTTCGGTTTGGAGCACGATGGGTTTCTTGGTTGCCATCGCAGGGCCATATTTCAATGCCAGTGGCCAGATGGCATTCTTTGACGTGGGAATCCCCGAAAACCGGGGAAATCGATGTTTCTCTGGCTCGCGATTCGCTCCGGCACGGCACCGGTCCAGTGTAAATCCTACGGGAATCCTGTCGGGCGTGAGCAGGCTCATTACACGAAGCGCTCCCAGCCCTCCTCCCGTATTCCCGCGCAGGTCGATGATGAGCCGCTCGATGGTTCCGAGTTTTTGGACCGCATCGGAGATTTCATTGGCCACCTCGACGCCGATCATTCCCGGAAACGCGGCCACCTTCAGATAGCCGAGGCCATCCTCCAGATGCCGCGACTCGACAAGCGTGGGATTCATGTAATGCAGCTTTTTACCTTTAGGTTGGGCGACATCGACAGAAACCCTTCGCTGTTTGTCGTTTCTGCCGACGATCTCCAGCTCCGTATGCTGACCCATGGCAAAAACCGGATGCTCCGGCGGGATGATCTCTTTGCAGGCAACACTCAGAAGAATGTCCCCCGGCTCGATTCCGGCCTTCGCCGCGGCTCCGCCGGAGTGGACATCCTGGAATATCCATCGCCTTCCGAACGGTGTCTCATCGGCCAGGTAATTTGCGCTCAGCGCGGCCCGGCTTGAAGCCCGGCGGGCGCTCGCGTGGAAGAAGCCTAGGTGGGAGCTATGCAGCTCTTCAAGCAGCCCGCTCATGGCCTCCTCGAAACTGTCCGCGTCTTCGGCGCCTTCGATTTTCGCCCGATGACGCTCGACGGCTGCCTTCCACTCGTCGTTCAGTTTTCCAGGAGCATAGAAACGCTTTTGCAGTGTGGCCAGTACATTTTGGAGAACAGTCCGTCGATCATGTATAGAAAGCTCGAGCGCGGGGTTATCAATCTGCTTCGGCGTCATTGACCGCTCCTCAACGAAACTTCCCTGCTCACTCCCGGAAAGACGCCTCCGCTCGGATCGCCGTCGAGCACGAAGCCCGCCCAGAAATATGGCGGCGCACCGTCATGCAACAACTCCAGCTGCGCCTGCCGCAGCGCTTCCGCCTTTTCCTCGCGGTGGCCGAGGTTTTCATAGAAGCTTGTCATCAGGTGTGCGGTTGCCTGGTCCTCGACTTGCCAGAGTGTCGCGACCACACTCTGCGCCCCCGCATCGATGAACGCATTCTCGATGTTTGCAACGCCCTCTTCGCCGACCGGCCCTACGCCCGTATCACAGGCGGACAGTGTTACGAGACTGGCATTCAAGTGAAGGTTCCGGATCTCCCGCACCTGAAGCAGCCCGTCATCGATCGGCGGCTGCTCCGGAGCAAAAATCAGCGCGGATCGGTCGGGAAACTCCGGATCAACGTACCCGTGGAGCGCCAGATGGATGACGTTGTACCTATAAAGGGGAAGTCGCTTGAAGTTGGTCTCGGTTGCCTGCGCGCCCAGAAGAACCGTCCTCGGCTGCGTGAAGTCTTGTGCAACGGTTTCAACCTCATCCCGGCTCTCCGGCAAAGCCACAAGCTCGCTCCGTTCCGGTCCCTCAACGGCGCGGCGAATCGTGGCAAGCAGTGTCGTCTGCGGCGCATGGCTGACCCAGGCCGCGACGCCGAGGTAGGACAGCTCATCTCGCTTTTCCTGGCTTTCTCGATGCCTCAGCAGATCGAGCACGGTCCCTGAAGGAGCCACAGTGACAAGGTGAGACGCCAGAATGTAATGGCCATCGTTCACCAAGGCTGAGAAAGGCAACAGATGAAGCTTCCCATCCGGCACTACAATCAAAGCCCTCTTCTCCCTGAATTCCGGAATCCTGCCGAGGAGTTCATTGAAAAGCCGCTGTCCCAGCGCCGGATCGGTCGCCTGTCGTATCAGCTCGGACCGGTATCGCATCGCGTCCTGTTCCAGAACGCTCCGTGAAGACAGAGCATAGCACCGGATTGTATTCCGGGATACAGCGAGCGCATAGGATTGCGGATTTGCCAGCACGTATTCAAGAAAGAGTTCAGATGCTCCGAGGTCGTTTTGTAACTGCGCAAGGGAAACGGGTTTCGGCGGCACATCATTTTCTGGCGAATTCGGATCGAGCTGTCGCTCGGTGCTATAGATCGCACTGAGGATGTGGCCTCTTGCAACTGTGTTGTCAGTGTTGAGCAACTCGACATTTAACTTCGTCAAGTGCTGCTCTATCGGATTCGGCTCGTGCGGCGCTATGACAGCATGGTCCGTCAGAGCCTGGATCTCCACCCGTCCGCGCGCCCGCTCAATTAAGTGGAATGCCTCGGCCAGCCTGCCCTGCCGGATCAGGGAAGCAAAATATCCGGCATACACGTCTCTCAGATCATTGAGAAGATGACGCTCAATCGACGGCGTTGGCACTTTGCTCAGAAGCGCGTCCAGCATGTCGGCGCTCTTCTGGTACAGGGCGTTCGATGCCTTGGTCTTCCCAAGCTGTGCCATGATCTGCGCTTTGATGGCAAGGTTCCTGGGAACGAAGTACATCTCATCGGGGATGTGCTCGTTCGCCTGGATTGCCTCGTTGATCGCATTCAGTGCGGGCTTTAGTTCTCCTTGATGCAGATAGGCTTGAGCAAGCAATCCATCCACTTGTGTCAACCCACGCCAATAACCAAGCTGCCTTGCATATTGGACGGACTGGACAAGGTCGGACACGGCTTTGTCCCATTGGCCTGCATTCTCATAGACACCGGCTCTTGTCTGATAAAGCTGGTAGAGATGCCCCACCAGATGATAGCGGGACACCCGCTGTAGTTCCTTTTCAGCCAGCGCCAGCGCCTCCTGATTTCTGCCAAGCCCGCTGAGGGCCTTGATCTTCGCAGTGATGGCGATGGTCGGATACGCAGCGCCTGGAGTGTCTTTCGCAACCCGGATGGCTTCGTCGAGTGGGCTGAGCGCTTCCTGATATTTATGGAGTTCGACCAGCCCTGCGCCGTACACGCTGGCATATCGAATATGAGCGGCAGGATCGGAAACCTTCGCCACCATCCATGCCCGCAGCACGTCTTTCTTTGCCGCCGTGATATCGCCGAGCAAAAAGGCCGCGATCCCCTGTTCGCCCACCGCGCGCGAGGCCAGCAGAAAATGGTGCTGCCGGATGGCAAGCCTTTCGACCTTTGCCCAGGTCGCGCGCGCCATCCCAGCGTCGTAATTCGTCTCTAGCATTCCAAGGATCGTCAGGATGCGAAGCCGCGTCTCGGAATCGTGTGCTTCAGGAAGTGTCAGATCGTGCCGGAGCAGCGCAACCTGGGCAGGGATTGTGATCGATGATTCGCTCTCCGCTGGCATCTCGCTGACTTGGGCGTAAAGGGCTTTGGAGAGATCACCCCTTTTCCGAAACTGAGTCTCTGCCTGGCGATAGAGTGGCTCTGCCGCAATCCAGCTGTTGAGCCACGACATCTCGTCGGCTCGCTCCAAGAGCGCCTCTGGCGTTCGAGCATTCCTCCGGCGGAAGACGTGATATCCAACCGCACCCAGCGAGGCAACCACAAGCAAACCGGCAGCGATGCGAAGTGAGGGAGAAATAGGGTCTCGCATGGCGCTCCAGCTATCTGGTCGTTAATGGTGACAGATTTCAGTTGACTGATCAAATCGGCGGTTTCGACACAATGCTTGATGGTTCACATGGAAAAGAGCACATAAGTCTTTTCCAATCGAAAGATGAGCCTGAAGGAATCGAAGGGGAGTGGGATGCAGGGCTCCTTTCTTTGATGGGATGAGCCCGCACTAGCAGCAGGAAAGAATGTCATGAAACTGAACAGCAGTAGCCGTGGGGAGGGAATGTGGGAATCGGCTTTATCGATTCCCACATTCCCTCCCCAGCGCGTAGCACGCGATTCATGCGCTGAGGCGGAGTTGTTCAAAGAGCTTTGCCCTTGCCTGCTGCATGCGCATGGCGGCTTCGGTGTCGCTGTGCGCTTGTGCGACCCGCAGCAGAGCGTTCGGAGTTGATCCGGGGCGCAGGTACTGGGCTGGATTGTGGAGCGCCAACAGCGTTTCCAGCGGAGTTTGATAGCGCCGGTAGCGGATGCGTTTTCGACCCTTCGGGTCGATGGAGACCTCGGGCTGAGCGCAGGGCCGATGATAGTTCAGATAGGGGTTGAGGAAGTCGCGATAGAAGCTGTTGAGCGGCTCAGCGCCTCTGGCATCGATGTCGCTATAGCCGAGGTGCTTGCGGATGACGGCGCCGTTCTTGGTCTGCTCGATGCGCAGCTTGTCGAGCAGGCGGGCCACGGTTTTGTTGAGGAACTCGCTGCCGTAGCACCACGGGAAGGAAGGTTTGCTGGAAAGAAATTCGTTAGAAGGCTGGGAGATCGGCCGAGGGCCACGGCGGTGGGACGTGTCCGGGTGTAGGTGCGTAGCCGCTCCTGGTAACGGCTGCTCTTGCGCAGGTTATAGAGATGGCCGACCGAGATCGCCGAGAGCCGCTCAAACTCGGCCTTACCGAACAGATGATACTCGCGTTCGAGAATGCGCCGCGCCACCTGCGCCCGGCTCAGCCCAGTCATCTTTTCCATGTAGCGCCGCAACAGACCACGCGCCGCCTTGCCCTGCGCGGCGTACTGTTGTCTCATAAGGACCTGCTCGACCCAGCCCATACACCTCGGCCCGATGCCTGCCCTGGAACTGAAGACCCTCGCTGGTCGCCACGAACCGGCGGATCTCCTCCATGCTCAACTTCTCTGCCTGATACACGCGGATGTTCAATCCCCAGCATGCCTTACCCCTTCAGGCTCATCTTGTGTTGGAAGAGACTACATATTGACATTCGACATGATGCGCGGTAACCTTCTATCGAAGAACGATAGGGGAGTATGAACAGCCAATCAACAGAACTATTACAAGGGACGCTTGATTTGCTCATTCTGCAAGCGCTCGCATTGGGATCACGCCACGGTTTGGGCATATCAGAACGAATCGAGCAGATGACGCATGGCACTTTCCGAGTAGGCCCAGGCTCCCTCTTTCCTGCACTTCATAGGATGGAGGGACGCGGCTGGCTCTCATCTGAGTGGGGTCATTCGGAGAATAATCGTCGGGCTCGATATTATCGGTTGACAGCTGCTGGGCACCGACAGCTCAACACAGAAACAGAACGCTGGGGGCGCATTTCGTTTGCGATCTCATGTGTTCTTGAAGCAAGATGACATGCCCGCAGGCTAAATTAAAAGGGCGATACGAAGATGTGGCATCCAAGGCAAATCCAAAGCTTTTGGAGGAATTTATTTCACCGCGAGCAGCTTGAGCGGGAGCTTGATGACGAGTTACGTTTCTATCTAGACGAAGTCGTAGATAGGAATATTAGCCAAGGGATGTCGTCCGATGAAGCCAGGCGTGCTGCAAGGATGAGCATGGGCAGCGTTGAACAAGTGAAAGAAAGAGTTCGTGATGCACGCGTAGGAGCGTGGATTGCGAGCGTTGTTCAGGACCTGCGCTATGGCCTGATCCAGTTGCGTCGAAACCCCGGCTTCACAGCTGTCGCGGTGATAACGCTCGCGCTCGGAGTTGGAGCAAATACAGCGATCTTCAGTGTTGTGGATGCGGTGCTTCTCCGCGCACTGCCCTTCAAGGATCCCAAGCACCTCGTGATGCTTTGGGAGACCGAGCCAAGTGCGCCGGGAGGACACTTTCCGGTTGCTGGCCCTGACTTCAAGGACTGGCTTGTACAAAACAATGTGTTCCAAAACATAGAGGCAGGAACCCAAGATAGAGGAGTACTTACGGGCTCAGGCGAGCCACTGTTGCTCACGGGTGATTCTGTCTCGCCTGGAGTCTTTGGGCTATTGGGTATCCAGCCTCTCTATGGTCGGACATTTATCCCAGACGAGTCCGAACCTGGCCGAGGTCACGTTATCATTTTAAGCTATGGATTATGGCAGCGTGCCTTCGGTGGTAATAAACGAATAATCGGCCAAAATATAACGCTAAATGGCGAAGCTTATAGCGTGGTTGGTGTTATGCCGCGACAACTGAGGTTTCCAGAAATCTGGAACTGGAAAGCCGAGTATTGGGTTCCTATAAATTTTGCCCAGCCTGCCTGGAAAGAAGATCGTAGTACTCACTGGCTTTGGGTCATGGCGCGAATGAAACCCGGTGTTACTATCGATCAGGCTCGCGCGGATATGGGCGCGGTATCCCTCCGCCTTGCACAACAATACCCTAAAACCAACAAGGGCGTGATCACTAAAGTTGTTAGCCTGCACGATCAGTTGATTGGTAATGTTCGTCCAATGCTGATGGCCCTTTTCGGTGTGGTAAGCTTTTTATTACTAATCGCCTGCATAAACGTTGTAAGTCTTCTCCTCGCAAGAACCATCGCCCGTGAGCGCGAAATCGCCGTGCGACTCGCCGTAGGTTGCCGACGCTTACGGATAGTTCGTCAATTACTGACAGAAAGCGTATTTCTATTTGTCTTCTCGAGCGTAGTTGGCCTTGCAGTGGGCTGGGGTGCTCTGCACCTGCTTTTACACACTGCCCCTTCAGGGTATATTCCAAACGTGACGCAAGTTGGCTTGAACTCAACGGTCTTTGCGTCTGCCTTGCTCGTTGCTTTCCTTGCTGGGTTGCTGGGTGGGCTGGTTCCAGCAATTCAATCTTCGCGTATGGATTTGCATGAGACGTTGAAGGAGGGCGGACGAACACTTTCCTCTCCGCGCCAGCGCTTTCGCAGTATGCTCGTCATTTCTGAAATCGCTTTAGCACTTATGATGCTCTTTAGTTCCGGCCTTGCAATTCGTAGCCTTGTTCGATTGCTTGATGTTAATGCTGGGTTTGACGCTCGGAATGTGCTTACGCTACGCGTTTTTCTGCCTAAATCTTCTTACCCTAAACCCACACAGGTCGTTTCGTTTTACCAGCGTGTTCTCACTAAAGTACGCTCATTGCCAGGAGTAGTATCGGCGGCGGCAGCCACTGAACTTCCACTTCTAGGCGGCAACAACACTACGGTTTATGCTGAAGGTCATTCATTTCAAGAAAATGGTTCGTCTGCGCTCCTGGCGGAGATCTGTTGGGCAACGCCACATTATTTTCGCACGCTTCATATTCCGCTTCTGAGAGGGCGAGACTTCGCAGCATCTGACACAGCATCCTCGCTTCCTGTTGCCATCGTCAACCGGACAATGGCGAAGTTGTTATGGCCACATGAGAATCCTATAGGAAAGCGCTTCACGGAAAACCAAAATAGTCCCAAATGGATCACCGTTGTTGGCGTAGTGGGCGATGTACACGTATCTGGACTCAACAGCGGCCTCAGTCCTGAAGCATATTTTCCAGAGTATCAGGACGCAAAGCCCACTATTGTCCTCGGCTTGGTGCTTGTAATCCGTACAGTCGTCTCGCCAGACAGCCTCGTTTCAGCAGTGCGTAGTGCCGTGCAGAGCATTGACAACAATATTCCAATCTATCAAGTTCGCCAGTTGTCTGAGATCGTTTCGGCGTCCTCGGGACAAGAGCGGTTCCTTGCTCTCTTATTAATGCTGTTTGCAGTGGTCGCCCTTCTACTCGCTGCCATTGGTATATATGGGGTTCTCGCCTACTCAATAGCTTCGCAACGGCATGCGCTCGGTATTCGCATGGCCTTGGGCGCCAGCCGGCCCGATGTATTGCAACTTGTCTTGATTCAAGGGATGAAGCTTGCTTTTGCCGGTGTTACCTTTGGCATTGTTGGTGCACTCGTATTTTCGCGATTGCTTGCTAGCTTACTTTACGGTGTCAGCCCAACTGACCCGCTTACATTTTTCTCAGTATCGTTCATTCTGTTGGGAGTGGCGTTTCTCGCCTGCTACATTCCTGCACACCGAGTGGTTGGAGCTGCCCTAATGTTAGTTCTCCGGGGCGAATAATGAGATGTGAAGCCCGATCGAGCTAGAACACGGTGAAAGGGCTAGCGCACCTCGACTACGCGCTAGCAGTCGTGCACTGGCATGGAATGTAAACAAGCAGTGTATTTCTCTGAACCTATACCGTTTTTCGCAGCACAATATTACGATCCTGAAGGAGCAAAGCAGATATGGCAGAAGCTCTGAGAAACAATGGCAATAGGGCAAAGCTCGGTCTGCAGCATATAGCAGACCTTAGCGATTTGGTACAGGTGACGCACCGGAACCCCGAAGGCGAAGATAACATTCCTGAAGAAATTGTCCATGCTGAGCTAGAGAGAATCCTTAGCAGCAGTACTTTTTGCAGTGCTGACCTTCTAAAAGAACTATTAGCCTTTCTTGTTCGATGGTTCCTATCAGGTAAGAAGCGCGGGCCCAAGGAATATACGATCGGCGTCGAAGTATTTCATAGGCGCGCTGCTTTTGACCCTCGTTTTGATCCAATTGTGCGTGTTCAAGTTCATCGGCTTCGCCTGAAAAGGTATTCAAAACACCCAAGAATGTATTCTGGTCGCAGTACTCCCGTTGATAAACTGCAGTGTGGATAGAGAGGATGAGCACATCGCTAACTGGATAACACAACGTATCACTAATGTATTGGCTGAACTGCCAGGGATTCGTGTAGTATCGCTGACGGCAATTACCAAGTTTAGGATTCCCACGCACAAGATTTCCATCAATAGCAATAAACCTCAACCTGCTAACGTGCTTGAAGGCGCAGTACGAAAAGCCGGCAGTCGGATCCGAGTAGAGTTGCGGTTGGTGAATTTTCCGCTCGGCTACATCGCATGGGCCAGTAGCCACCACTGGGAAATAGAAGATGGGTTCGTGCTGGAAGGCACAATCCGGAAGGAAATGACCTTTGTGGCGAACCAACTCCTCCGTGATCGCCGGAGTGCGTAAGGACGAGCGAAAGTCAGGAGGCCCACCTACCTGTCTTTCTAATCTGAAGTAAATAGAATGGTACAGCAAGCATTTGCTTCTAAACAATTTCCCAAGCGGTATAGAGTAAATAAAGGAACCTCTGAAGAACTCTCGCATCCATATCCTGAGCGACGGTCACGTAGTTTTTAAACAGATTTTCAGAGAACTTAGAACGATTGGCTGCAGGAGTATGGTGAGCTGATGCCCCCTTGCTTTTAGTCCACGTAAGTGAGATGGCATACCACAGTCGGCTGCGATTCCCCTCATGCCGCTCCGGCTGTAACACGGGCTCCGCCGCTCCGGCTGTAACACGGGCTCCGCCGCTCCGCGGTTCGTAAGTCACTTTTCAGTGGCTGGCTATCGACATGGCGGAGGCACACAGCAATATCCAGGATACCGCTTCACTTATTTATGGGACTGGTTTGAATGCACACTACACTCTTTCGACGGATCCATACCAGTCTGCTCGCGTTCGTTGCTATGCGATTCGTGTTCCTGGCATTCAGATATATCGATGGCTATTCGTGGAATTCCAACGTGACCATAATCGTTTGTTCTAGAACCGGTCTTCCTGAACCGTAGAACCAGCCAATACATGTAACCGGTAAGCTGATCGTCCGTGCAATAACTAATAAGCTGATGCAACTTTTGCCATGGATGGTGTTCGCGCGGCATAGCTCTACGAACGTAGCCAGGGAAGAAATAGGCCTGACCAAAGTCTCGATCGAATCGACGACGCTGACGGAAAAGCCAAGCGCCGTCGGGCACTAGGAGAAACTTTTTTGTGCGCATTAATTCAAACAGTTGAGTATACAGATTGCAGTGTCTACTGCACTCCTCGATGACTGAAGTTTCATTTTCCAAACCGTACCCCAAAATTGTTCTAAATGGATGTGTTTTATGAAGGACAGATTTGGTCTCAATTGCAAAAAATTGACCCCCAAGGTAGAGGCTAGAATTGATGCCGCGAGCAGCCCATGTCAGGTCTAACCAGACAAGTGATTGTGAAGCAGTGACTATGTCATATTTAACATTTCGGAAGATCAGCTTATTTGCGCAGGAGAATGCAAAATTGCACTGCACGTCTTTTTTACGGGCACTGCTTCTGGCTATGTCTAGAAACGGCTCACACACATCGATGCCAGTCACGCAATCCGATGTCCTCGCAATCTCTAGTGTGAGACTTCCTGTTCCGGCCCCAATGTCCAACACTCTTGTGTCACGCCGAATTGCCCCCTGCTCTACTATGAGGTGACACACCTCATAGGGGACTTTCCGCTCTCTAGCGTAGTACGATGCCATCCTTGGCGTATAGGGACCATGTGGCTTTTTTTCGCCGATCAATACGCCCACTTTGACAAGCTTCTTAATTGCGCTGTGAAGCGATTGGGTTCTATCTGGTGTCATGAAATCTCCCCAACGCTTGGAGAAGACGTCTATGGCCTCCTGCGCCGTTAATGATTGCTTACAGGAAAAGCAGGAGATGAGAATCCGAACGGCTTCTGAAATCCGAATGGACCGTTCAGGTCTAGCAAATTCGTATGCAATCATGTCGCCGTTTGAATCAAATGTATATGCAAATTGGTCTGACTGGCGAAGTGGAGTAGTCATTATGCGGCTGGTTGCGGTTCCTCGTTGCTGTAAATTCATAGGCAGGCTGATTATCCTGAATCAGTTATCGCTTAGACTGAAGCCTTAGGGAATAAGGGTCATCGCTGTCGTGCAACAAGCACACTTCAGCAACACCGAGAGCGGGCAAAAGTGATGGAGCCGTTTTTGGTGCGTCAACCTTAATGACCTCCTTCGCCAATTCCATGCTAGATCGCCGATAGAGTACGGCAATTCGATAGAGCATGGACCGGTGGTGGCCCCAGAAACCATGCCCGGTAACATCATCGACTGGCGATATGTTTGATGGCGAGGCGCTGTCCGCTGAAGCAAAACGTCTCTAGCCCCATCTGGCAGGCCATCGCAGAGCTGCTGTACGGGACACTTCAATTCAATGGTCTCCCTGATCCCCCGCTGCGGCAATAGTTGCAACATGCGCTTGATCTGGTCCTCTGAATAAGAATCACAAACAGTGCTATGTAATGTGGTGTGCATCTTTCCATCAAATAACTAAAATAGCCCTCCTGTCACTGCATCAACATCAGCAATCGTCAGGCTACACTGTTTATCTATACCAAACCGTGGACAGAATGCTACGCCTGCATAGTCTGGTTTTGCAAACGACCTTCTAAGCAAACATTGATTCGGATAAAGCGCCTTTTCGCTCTCGTAGGTATAATAAAACCAATTACATACAAGCGTTAACTTGTGGACTCTGGTTCCTTGACGGTAACCGTTACATACAGTTAAGTGTGCGAACAAAACCGTTGGCTTGAGGAATTTGTAAGAATAAATGACAACGCAACAATATCTTAACCATCAGTGATGCTCGTTGCACGCGCACTTTGTGTAAGTAATCGTGACTGTGAACCGTTAAGTAACCCCTCGTTGCTTGTCGTACCCAGTATAGCCGCCGCATAATTCCAATGCTGGCTAGAAAAAAATACTGAGGGGAAACTACGTATTATGGGCGACAGTTACGACGTTCTCTCTGATGAGTCGGAGAGTCAAAGACGGCTAGTCCACATCACCACGCCACCGATGCCAAGATATAAACCCTCGCGCTTCAATGCGCATACCACCGGGGAGGATGGGACTCTTATTCTCTATAACACTTATAGTGGCCATAGCTGCGCATTTCCACCCATTGCAGTTGCCCGCGTTCGCCCATATCTCTCCAAGCAGGGCGTCTCAGGGTCCCTCACAAAGCTTGGACAATACCTCTTAAAGAAGGGATACATCGTCAGTTCCGAAACAGACGAGGGCGCTAGATGGGATATTCGTTATGGGATGCAGCAGTATCGCAGTGACACACTGCAGTTGATTCTCCTTTCATCCGAAGACTGCAATCTCCGCTGTGTGTACTGCTCCCAGGAGTTTAAGCGAGACGTAATGCTACCACGGGTAAGAGATGGTATACGGAACCTTGTAAACTCTCGGATCGCGTCGTTGCGTATGCTGCAAATATCATGGTTCGGCGGCGAGCCCTTGTTAGGTTACGAGGCAATCGAGGAACTTGCCCCATACTTCCAGAAGCTCAGTCTGGACCATGGTGTTACATTCTATTCGGAGATCACAACCAATGGATACCTATTGACTCCAGAGCGCTCCCGGAAGATGTTGGATTGGGGGATCGTGAATTACCAAATCACAATCGACGGCTCTCCGCTTGAGCACGACAGGCATCGACCTCTGAAGGGTGGCGGCGCAACCTTTCATCAAATCATCGACAACGTGGTCGCGATGAAAGAGCATCGTGGGCGATTTAAGATTCATTTGAGAGTTAACTTCGACAGGACGACCGCGGGCAAATTGGATCCTCTTTTCAGCTTGCTCCGGGCTCGGATTGGAGACGACGACCGATTCCAGATGCGCTTCGCGCCCGTGGGAAAGTGGGGCGGAGCCAATGATGATGAACTCGATACATGTGGCCTCCGGGAGGGTATTACTACGTGGATGGAGCTAACGGACCAAGCTAGGTCCACAGGACTTAAGGTCGAAGAGTATGGGCGATTTCTCGACCCTGGTAGTGGTCCTTGTTATGCTACGAGGCCGAATAGCTTTGTTATTGGAGCGGACGGAAAACTGATGAAGTGCACGCGTGTTCTCGATACAGACCCGAGCAATATCGTTGGGCACATCCACAAGGATGGAACAACTGAAATCGATGACGATAGATTATCGGCTTGGATCAAGCCCTATTATCGCTCAGATCCAATGTGCAATAAATGCTTCTTCGTTCCGTTATGCCAGGGAGCAAAATGCCCCCTGCCGAGAGTCCAAACGGGAGACCGACCATGTCCTTCGCAGAAGACGCTAATACGTGAAACTCTTCAATATGCGTGGCATGAGAAAGTAGCTTCTAGGGAAGGCAATCTTGTGCACATCAGCAATGTGCAAACGCCTTCTTGATCCCAACGATGTCGCCCATTTTTTTTAAGAAAGGAGGTGAGCATTGATGGCAGATAGCGGCAAGCCCCAGGATCCCAACCTTGTGGATAAAGGCGGGAATGACGAGATCGAAATTATCGAACTCGACGACAGGCTCGACATGAGCCTTGATCCTTTCGCATTACTGAATCTTACGACAGTCATGCCGGATAGTAATGCCGTTAATATCGACTGCTGTAACTGTTAGTTCCGACCACGCATTGTCTGTTTCAATCATGATCGCCTCCGAAAGGACGCTTATGCTGGTTATGGATGGGGCGTGGTAATTAGCAGGGTTCTCGGCTACGGGACATACCAGAGGAGAAAGGAAGGGCGAATCACTGGTGTGTCCCGAAGCCCACAGCATATAACGGCATTCTGCATGTCCTGGATGCGACAGTGGAGAGTGAATCTGCCGTGACAGTAGCACAAGAAGATGGAAGAGTCGCAGACGTAGACTATCTGCAGAGTCGTGTCTATAGTCTTCCACCGGGGACTACAATCATTAATTTCGATTCAGCAACAAACAAAGAGTCTGTCTTAGTTGTGTCGAGGGGAAAATACTATGAGGTAAGCGGGCTCGCATCTCGCATTCTATTATCTATCAACATTTGCCCCAAGACCCTTAGCGAGATTTCTCATGATGTGAGCGCTGTTGACGGAGTATGCCCCAGCCGTGAGTCACTTCAACATACGTTGGATAGAATGGCTACCTTAGTCGATGTTGGAGATAGCAATGTAGTGGCGGGAGCGTCCATGACTATGGGCTCCAGAAAGAAGCGGCAAGTATCCAAGTCGTACTTCGCCGTTCGACTTCCACTACTCCCCAGTAAGTATGTGCGGTCAATAACACGACTCCTTTCGCCTGTGATGGCTCCTTCCCTAATGATATGGCTAGGATCCGTATTATTTTTACTCCAGTCAGTATTCTGGTACCTCCACCGAGGACTATTAGAATCGGTTCCAAAGCATTTGCCAGGTGGCATTGAATGGGTATTGTTGGCGATAGCGAGCTACGCAGGCCTTTTCCTCCATGAACTAGGTCATGCAACCGCCTGCAGGCGCCAAGGGGTAAAGCACGGTCCAATCGGTTTTGCAATATACCTCATATTCCCAGCACTTTACACAGACGTGACGGATGCGTGGAGGCTGCCACGACGGGGGAGGATCCAAGTAGATTCAGGCGGTATCTATATGAGTTTAATTGCCGCGACTACCGCGTCCTACTTCTTCGTTTTAACACACTTGGTCTTTTGGGCTATTTTGGTGTGGATATACGATTTTACGGTAATAGCGAATTTGATCCCCTTTGTCCGGATGGATGGATATTGGATTATAAGCGACATATTGGGAATTTCCAATCTAATGGCAGCAAACCTGGAACTTACAACCTGGCTCCTTTGCTTGGTCGCTCATAGAGAACATCATCGGCCTCGGGTATTGAGGTTGAAGTCAAAGCTCAAATGGCCATACTTGATATATTACCTACTATTTCTAGTATTCTGCTTCATTTCAGGTGCACATGTATGCATACGGTATCTGCCGTACTGGCTGCATTCTTTTCCCGGTCAACTAGAATATGCAAGAGCGGCGATCGCTCACACCCCATTGTCAATTGACGCACTGATGGCGGTAGTTCGCCTTACGCTTGCTACTATACCAATCATCGGTATCACACTATACGCTCTTCGTTTGATTAGAAGATTAGCGCAGCGAGCATCTTGATCGAGGTTGCCGGTAACACGGTGGCAGTATGAGATGGCCATGTAGGTAGGGTGTTCGATGAAGGAAAGGCATGTTAGCTAGCGAACCACACTGCGGGTCGACAGAGGTAATAGGCTACTTATCGCATTACTGCCTTGAACATGCAGTCACTAAACGACCCTCGTCTGTAAGACGAGGGGTTGATCGGGCGCATCGAATGAATTCGATAAGCGGGCCCGCTCTAAACAAGCAGCCGACTTTCAGTCGGTAGTCTCGTCTCCTATGGAGACTTTGACCAACGTTCTTCGCCTGAGGGCGAAGGGTTTCAACCGTCCCCGAGGGGACACTAAGGGATCCATTATGACGACGCAGCTGCCAACAAACGGGATGAACGAGATAACTTGGGGACGATCTGGGCCGGTCGTTACTTCGGCCAGACCATTCAGGCCTGATAAGTGTTCCGTACTGTTCTTCTCTAGGGGGCGCGGTCACGGTCATGCAATCCCAGATATGGCAATCGCCGATGAGTTGCATACGCTCGACAGCGCTATCGATATTCGTTTTGTCTCCTATGGTACGGGTGCCACAACTCTGCTAGAAAACCATCGGCAAGTAATCGATCTACAAATGCATGATACAAACCTTATGTGGTCGACCGTGGTCCGCGCCGGGCGAGTGATCGCCAAGATGAAGCCGGACATTGTCGTCTCACACGAAGAGTTTGCTGCCTTGCCCGTGGCGAAGATTTTTAATATACCCACCGTATTTATCACAGAGTGGTTTACATATGCTGCGACCGCGTCTATGCAAGCGCTCTTGTACGCGGATGATATTCTATTCGCCGAACAGAAGGGCTTGTTTGAAGAACCTCATTACCTTAAAGACAGAATCCACTATGTCGGTTCCGTGTTGCGCCGCTTCTCATGGACTAAGAGTGACCGGCACCGGGCACGTCACGAGTTGGGGTTGCCGCTTGACGGTACAGTGATTCTGGTCGCTCCTGGCGGCTGGGCCACTGAGGAAAGGGAACCTTTTGCGGAGATGATTCTCTCGGCGTTTGAAGCGATTGCGGCTGATCGCAAACTTCTTATCTGGCTAGCTGGCAATGATTATGAGGCGTTGTTAAAGCGTTGCAGCGGACGTACGAACGTTATGCTTAAGGCGTACGATTGGCAAATCGACCGTCTAATGGTTGCTAGCGACTTGGCCATCACAAAGGCTAATCGGATCACGGTCAAAGAATTGGCTGCCCTTGGCATCCCGTCCATCTCGATTTCTCATGGTGGCAATCCGATAGACGACTTGATAATAGGGCAAATTTCTAATAACACTTCTCTCACCGTACGAGAACTCGATCGAGACCTTCTCGCGCGACAGATTATGAAATCGTTGCGTAGGGCCATGAATATTGGAATGCATTCCCCTTCGGTGGATTCCAACTCATCCGGTGCACATTTAGCCGCTAAAACCCTAGCTTCCATCATTCAGAAGATCGGAAAGGAGAAGAAGTTCAGCGATTCTTGCAGCGGATGAGGACTGTTCGCGCTATTCCGTGCAATCCGATAACGAAGGATGCATGGAGATCGTGCTATTTTACACATTTGTGAGCCTAACCGTGTCTTCTGCGATGAGTGCGCAGACCCTGGGTCGGAGCAGGGGCAACGGTAGAGAGAAATGGCATAAATAGTGTATCTGGCTTCACGATAACACGCTTTATCAGAGACCTGTGCGTATGCTGCGGACTAAGGGGCATTATGAAAGCAGAAACAGACGCTAGACCAGAGGGCTTGACCTGCGTACTCCCTGTCACACTATCCGAATACCTTGCCGAAACTGATCCCATTTCTTCTTGGCGTCATTGTCCAAATTACCATACGCCCCTCCGTCTAGCTACGTTGCTAAGGTCCTTTCTGCGCTATTTCGATTCCGAAGATTTGGCGGAATTTCTGATTATAGCCCCAGACATAGAGATCGCTGCCATAGACAGTATTATCCGGCCGATTGTTCACGATGATCCTCGCTATGTAATCCTTGGTGAAACTTCGCTTGGGTTGGAATTAGACAGTGCAACCAAACAAATATCCAACGGGCCGCCAGGCTGGGTTATCCAACAGCTCCTTAAACTGCTCGCTGCGAATCGCGTGCGGTCGTCATATTATCTTACCCTAGATAGTGACATCCTTTGCATTAAGCCGGTCACCTGCGATCGTCTCTTCATCGATCAGCGTCCGATTACGAACGTAGAGAGGCCAGAAGACTATCTTCGGCTATACACTTCATCCATAGCTTTGCGCGAGTATCGTGTAAAACAAGACAGATACTTATGTTCTGCGCGGTGCCTTGGTTTTGATGGTGATCCCAATCGCAGCTATTTCTTTGGTGAAACGCCCGTGATCCTTCGCACTCAAGTCGTTAGAAAGCTCCTGTCATACCTGGACGAGCGCCTATTCCCTTCGTTTCAAAGCAAACTGCTATCTTCATTCGGCTGGACAGAGTATGGACTATATTTCCAGTTTGTCGAAAAAAAGGAAGGTATCGAGAATGTCTGTGCCCTCGCGTCTTGCGGGGATATGTTGAATCTCGAAGCATCGGTTTGGCTCCCAAATAAATGTTACCGTAACGAACGCACCTATAATGCAGAACATTTCAACGCAGCTCAAAACCATAGCTGGACTGGACCGTTCATAGCGATACAGTCATGGCTCCCAATAACATCGTGGCTTCCGCATGAATATCCAAGCGTTACAACCTTCTATAGCGATCTTATGGAGTGGCTTGATCTATAACAAGCAGAGTAAGATCTGGGAATCAAGCGATCAGGCCGTACTTGCGCAAAACGCTACGCATCTGCTTTGCCGCGACGGCGGGTGTATATGAACTCCCGAGCAGGATCTTTGCCGAAGAACAGAGGCTGCGCTTTAGCTCCTTATTTGAGAGGATGCGGACGATAGCGTCGGCATTCTCATGGGCAGTCTCGGCGATGAGGAGTTCGCGGCCATTCTTAACAGTCAGGCCCTCACAACCTTTCGCCGATGACACAACAGGGAGATCTGCGGCAAACGCTTCGAGTATCTTAAACCGAGTCCCTCCTCCGGACTGAAGGGGCACACAGAGCACGTCGGCGAGGTCATAATACGGCAAAGTGTCCAAGACTTCTCCGGTAATGAAAACATGAGGATTCGTTAAGGATGCTTCGAGAAGTTCCGGAGTTGGCCACTTGCCTACGATCAATAGACGAGCGTCCGGGATGCACTGTTTGACCAAGGGCAAAACGTGTTGGATTAAGAAAAGCGCTGAACTAACGTTCGGAGCGTAATTCATAACTCCGGCAAAGAGAATGAAGGGCCCGCGACAAGCACTTAGCAACTCGCTCACCATAGGCCGACGTTTTGCATCGACAGAAGAACGCGGTGAGAGTGGCTTAACAACGTTATGAACAACATCGATTCGCGACTTCTCAATTCCAAGTTCTTGCAATCTATCTTGATCGAGACCACTGCAAACTAAAAAGCCCGATACTGGAAGCTCTCTATGGACGGTCTCCATGTTATTCGCTGCGCGCAAAACACGCTCCTGGAATGCGCTGCTTCGGGATGATAGTGCTCGAGCAAGCTCTCGGTCTAAATGGCTCTGAGAGTTATGGCAGTCCATTAAAATAGGAACTTGTAATTTCGTAGCGCTGACATAGCGCCAGAGACATATATCTTCAAACAAGATAAAATTAATTTTTTGTCGTGCGATGTAGCGACTCAAAGCAACATGGCGAAATGGCGACCATATAGCATCAAAAGGGTGTCCGAGATAATTATTCCACCATTCAAGCTTGAGCGGTGCCGGGCAAGATGCATAAGGAGGCGGATCTTCCAGTATGAGCTGGTCTAAAGATAACCACGAGTGAATATTTCTGATGAGGTGACGAGGCGGCGGCGGGCGCCAACTGTCGTGGACCACCAAGACAATTACCTTCCCGTATGTACTCAGGATTGCGATATTGCGAAGGTTACGCATTCTCCCGCCGCCATTGTCTGGCCACGGAAATTCACGGGCGACTATCAAGGATGTCATAGAAGGTGGTGTGGCTCTATTAATCATTGCGGGCATATGGCTAAGTATCTCTTAGTCAATGCACTCTGGCCAGGCCAGATCAGCATCTCGTTCGAGGAGTCCTAATCCTTCGTATAGAGCCTCATTAGCTTGATGATAAAAAAACCCGTTAAGTGAGTTTAACTGAAGCGCAGAAGGCACCAATGTCCTCCCAATTCTCTTCGCCGGCCTATAGCCCAAAGGCTCAAGAATCGCCACAATATCCAGATTCTTATGGCCGTTTTCTACGAGGAGTAATGGTTTATGCTGCTGCAAAAAATAAGTTCCGCCAAGCAGGACTTCGACCTCATAACCCTCCACGTCTATCTTTATGGCAGATACCGCAGCATCCTTAAATGGATTATCAGGGGAAGCCGCTAACTCATCCAGAGAACGAACTGTTACCTCTGAAATTAATAGCCTAAACTGTTGAAAAACGTCAGCTTTGATATGTTGAAAAAAATAGTCAACTATATTCTTCTCGAGGCTTTGCAGATCAGGCTGAGGATTCATGGTTGATAGTGCTCCAATAGCTATGCCATTGAGTACTGGAGTCACATGCTGTTTAATCCCAAATGCTCTACCAAGCCCCACGGGCAAGAAGGATGATCGGCCATAGGTGAGCCGATTTAGTGATTCGAGAGGTTCAGCATACGCAAGAGTCGGCTCGAAGGATAAAATTCTTGATTTACATCCAGCGGCCCAAATTGAAGCCACGGAGTAGCCGAAGTGTGCTCCGATATCCAAAACTAAACTGTTCTTATCACGAAGATGTGAGAAAACTACATAATCATCATCATGGACCAAAGCAGTCGAGAGCTTTTGCGGATCCCAGTGCCTGAGTCCATCAAATACAACATTTGCATTTGACGTGAGAACCTCACCGTAGTTCGCATTGCGGTCGTCAAAAAAAGAGCTTAACACCCTTCGAATTTCGGATCTCAACAAGATCTCGGTCTGCTCATCTACAGAACACATCCACACTCCCCCACTAGCCGCTTTCGTTACCGTATTCACTTTTCACGTGATTACGTCAATTCATCCGCGATGGGGATACGGTTTGGGCCGAATTGGGCACTCCTTAACTTGGAACTTGTTTCACTGTGTCTTCTTCCAGTGTCAGGATAGAACGGCACCAACAAATGCCCGGAATATACACCTAGGCAGTTTGTGGGTCAAGAACCATCAAGCATTATGTACTCTTCCCCAATATCAAGATGAGCCTGGAGGGGTGGTCACGCAGGAGATTGAACATCCGTGTGCATCGGGCAGAGAAGCTGACCTTGGAGGAGATTCGCTGGTTCGTTAGGGCCAGCGAAGGAATCCGGCTTGAGAGCGAGGACCGCTGGCAGGGCTATAGCTGGGTGGAACGAGTGGTGGTTGAACAAGAATATGGTTGGCAGGGCAAGGTGGCGTGGGGCCTGTTGCGGCGCTGCATAGAGAAGGTGACCGGTGTGAGCCGCGCACAGGTTACGCGGCTGATCGCGCGCTATGCTGCCGCGGGGCGGGTCGAGGCGGCGTTTTCTGGCGCGCTACACGGAGCTGTTATAGGTACTCTAAAATCTTTAGAATCGGCTTTTGCAAAATCCCGAGTAAGGCCGAGCGGCGGCATTCTGATCCGGGAGGATGGAGGATACTGCGACCGGAGGATTTTATGGAGATACAGAAGCTGCATCACGACAGCTAGAGCGTCACGGAGATCGCCCAGCAGTTGGACATCGACCGCAAGACGGTGTGGAAGTACCTGAGGGAAGCGCTGTGGGAGTACGATCGTAAACCGAAGAGTTGGAAGATCGATCCCTGGCGGGCTTGGCTGCGGGAGCGCTGGGAGTAGGGCGTGCATAATGCCAGCCGGTCGTTCGGAGCGATGCGCAAGCGCGGCTATGACGGCTGTTACTCGCCCCATGCCATCGATCGGCTGCTGGGGGACCTTTTCATCGAGTTGCACACTCCCGGCCTGATCCGAAACCTCAACCTGCCAAAAGTGGGGAATTTTCAAGGGCCCGGATTCGAGGAAGTTTCAAACGACGTTGACACTGAGCAGTAGGGGCCTATTCAAAAGTTATAGCCCTGATCTCTGTGACATGCCGCCAGCCATCCTGGTTGGTGACATGCGCGACCACACCGATGGACCTTCGGCATTCGTCTTCGACGTCTTGCAGAGAGACACCACCGGAACCGCGTATGGCAAGCTGCGCCAAACGGCGCAGGGCGTCTTTGGCGCTGTTAGCATGAATGGTGGTCAACGATCCGCGGTGTCCGGTGTTGAGCGCATCGAGGAAAACCCGCGCTTCGGGCCCACGAATCTCGCCCACGATGATGCGGTCCGGGTGATGCCGGAGGACGGCTCTGAGCACATCGTCGAAAGTGATTTGGCTCTTGTGGGTATCGAGTTGGGCTTCGGCGGAGATGACGTGCGGCTTCCTGATATAGAGTTCCGCCACATCTTCGAGGATCAGGATGCGATCGCTTATGGGGATAAAACCGGCGAGCACGTTAGCGAGTGTGGTCTTGCCTGAGCTGGTCCCGCCGGAGATCAGGATGTTTTCCCCGCGCCGGACAGCATCTAAAAGAATTTCCGCTTGCTCCGCTGTCAACATGCTGCGCTCAATCAGGTCGCACATGGTGAAGTTTCGCGAGGTGAACTTGCGGATGGTCATCAGCGGTTCGGGGTGAACCACGGGAGGAATCATGGCGGCCAGGCGGCTGCCGTCCGGTAGCCGCAGATTCAGGATGGGCGAATCCGCATCCAGCTTCTTGCCGAAGCGGTTGGCAATTACTTCCAGTCCGGTCATAAGCGCGCCTTCCTCGAATCGAGTCTCCGGTTGAGAATGAATCCGTCCGTCTTTTTCAATCCAGACTGAACCATCGGGGTTGACCATGATCTCTGAAATAGCCTGATCCAGCAGCAACTGTTCGATGGGTTGAAGAAAAGGGATGATAATTTCATAACTCATTGGCGTACCCTCCTCGGATCGAATCCAATGCGCTCCTGTTCAAACCACGTCATGGTGACGGGCAGGAATTCGGGCTTGAGATAGCAGTAGGTGGGCGGCAGCGGGGCCACGCCATCAAAGGCCACTATGACAGCCTGGGCGTTCTTGAGATTGAAGAAGACCTTTTCGTCGAAGAGCGGTTCCTTTTGTTTTTGATATTGTTTGGAGGCGGAGATAGAGCCGCGACTTGACGCCGTGCGACCCGAGAGCCAACCGACGTTGGCATTGGTAGAAGACTCGGAGACGGTGTAGCTGATGCGTGTTCTGTCCGCCTTGCCGCACAACTCGGAGGCATAGCGCGCGGTTGCTGGATCACTGGTGGTGAGAAACACCTTCGTCCGGAATGCCTGCAGCAGGGTTTTGACGCCTTCGTTGGGCAGCGCGTCGGTCAAATTGGAGATGCTCTGCGAAGCCACGATGGGGATGCACCTAGGCTGGCGGGAGAGCGACAGGAACCGCTCGTCGCCTGTCGGGTTGTCGCCGCCCACGGTGGCGAAGTTCTGGTATTCATCACAGAGAAAGACCGTCGCACGCCAGTGCCGGTCTGGGTCTGCATCCATTTTGGGGATGCGCAAGAGCACAGCCCGCTGGTAGTCGATCTTCATCATGGTGCCGATGGTCTTGGCGAGGGCCGGGTTCAGGGCCACCGGGAACTTCAGCCCGACCACTTTGCCGGACTCGATCAGGTCCTCGAAGGGCGGCAGGACGCGGCCCCCGGGATCGGAAGCGCAAGGCTTGCCTTCGTAGAGTTCCTTTGGAGGGCAGAAGACGCGGCGAACGTCAGGATCGGTCTCGAAGAGCGAGAGAAAGACGACGATGCCCTGGATGATGGAGGTCTTGACTTCAGAGCGGAAGAACTTCCAGTGCTCCCAGTACCAGTACTGGATGCTGTCGAAGCGGTCACGCTGCGCTGGATCGTATGCTTTACGGGTATAGACACCAAACCGGCCCGATATGTTTCCGGTCAACAGCCGCTCCAATTGGCCGGTCCAGTCCGCCAGATAGAGTTCCGCTTCACCATGCCATTCAAATCCGTGCGGCGAAAGCAGCGATTCATGGTCCTTATATATGTCCTTCGTCACGCCGATGTAGCTGGCCTGGCTGAACCGGGACCCAACCTCGATCAGCATCTCTTCCAAGCGCCCGGCGCTGATGACGGTGCGGAAGAGATCGACCATGGTGACATATCCGGTTTGCAGCCGATGGAGCAGGATCACGTACCGGACGAGATCGGTGTAGGACTGCTGCCAGAATGGCTCTTTGCCTTTGCCCCAGATGCTGGTGATGATGGACGCGATATTGAAGGCTTGCGCGTAGGCGTCGAGCGAGTTGTTCAGTGGGTTATAGCGGACATCGCCGTCGAGCGAGACTTCGACATAATCCTTCTCCCGCCCGCACCATTTGAGGATGCGCTGGAGTTGTCTGCAAAGGTCGCCTTTGACTTCGAGGACGATGCCGGAAAGCCTACACTCGGGATCATCTGCCTTGTACGCAAACAGCTGGCGCATGGCGGGCAGGATGAGACCGTAGGTTTTGCCGGAGCCGGTGGAGCCGAAGGCCGCGATGCCGGTGTAGAGGCCAAGTTCGGGGAGGACCATCCAGCGCGGGGCCGGGCTAGGCTTGGGAGCGAGTTGGCAGTGTAATTCGCCCAGGACCAGCGACAGATCGTCACGGGTACGAGGATTCGGATAGGGCGGCAGCGGACCGGCGGCGAGATCGGACGCACTTCTATATATATGGACGTAGAGCAAGGAGAAGAACATCGAGAAAACAAGGAACGGCGTGCTGTAGAGAAAAAGACCATAGCTCCAAACCAGAGCATGAAAGATCGCGGGCCGGCGCAGCGCAATCAGGCGCAGCATGGGATCGGACTGGTTGACGGGAAAGAGCGCATTGAGGAGGATGCCGCT
>Ga0335075_10001632_pt1 | contig 36735 bp, 34 predicted proteins | sample Lox_Sample_24_FD_206723 | JGI IMG/M metagenome (GOLD analysis project Ga0335075, IMG submission 206723) | Soil microbial communities from Loxahatchee National Wildlife Refuge, Florida, United States - Lox_Sample_2.4 | ecosystem: Environmental > Terrestrial > Soil > Wetlands | place: USA... | reverse complement strand
TCCCGCCCCAGCCAGCCAGTCCAGTCTCTGCAGGCTATTTCCGTCTTCTGCGAAAGGGGCCGACACTTCCGCCTCTTAGCGGTGCGCTCGTAGGTCTCCGAAGCCGAAAGGCCGTTTCCGGCCGACGCCAAACCGCCAATTTGCCTGGGCAGTCTCCAGTCGCGAATTTTCAATATCCGAATTTTCTGAGCGGAGACTCGGTTTGACAGTGCGGAGACCGGTTCGGCCGATGTTTCTCTTCGATGGCTTCAACTCGCCGCTGGGCGCCTCCCGGGCTCGTTCGCAGCCGCATCGCTCGGTTGGAGATCGGGCGACTCGTGCAAGCCAATGTCCTGTCGGAGGCCGAGGGGGACAACTTTGTCATCATCACCGGAATCACATGGGCTATGCTGCGCCGGCAGCATGCGATCGAGGACGCCATCACGTTGGACCGCGACGTGCCAGCCGACGCCGATGAGGTGTAGACCAATCAGGCCGTAAACGAGCCACTGTCCGACAGCGACGTGGAGCCACGTTGCTGTCTTCGACAGCGCCTCATTTTTGGGTAGCGCAGGCAACGTAAACAGATCAAAAAAGGTCACGGAATATCCGGCCGCCGACGAAAGAATGTAGCCGGTGATTGGCATGCCAAAGAGCACGCAATAGAGCAGGAGATAGGTCGCACGCGCGATGGCACGTTCCCAATGGGCTATCTGATGAGGATAGGCTGGTGCTGGACAGAGCGCCCGCCAAATCAGTCTCACTATCGTTAAGCCAACAACGGTCAACCCGAAGGATTTATGCAGCGTGAACACTGAATCGCGGCCCGACGCGTCGGGCGGCATGTTGCACATGACCCAAGCGAGAGGGAGCGCCGTGAACATGCAGATCGCCGTAGCCCAGTGAAGCAGCTGGGCAACGCTGTTATATCGTTGCGTCGCCGCGCGGGTTTGATGTCGAACCGCCTGTTCCATTGCAGGGAACCGATTGCATAATCATCGACAAGCAAATAATCAGCCGAGCCGCAATCGCTACGGTGCGGCCGGCTCTGGTCAAATAAAGTTGAAACGTTTTGTTTTCGGGGAGCTGTGAGCACGACGCACCCACTCACCCGCCGGCTGAGTCCGAACACCAGGATGCGCGTTTCAGCGCTGCCACCGCTGTTGACGCCCAGCGTTCTCATTTTGGCTCTGCGATCGCCGCCATATTGCTAAGGAACATCGCGCCGTCCGTCGCAACCAGTTCCCCTACCTTCAAGCCCTCGACAATCTGTCGATAGCCGTCAGACTGCTCGCCTATTGTTACGGTTCGCCGCGCGAACCGACGGCGGTCGGCGGTAACCCAGACCGTTTGCGTTCCATCACCTTCGCGCACGACACCGTTGAGCGGAACTGCCGGCGAGCGCGTCGGTGCGTTGATCTCAATGGCGAAATTCGCAAACATTCCGGCGCGTAGTTCGTGGCGCGGGTCGTTGATTTGGGAGCGAACCAGAACGCGGCGGGTGTTGGAATCGACCATCGAGCCAATCGTTGTCACGTGGCCCTCGAAAACACGGCCGGGAAAAGCATCGACATGGACCCGCTCGGATTGACCAATCCGGAACGCCGGGCTCTCCGTCTCAGAGACATTTGCCAGCATCCACATGGTGTCGATGTCGGCGATCGTGTAGGGTGCTGGCGGATTGCCCGGTTGTACGAATAGCCCCGGAGCCGCGTAGCGCGCCGTGACGCGGCCGTCGATTGGACTTCTCACAACAAGCGTCGATTCGGCCATGCGGTTGGCGACGATGTTATCGATCTCGGCATCCGTTTTGCCGAATATGCGCACCGCATCGCGCCCAGCACGCAAATTGCCCTCCGCCGTCTGTTGATCGGAAATTGCCTCTTCAAGGCTCGCCTGCGAGACCGCTCGCGTCGTGTACAGCTCCTGCAATCGCCTCAGCTTACGATTGGACATTTCCAACACGCCTGCGGCCGCAATCAAGGACGATTCAGCCTGTAACAGATCAGGGCTGTCGATGGTGAATAGCGTTTGGCCTTTCTTCACATCGGCGCCGACTTCGGCGAACAGGGCGATAATCTTGCCCTGGTAGGGAGTGAAAACTTGAGCCTCCATATCCTCATTGAAGGCTATGCTGCCTACAGCCTGCTTCTCGACCGGAAATTCACGCTCTTCCACTGGCTCGACCTTGACCGCGGTTATTTGGGAATCTGAAAGAGCCAAGCTCTCTGGACTACGCGCTACGGCACCCGCATTAGTCGGCTGGGCGGCTGCCGGAGTCGCCGTGCCGAAACCCAATTTTGCGCCGCCGAACGACGTCCAATAGGTCAACGCCCCGCCTGCGAGCAGTGCTCCGAAGACCGCTAACCTCATGGTACTGCTGCTAGCGCAAAGCCAGACGATAGGTGGTCGTATTCGGTTCATCGGAACTTTAGGTGCCTCGTATTCCAGGCGGAGAACCGAAATTCTTCCTCAATGCGGGAACGCGCAGCTGGCTTCGAGGTTCATTGTGGAAGCGCGTGAGGGAGTTCCTTTGGTTTTGGCGGTTGATTTGCGGCGGCAGGCTCGGGTCTGCGCCCGCTTGGCCGATGAGTGCGAGGACAAGCACTTAGCCGAGCGGCTCAAGGCGATGGCTCGAGATCTGATCGCGAAGGCGACGATATCGAAGATCTCTTGAGCGAGGGGAAGGTCGCGACCTGCCCAGTCGTTTAAGCCTCGTAGGCCCTCAGGAGTTTACAGAAATCCGTTCTGGGTTATCGCCTTCCGTTTCGGACCATTCCAGGATGCGCCCTGCTCTGTCCATCCATAAGCGACTGTCTTGGCAACGTCAGTGATCCCAATTGATGGAAACGAGCCATCGACAATGGTTTGGATGACGGCGGGCGAAACGAATGCCAGCGGTGCCAGAAGTCTAATGTGCCGCTCGACCTTGCCTTCCTGCTTCGCGATTTCGGCGAATGAGGAGACGTGGCCTTTAGCAAGGTCCTCGATCCATGCTCGGGCCTTAGCTATAGCTCTGAGCAGAGGCTCTCGATGAGACCGATTCAGGCCTGCCGTAGGCGAGGGCACGTTGACAAAGCCTTTGACTGCCGTTGTTTCGCTTTTCGCCCATGGGACCCGGACGACGACTTGTCCCGCATTTTCAGCGGCTGCCGTCGTCGCAGCATCCCCCTGATGGTCGCTGCCGTCTTCAGCGCCGCAGCGAAGGTGTATTTCAATTGCATTCCGTTCGACGATAATTCGCACAGCGTGCTGCTCAACGAGATCTCTGTCGCCAAGCTCGGGGTCGGTTGGCGGCCGTGGGAGATGTTCGCGAATGGCTCGGGTGACTAGAGCCTCGATCTCTTGCGCCGGTGCGCGCATCAGGTCCTTGCCGCTGCCGTTCCGTTTCTGCAGGATGGAGTGCGAAACGTAGTAGCGGTACCGGGCGCCGTGCTTGTTGGTGTGGGTCGGCGTCATGCGGTTGCCGTGCTCGTCGTAGATGCGGCCCGTCAGGATCGACGGGGATGCCTTCAGCTTCAGCGTCCTGGCATTGGCGCCGGTCGCAAGCTTGGCCTGGACCGTATCGAATAGCGAGCGCTCGATGATCGGTCCGTGCTCACCCGGATGGCTGGCGCCACGGTAAAAGACCTCACCGATGTAGAATCGGTTGCGTAAAAGGTGGGCGAGTGGACCGACCCCGAACGGAATCCCGCCTCGCGTTTTGCCGGTCGCTAGCTTTTGGCGTCGGGTGCGAATGCCCCGGGCCTCCAGGTCTTCGACTAGATCCCGGATCGATCCGACCTCAAGATAGCGGCTGAATATCAGGCGAACGGTCTCGGCCTCCTCGGGCACGACGACGGGCTTCTTGTCGACGCTGGCGTAGCCCAGCGGAATCGCCCCTCCCACCCAAATGCCCTTGCGCTTGGAGGCCGCGATCTTGTCCCGCACGCGCTCCCCGATGACCTCGCGCTCGAACTGGGCGAATGACAGCAGCACGTTGAGTGTCAACCGTCCCATGCTGCTGGTCGTGTTGAACGACTGAGTGACGGACACGAACGAGACTGAGTGCTGATCAAACAGTTCGACCAGCTTGGCGAAGTCGGCGAGCGATCGGGTTAGCCGGTCAACCTTGTAGACTACGATCACGTCGACCTTACTGGCTCTGACCTCGACAAGCAGTTGCTGCAGGGCAGGGCGGTCAAGCGAGGCCCCCGAGAAGGCGCCATCATCGTAATGCTCGGGGATAAGGCGCCAGCCCTCATGAGCCTGGCTCTTAATGTAGGCCTCACAGGCCTCGCGCTGGGCGTCGAGCGAGTTGAACTCAAGATCGAGGTTATGCTCGGTAGATTTCCGGGTGTAGATGGCACACCGCAGCAGCTTTTTGGCGGGCTTATCCATTGCGAGCACTCCGCTGAAGTGCGGTGCGGCTGGCCCGAACGGACGAGCGACCCTGGCGTGTCCATGGCGCTGGCCTAGCTTCCGTGGTCCGCTGGTCCCTCTCGTCCGCCGCGGGCTTGGCGGCCATCCGCAGTCCGAAGAACCGCGGCCCGTTCCACTTGGTGCCGGTGATCTCCTGCGCAATCACAGAGAGGCTTGAATAGGTTTTGTCACCCCACACGAATCCCTCCGGCACGATGGTGACGGTATGCCGCTCGCCCTGGTATTCGCGGACCAGCACGGTGCCCGGCTTGAGACGACGGTTCATTTCGCTCGGCTTCTCGCCACGGGCTAGTCGGTCGAGGAGTTTCACCAAGTCACGGTCGAGACCACCAAACGCGTCTTCCTGAATCCGGTACGCCATCATCCGTCCCAAAATGACCTTGGTGAGTCCCTTGGGTGGAATCGCCCCGAACATTATGCGCCAGCGTTGGCGAAGAGCGTCGATGCCGAGGGACCGGATTTGGTTCACCTCGGCTTCGATCGCAGCGGCATCAACGCTCCGCTGATCCATGGTTAAGCCGCCTTGGGTTCGGCGGCGCCGGACGCGTCGGCCTTCGATTTGGCCGCCTTTGACCTAGCGACGCGATACACCCGGTCTCCGTCGCCCTTTGCCGACTCTAATGCCAGGCCGAGCTTCTTGCGCACCACGCCAGCAAAGAAGCCGCGGACCGAATGCTGCTGCCAACCGGTCGCCTTCATGATGACAGCAATGGTCGTGCCGTCCGGTCGGCGCAGCAGGCCGAGGACTTTCTCCTGTTTCGATCCCTGCCGCGTCTTGGGCTCGGCTTTTTTCTGAGCTGTAGCTTTGGCTGACAAACCCTTGCTGGCGGCAGTTGATTTAGACGTCTGCTTACGTGACCTCTTAGCCATCGTGGACTCCTGTTCGATTGCGACGGCGCACCCTGCGCCGTCACCACCGGAGCCCCGCGGAGGCCGAACAAGCGGCGCTGGCGGGGCAGAAAGGAGCCGCTGGTCTTTTGTCTTGGATGGATGCTCCGTCTCGGGCGGATGTCCAGTCAGCAGGAGGTGCTCTCGCCGCGTCGCGCAGCCTGTGGCTGCTGTCAGGCAGCCACTGAAGGCAACACAATCGTTGCCTTGGATGGAGCGTGTAACTGTTTATCCGGCAGAGCGCTTGGTGCCCGCTATCATCATCAAGGCATAACAATCCTTGTCGATCTCTTGATGATAGGCGCTGGCCCCGTCACTGACGTAGGATTTGCCCAGTTCTTCGCCGCACCAGCCGCAGAGGGGACCGCGTATCGGTTTGTATTTGCAAACGATTCGCTCGTACGCCGCGCTCACACGCATATGGTCATCAGGGAGAATCTGCGCGTAGCCAGCACCCGGCTCGTCTTGCTCGCCCAGCACCTTACGAGCCTCTGTATCCATAAAACGGATCCAGCCTGCCGCGGATGAGGTCGCCTGTTGCGTACTCCACGCCAGCGCGTTCACAGTTGAATCAACCTGATCGTCATGTTTGGAATTAGGGAACGTGGTCAATTCGAGCAGGTACATATCGAGCCAAGTGGCGGATGTGGGAAACAGAACGAAGCCCCCTTCAATCTTGGCCGTCTGCGCACGCAGACGCATCACCTTATCACCGTCACAGGCAGGCGCGGCCTGTGCCAAGCTGAAGTTGCTGGCCCTCAATTCTTGGATTAGCTGGGTACCCGAGGCCTTGTCCTCGATTAGAACTGCCGTCGCTTTCCATAGAGTGGCAAGCTCGCGCATGGTACGTTTCAACTCAGGAAACTCCATCTTGCGTCTGAACACATCAAGTAGATAAAGGCGTTGCCCGTCGACGCCCCAAGTCGTGCAGGCGCTGTAGTCGGATAGCTCGGTCGCTTTGTTCGCCGTATCCCAACTCTGTACGATGTAATTAAAGTTCTTAGGTTTTTCATGCGGTCCATAGAACCTGAGCCAGTCGCGGCGCACGATTAAGCCAGACGGCGGTTGCGGGTCCTGCTGGTACTGAGCGGCAAAGTTATATTCGTTCATCGAGCGCCGCAGAGTTTCCACAGCGGAAGCGGGGAGTAATGCTGGATGAAGAACTTCACCTGCATGCCGATGGATAAGCCGTCGGCCATACGGTGTCGTCAGCTCGTAATCCTCGTCCTTTTCGGCAATGACCGGAAGCGATACCAAGTCCCAGCGCTCCGTCTCCTGCAGGTGTGCGACCAGATCGTCGGTATGGAGCCGCTGCATCACCACGATGATCGCACCTTGTTCCTGCCGGTTAAGCCGGCTGCGCAATGTATTATCATACCAAGTGTTCACGCTAAGACGGCGTGCGTCAGAAAGAGCGTCGTCAGCCTTCATCGGATCGTCGACAATGATGAGGTCCGCACCGCGGCCGGTCACAACACCGCCGACGGAAGTTGATAGACGGTATCCGCCCTCGGTTGTTTCGAATTCGGCTACGGCGTTCCGGTCCGCGGAAATCCGTGTCTCGAACGCAGCCATGTAGGCCGCACTCATCATTAGTGCACGGCAGTCACGAGCGAGCTTGTCCGAGAGTTCCTGACCGTAGGTTATCGACAATATCTGCTTTGCCGGATCGTGGCCCAGTACCCATGCTGGGAACGCGATCGAGGCCATATGAGACTTCAAATGTCGTGGTGGGATGTTGATAATCAGCCGCCTGCACCGGCCTCGGCGCACTTCGTCAAACTTTGCCGCGAGGACGTCCAGGTGCCAGTTTGGTTCAAAGGGGGTTTGCGGGTTCAATTCAAGAAACGCCCGATGGGCGAACGCGGCAAAGTCTTCGCGCAAAATCCGTCGATAAATTCGGCTTGGCGCCATCCTCATCTCAATCGCCCGTCTCCGGTGGTGCACAAAGCTGCATGCGCTGATCAACCTCGTGGATCACAGCCAGATCGGCGTCGCTTAGGGGAAACGCTTCAGGCCTTGCGGCGGCGGCGCGAACCTCAAAGGCATCTATCCAGTCCAGAAATCTTCCGATTGATGCCGAATCTCCGGCCGCCGCTTTGGTTGCCAACTGCATCGCCGTTGCCTGGATTTTGCTGATCTTGCGCTGCTTCCCGTCGATCGTTGCGGTGACCTGGCCGCGAGCCGCTTCCATCATGATGGTCGCAAGATTCTTGCGGCCTTTCGGCCGCCCATCGGGATTGCCGCTTGTGCCCTTGGCCCAGCGGGTGTGTTGCGGCGGATTACCGCGTCCGATCTTTGGCTCGGCGAGCTTTGCCTTGCCGGCCCTTTTTGCCTTGTGTGTCATCAGCTTCGCTCCTCATCGCTGCACGTTCCGCGCTGATGCTCTCAAACGCCCTGTTTGAGGCCGCGTGAATGGCCTCAAGCCCATGCGCGTCCTTGAGCCTGCGGATTGTCACGTCCGCATAGTGGGGATCAATTTCGATGCCGAACCCACGCCGGCCTGTTGTTTCGGCCGCCATGAGCGTTGTTCCGCTACCCAAGAAAGCGTCGAGGACTATGTCGCCGCGTTTCGAGCAGTCCATGATGGCATCGGCCACCAAGGCCAGCGGCTTAACCGTGGGATGCATGGCGAGATTCGCATCCCGTTCTTTGCCGAACGCGGTCACGCCGGCATAAGGCCAGACATTGCTCCGATGGCGGCCGTGGCGGCCGAGTTCGACATTGTTGACATGCGGGGCCGTGCCATTCTTGAACACAAATACCAATTCGTGCTGGGAACGGTATAGACTTCCCATTCCGGCATTGTTTTTGGTCCAGACACAGAGATTTTTGAGTTCGCCATATGGATGCTCGGCTGCGTCCAGCACTTCCCGCATATGCCTCCAGTCCATGAACACGAAGTGCATCGAGCCGCCGACGCTGGCGGCGCATAAATGCGCAAACGTAGTGGCGAGGAATTGCGTGAACTCGCTTCGGTCCATTTCTCCGGACGCCATTGCAAATTCGGCGTGTTTGATTTTTCCAAGACCCGAGACGTTGCCGGCAATCGGCACATTGTACGGTGGATCGATGGTGATCATGCGCGCTCTGGTGCCATTGAGCAGCCGCGCATAGCTCTCCCACTGCAACGCGTTTCCGCACAAGAGCCTGTGTTGCCCGATGTGCCAAAGATCTCCCTCCCGAGAGACGGCTGGAACTGAGCGATTCACCTCCGGTACCTGGTCGGCCTGATCCGTTGCATCTCCGCTTAGTCCGCTAATCAGCAGGTCAATCTCGCCCGTCTCGAACCCAGTGATAGTCACGTCAAAATTCAGGTCGATTGACAGTTCCTGGAGTTCGAGCGCGAGAAGCTTGCGATCCCAGCCCGCATTCTCAGACAGCTTGTTGTCCGCAATCACGTAGGCCCGCACTTGCGCGGGCGTCAGGTGGTCGACCTGCAGGATGGGCACCTGGCGCAGGCCAAGGAGCTTTGCCGCTTCGACACGACCATGTCCGGCGATAATGCGCTCGGAGCCATCGACCAAAACGGGAATGAGGAAGCCAAACGTCCTAATGCTGGCGGCGATCTGCTTGGTCTGCCTTTCTGAATGAATGCGCGGATTTCGCGCTCGTGGTTTGAGCTTACGTGGATCAGCGTATGCAATTTGAGCGGGCTGACGTGGTTCTCCTGGCCCAATAGGACCAGCAGCGGCCAGATCATGTTTGTTTGAAATTGAAGATGGGCGCGGCATGTACAAATCCCCACAGGCGGTTCAACGGAGCGGGGATTGCTCCCGCGCATCCAACACCGCCTATGGGCTTGTCGTCCTAACCGGGCCCAAGGCTCGACACGCCGCTATCACCGCAGATTCGTGTCATTTGTAAGGCTCCCATCGTCGCCCTCATGGCGCCGAAGACGATCCGAACGGCAGTAGAGGCAAGGCAATTCGCATAACGACAGATTACGGAACCACAACGAGATGGACCGAGCCCGGGAGGCCTCAGGGAAGTCGCTATTCCCTCAACGGCAGACTTCCTCTAACCGGCCGTCCGCGAAGTCGAATCGCGCAATCCCTCCGTTCGCGCGTTTGCTTGCGCAAGCCGTCATGGCTGCAATGAAATTAAAGCTGTTGCCACTGTCCTCGCTAGAACTATCGTCGCGCGCGCGGGCGATAAGAATTAAGAATAGTGGCACAGAGGAACCGCCGATGGACAAGAAGCAGAAGCTGTCCTCGCCTGATCGCAGAAAATTCTTGAAGGGAGTCGCCCTTGGCGGGACGGCCACGGTAACTTTGGGAACCGCGGCCAAGGGGAAACCTGTAGCAGCCTCTCGGGGTGATGTCATCCCATCACGAGGCGAGACAGCACGTTCGGTGGCCATTGAACTGGCACAAGCTGACGCCGCCAAGGACGCAGATCAGGATAACGGGCCTCCGATCACGGTTTCCGATCCGGGATCCGACTTCATGGTCGACGTCATCAAAACGCTCGATATCGATTACGTCGCCGTGAATCCTGGCGGCTCTATTCGAGGGCTGCATGAATCCATCATCCATTACGGCGGCAACACAAAGCCCGAACTGATCTCCGTCAACCACGAAGAGATCGGCGTCGCGATGGCGCACGGCTATGCGCGTGCGGCGGGCAAACCGATGGCAGCGTTGATCTATGGTGTACTCGGGCTGCAGCATGCGTCGATGGCGGTCTACAATGCGTGGGCCGATCGAGTGCCGATCGTGATGTTTGCAGGTAATGTCGGTAATCAAACCAAGCGGTTCGGGCTGCCGACGTGGTATCACAGCGCAACTGATCTCGCGTCGCTGCTCAAGGGTACGCTGAAATGGAGTGATCAGCCGGTATCGCCCCAATATATCGCCGATTCATTCCATCGCGCCTATCGTCTCGCCGTGACCGAGCCGAAAGGACCGGTGCTGGTAACGCTCGATGACTGGTTGCAGGAGAGTTCGCTCAGCGATATCCGAAGCCAGCTGACGATACCGGTCTATCGTCCCCCTATTCAACCGGTCGCGGATCCGCATGCCCTTGCCGAGGCGGCGCGCGTGCTGGTGGCGGCACAGAACCCCGTCATTGTTGTCGATCGCGCCGTGAGCTCGCAAGCCGGCATGGATCACATCGCCGCGCTTGCCGAATTGATCGGAACGCCGGTGCTCAATCGTGCGTCGCGCATCTGCATGGCGACCGACCATCCTTTGAATATGACGGGAATGGAGCACGCGCTGCTCGGCAATGCTGACGTGTTGCTGTTCCTCGGCGTCGACGACGTATGGGGCACGCTTTATTCGATATCCGACACGGTGACGCGTCCGACCCGGCGGATCGCCAAGCCCGACGCCAAAGTGATCACCATAGGGATCGATGAGTATGACGCACGTGGCGACATACAGGATATGCAGCACGCCGTCGATGTAGATCTCGCCATCGTCGGCGATCCGGAAGGCAGCGTCCCTTATCTGGTCGAGGCGCTTAAGCAGGCGCTAGGCTCCGGCAGCGATGACATTATCTCGCAGCGCGCGGCGGCGATTAAGAAAGCTCACCTAACGTTGCGCGACCAATACCGCCACGACGCCGCGTTCGGCTGGGACGCGTCGCCGGTCAGTGTTGCGCGGCTCATGGCCGAATTGAACCTGACGCTGGACAGTGAAAACTGGTCTGTGATCACCAACTCGTCCAATTTTCTCAACAATTGGCCGCAGAAGCTGTGGAACATAACCAGATGGAATCAGTTCCAGATGAACTCGGGGGCGGGCGGGCTCGGCTTCTCAGTCCCCTCGGGCATCGGAGCCGCGCTCGCGTTGAAGGGCACCGGCACCATTCCGGTCGTGTTGCAGACCGACGGGGACTTTATGTTTGTAAACAGCTCGCTGTGGACGGCGGCGCACCACCGTGTTCCGTTACTCATCGTCATGCACAATAATCGCGCTTACCACGCCGAGCACATGAATATCCAGCTCATGGCCAACCGACGGCAGCGCGACGTGACGAAGACTGACCTCGGAACGACAATCATTGATCCCGCGATCGATTTCGGGATGCTGGCTCGCAGCATGGGAGTATGGGGAACCGGTCCGATCACCGAACCGGATAAATTGCAGCCGGCCCTCAAAGAGGCGCTCGCCGTCGTCAAAGGTGGCAATCCGGCGCTCGTCGACGTCGTAACGCAACCGAGGTAACGATCGTGATAAGGAAAATGCGCATCGTAGCCATCGCCGCCGGCACGGCCTTGGTCGGCGTGATACCGATCCACTCCTTGGCGGCAACAAATGCGCAGGCGAGCGGCCAACAACTGTTCATGGCCAACAATTGCTATCTGTGCCACGGCACCGTCGGCCAAGGAGGGGCCGGCCCCCGGATCGCACCTCCAAGTCTTCCTCCGGAGGCCGGGTTCACCGCATACGTGCGGCATCCAAGTGGCCGCATGCCTGCGTTCACAGCAAAAGTGTTGGGCGATGCGGACCTGACAGCGATATACGGCTATCTGCAATCTCTACCGCAACCGAAGGGGCTACCTACTCTTCTGATGCAATCCGATGCGAGCGGATCTCATTGAGCCTCGGGTTAGTGGCGCAGGGCGGTTCTGTGATCGGTACAATTACCTAATGTGCTTGATCCTCACGCCAGTGATCTATTTGTGGTCCTGGAATATTCAGGTGCTGCTCGCCTGAGTCGGGCTGTTCGCTTCTTCACGCTCAGCATCCGGCCTTGGGCGCCGGTTTGGGCTTCATAAGCGTCATGAAACGTGTTCGGGCAGTTTGCCCAAAGCTTCGGGAGCTTGGACGGCAATCCGGTCCGAATCTCGATCGTAGCCGTAGCTGTGCACATGGAGGCGACGCCGCCTGCGCCAGCTTTTCTGTCGCCGCATCGCCCCCGACACGACACCTCCTTTGAAGCGGCCGTGCGCGGACACGGCCTCAAATGGCAACTCGTAATGTGCGCGAGAAGATCAGTAGACTGTAGCAGTCGATCTCGTCGCGCAAAGTAGTTTGTGCACCGGCCGCGACCCGCACCGAAGCCAAACAGAGCTTTTTTCCAGGAGATCGAAGATCGAAGACAAGACCGAGACGCCGCCAGCACCCACCATACTCTCGGCCCGCGTCGAGAGGGCCTCCGAGCTTCGGATACCGTCGTGTCCTTCCTGCAACGAAAGTGCGCCTGACGGTGACAGCTGTCTCTGACTGAAAAGGCGACGGCAGCACCTCTGATCGCCATTACCCAGTGGTCAAATAAAACTAAATCCTAAGAGAGGCAATCCGTTCACCGTAGGGTAACGAGTCAAGCCCTGTACTCGCCCCTTTCTGAAGGCACTGGTCCCCTTTTGATTTTTGAAGCAGTCCCTTTTCAAACTAGGCGTCGCCCAAACGGCGCACATCGCCATCCCTAAGCTTCAACTCCCGCGCTTGGGCAGTGGTGAGGGTACGATCTGTAAGTTTGATCTGCCACGATGGCCCGGTCTGGAGTTGAACGGCAACAACCGCCTCTTTAGGGGGTGTGGCCGCAGCCCATTCCTCTGTCACGTCATCGTTGGATGCCGCTACTACGTAAACGACCTGAGGATTTTTCGTGCCCATGATGCCTAATATGCTCTATTGCCCAAACGTGTTTCTGCCGTAGGGGAGGTCTGGGTCCGATGAATTTGCCTTTATTCCAGGGACGTGCTTGCTGACGGATGCAATCGGATTTTTAGTCTCGTACATGGTCGCACTCCTTCGTTATCGACGGTGTGCGAGCATGCCCGATCGAATGAATGTCCGCATCGGAACGAGCCGCATCATCGCTATCAAGTACGGCGACTACACGAAGCTTGGCCTGCTGCGGACGCCGAAATTGCTTCTGACGAGGTATCTACCTCTCGCTGCGACGACGCGAATTTGCACCGCCGGTGGGCAAATAAACCACGTGGCCGTGGCGCACGCCACGCTCGGCGATGATGCGCTGGGCGAACTTTTGCACGTCGGTGCCCTGGCCCTTGAGGACCGTAACCTCCATGCAGCTTTCGTGGTCGAGATGCACATGCAGCGTCGCCTCCGCTAGGTCGTGGCGGTCGTGAAAGTCGCGGGTCAAACGTTTCGGCAGCTCGCGTGTCTCGTGGTCGTAAAGGTATACGAGGGCTGCCACGCAGGGCTGGTTGCCGCCAGCCTCGGCGGCGGCTTGCTGCAGCCCTGACCGGGCAACGTCGCGGATCGCTTCGGAGCGGATGGCGTAGCCGCGTCCAACCATGAAGCGGTCAAGCTCGGCGGCAAGGTCGTCGTCGATGGTGATGGTCACGCGCTGCATCGCGTTTCTCCCTGGATGACGGCGATGCGGTCTTATGACCGCCTGCCGTTATTTAAGCGACAGGTTCGCGGGCGGCAGCAGCTCTACGCTGAACAAATTCACCGCATTCATGACCGCGTCGAAGCGACTCAGGGCATAAGCATTTTTATTGATCTCGTCGAGCATTGGTAGCCACGACGCCGGGATCGTGTATTTGAGGCCGGCGCTGGTCGCCTTGCTGCGGATTTCTGCCACGCCCATAGCGTCCGCAGGGGCCTTTTCGGGAGAAACCCGCAGGGTACCTTGGCCGACGCTCGCTACAGTGGCGATGGCGATGCCGTCGGCCGCGCAAGGGCAAGGCGACTTGGGGCCGCTGTAATATATGACGGTGACACCCCGCGGCTGAGCATGAAGGCGCACAAGAGCGTCGAGGCCGATGCGGATGCCGACGGCCAGATACGAGCCGAAGAAACCGTGAATGCGCGTGCCGAGCTTGATCCATTCTTCGGGCGGCTCTGCTCGCGCGGTTGAGGTCACCAAGCTGGCGCAGAGAGCCAGGGCCAGCAGGCAGGGCTTGGCTTTGGCCATGGCTCTGTGCGTTTTGTCCACTCGGCGAAGGAAGGGTGCGCAGATTGTATGCACTTTATGTAAAATCATCATACTAGGTTAAGCACGGTGATGGCAATAGCCGAAGGATCGTTTGCCGCCCTAGCCTGGGCCTCGGTCGTCGGCAGTCACAGGTAAGTCTCTCACGGCAATTTGGTGAAGTTGCCGACAACGGCCTGAATCTGGACTGGTTTATCTTTCGACTTTGAAATCCCCTCCAAACGCCACGTATCAGATACGATTTGATTGAGTTGCTTGCCAATACAGTTTTTTGGAAGGCCATTCAGTGGCGATATAGATACGCTACCGGAATGATAGGGCCTCCCATCCACATCAGTAACATCTTGGCCGCAGGCGACCACCCGGACATCAGTCGGTCCTGCGATTTTGGCAAAGACTTGATACAGGAAGGTTGCTTGTGGACCGTTGATTGGAACTATCGGCTGGCCTTGAGGCGGCTTTACGGGAACGATCCGCGGATCAGCTCCGCAGTTTTGAAGTTTTATGCCAATGGTATTGCCCCCGCTCAGCACGCAGATTTGCGCTTGGCAGTTGGAGAACGACATCAGCCACGCTATCGCGGCAATTATTACGCTTCGCATATCGCTCGTCTCCGAACGGTCTACGGGCAATTCTGTTCATGTGCTGCCATCGCCCAGTCGGGCGATAGCACGGATGGCCTGTTTGAAAAAAGCATAAGCACGCCATTCGCGCCCGTATCGGCCGGCGCGGCAAAATCGCAGTATGCACATTTATTGACATCGTCTTACACGCAGTGGCATGATGATACCAGTCGCCGGACGAAATCGAGGCGTCGCTGGCGCAGGGCGGGGGAGTACACTTGATCATCGCCGAGCATTGTCGGGCCGCGCAGATCGTCTACGCGTAGTGGCGTTGTCGGGTTTCGTCTCCCCCCAGAACGGGGGGTCGTCATGTCGTTGCGTGCGCGGTTACTCGCGTCCACATCTATTCTCTTCACGTCGGTTTGCGCGAGTGCCTTGGCGCAGACGCCGACAATTCAACAGCCCTCGTCGACGGATCAGGCACCAGCAGCGGCCAATCCCGCGCCGCCATCGCCCGTAGGCTCGCCGCCGGCAATGAGCGCTCCTTCAGCACCGGGGCCAGTCGGATCTGACAATACGCGACTGCCGACCATTAATGTGTCTGGTAAACGCAAGCCGCCGCCGCATCCGCGCGCCAGCGCGCCGAAAACCGGCGCGACCTCGCCCACGACTGCGCAGGCGCCTGCCTCGCCCTACGAGACCGGCGCTCCCAACACTGCCGGCGGGCCACCGGCGGCACCGACGATGGCGAGCTCGATGACGGTTTCAGGCGAAGACCTCAACGCGCGCCCGGTGACGCGGCCCGGTGAACTTCTTGAAGCGGCGCCCGGTCTGATGGTGATCCAGCACGCCGACGCCGGCAAGGCCAACCAGTATTACCTGCGCGGCTGGAACCTCGATCACGGCACTGACCTCGCCACGTTCTGGGACGACATCCCGATCAATCTGCCGACTCATGCCCACGGCCAAGGCTACACCGATCTCAACTGGCTCATTCCGGAAACAGTGAGCGGGCTCGACATCCGCAAAGGGCCGTACTGGGCCGATGTTGGCGATTTCGAAAACGCCGGTAACCTGCACATCTCGGTCTTGGATACCGTTCCGCACAACATCGAATCGGTCACCGTCGGCAGCTTCGGCTATCAGAGGTACCTGACGCTCGGCTCTACCCCGGTGGGCGGAGGCAATCTGCTCTGGGCCGGCGAGTTCGACACCTACGACGGTCCGTGGACCAATTCTGACGACTCAAAAAAATTCAGCGGCCTGCTGCGCTACAGCCAGGGCACGGCGACCGACGGCTTTACGCTGACCGGAATGGCGTACACCAACGTCTGGAACATGACCGAGCAGAATGCGCTGCGTGCCTACACCACGGGGCAGATCGGCCTCTACGGCGAGATCGATCCCACTGATGGTGGCAACACCGACCGCTTCTCGCTGTCCGGCCGCGTCGCGCAAACCACCGACGATGGGTCGTGGAAAGCCAATGCCTACATCGTCAAGTACAATGTGGATCTGTTCAATGATTTCACCTGGTCCTTGAATGACCCTGTGAACGGCGATCAGTTCCATCAGCACGACGATCGCATTTACGGTGGTGGCGGCGCCTCGCGCACCTTTGTTGGCACGTTCGCCGGTTTACCGGAGGAGACCGTGCTGGGCGTGCAGGGCCGCGACGACGACATCAATATCCAGCTGAACAATACGATACAGCGTCAGTTCCTGTCGAACACCCTGGTCGATCACGTCAACGAGGGCAATGCTGCGATCTATGCCGAAAACACGGTGCATTGGACCAACTGGCTGCAGTCGGTGGTCGGGTGGCGCGGCGATTATTATGCGGCTTCCGTCGATTCAATGCTGCAACCGGCGAACTCGGGAAATCCGCAAGAGGCCATCGGGAGCCCGAAATTCCGCATGGTCGTCGGGCCCTTTGCCAACACCGAATTCTTCCTCGGCGCCGGCATGGGTTATCACAGCAACGACGCACGCGGGACGGTCACGACCGAAGTGCCCGGCGACCCGACAACGCCGCAGGGCGAAACACCATTCCTGGTGCGATCGCGCGGCGCCGAGGTCGGCGTGCGGACCAAGGCGATACCGAACCTCGACAGCTCGGTCAGTCTTTTCTACATCCACCAGGATTCGGAACTCTTCTTCGACGGCGACGAAGGCACGACGACACCCGGGCTGCCGAGTCAGCGCACCGGCGTCGAATTCACCAACGACTATCGTCCGGCGTCCTGGGTGCACATCGACGCCAATCTGGCGCTGTCGAGGGCGCGCTTCCTCGGCTACGACGAGACTCAGGCGGAGCTTTACCAGTCGCTCGCCGGCTATCCGCAGGCGCAGATCGGCAACGCGCCGGGCAACTATGTGTACAACGCGCCTTGGATGATTGCTTCGGCCGGACTCACGCTTGGGGAGAAGACCGGCTGGTTCAGCGGGCTGCGCTGGCGCTACATCAGTGAGCGACCGCTAACTGAAGACGGCACTTTCCAGTCGCCCGCAATGAACATCGTCAATGGCGAGGTAGGCTATCGGTTTGATAACGGTTGGCGGATTCAGATCGATGCGCTGAATCTCCTGAACTCGGCAACGGATCAGGTGACCTACGCTTACGGTTCGCTGCTGACGACCGATGCCCTGTACAGCATGTGCTATCCGGCGCATGGGCCGTCGACAGTGCCGGCGGCGGTCTGCGGCAACGGCGTGATGGATTATTCCTATCATCCGATCGAGCCGTTGGCCTTTCGACTGACGCTGGCCGGACCGCTGGAGACGATCGGGACGCTCAACGTTCCGGCAATGGCCGCCGAGATGAAGCGGTCGTTTCCGGCCGACCCCTTGCGGGCGGGCGATTACGACTGGACCGGATTTTATGTCGGTGCTCACCTCGGCGAGCAGTGGTCGAGCGTCAACGGCAGCACGACCGATACCGCAATCGCTGCCACGTCGCCTTCGATCTATAACAATCCGCAGGGCTTCTACGGCGGCGTTCAGGTCGGCTACGACTATATGCTGCCGTCTCGCGTGGTGCTGGGACTTGAGGGCGACGTCTCTTCCGGCGGCAGCACAACAAACAATATCACCGACGCCTCGGGCACTAGCGCTAATCAAACCAGAGTGTTTGATACCGAGAGCGTGCGCGGGCGTTTGGGCTACGCGCTCGACAATGTGTTGCTCTATGGCACCGGTGGTTGGGCGTGGTCGAGCGACCAATTCATCCGCACACAGCTCACCGGGACGCTCAATCTCGCGACCGCCGGAACGGAAGAAGCGGTCAACAAATATCTCGGCGGTTGGACTGCGGGTGGTGGCGTAGCGGTGGCATTCGCCCAGAACTGGAACGCATTCGCGGAATATCGCTACACCGATTATGGCTCTTCCACCATCAGCCTGCCGTTCTCGCAACTCTCCACGACGTCGGCCACTAAAGTGAGCGAAGTTGATGTCGGGGTGAACTACAAGTTCAACTGGAGCGCAGCCGGAAACGCAACCCCGACGGTCTATAAATCTGCTCCGACTGTCTATGACAGCAAACCATCATTCGTCGTCAATGCGCCTCCGGTTTCCGCTTCATTCAGCTGGACCGGGTTTTACGTCGGGGGCGACGGCGGCTACGGCTGGCACGCGACCAATGGAACTCTGATGAATGCAGCGGGCGCTCCCTTGGCATCCTACGACTACAACGTGAGCGGCCCCTTCGCCGGGATCTTCGCCGGCGGCAATTACCAGTTTGGCCGGTTCGTGGCCGGCGTGGAAGGCGACTGGCAACGCTCCAGCCTGACCGGCAACAATCAGTACTATGCGCCGCTCGGCGCTGCCGGCACTTTCCCCGGTGGACCATTTTACGTTTCAACGACGATCAAGAATTACGAGTCGGTCCGCGGCCGGTTCGGGATTGCGTTCGGCCGATTTCTGGTCTTCGGCACCGGCGGCCCGGCGTGGGGCGACCCCTCTAATGCTTACGCTCTCGTTGGGTCAGCGCCGTTTGTCGTCAGTCCCGGCGGCGGTTATGGCTGGACCGCAGGCGCAGGACTGGACTATGCCTTTACTAATAACATTTTTGCCCGCATGGAGTACAGCTACACCGACCTGAAGACTTCGGGTTTCGTCAACGTCGGCACCGATTCCGCAGACGCCGCGAACCACGTGCCGATCAGCGACCTTCGCGTCGGCTTCGCCTACAAATTTAACCCGCTATCTGATAGCGATTGAGCAGTCCGATGGTGGGGCGGCAATCGGGCGCCGGAGACGAATATGGCAAATCGAGCCGACAAGGCGGCGGTTGATCCGGCCGCTTTGATCGCTCCACTTGGGTTCGATAAATTCGTCCGCGAGTATTGGGAGCGCAAACCGCTTCATCTCTCGCGCGGGGAGGCGCATTACTATGATCGTGTACTCACCAATGCGGATTTAGAGAGCATCATTTCTTCCGCGGACCTGCGTTATCCGGCGATCCAGCTCGCCAGAAACGGCTCTTATCTTCCGGCGGAGGCCTACACCAAAAATATCAGACACGGCACCGAATCCTTCGATGGCGTAGCCGATCTGCAGCAAATTCAGTCCGAATATCGTTCAGGCGCGACGGTGGTCCTGCCGGCGCTGCAGAGGACATGGCCGCCGTTGCGCCAATTGTGCGCGGCACTGGAAGACGATTTCAGCCATCCGGTTCACGCCAACGCTTATCTGACACCGGGTGATTCACCTGGCTTTACCCCGCACTACGACACGCATGAGGTCTTCGTTCTGCAGATCGCCGGGACCAAGCGTTGGCGCGTGTTCCAGCCGCCGCAGCCACTGCCGCACCGCAGCCAACCATTCACACCGGTCGGTTATGCTTTGCCGCAGCCGCTGCTCGAACTTGAGCTGAAACCGGGTGACCTTCTGTATCTGCCGCGCGGCTTCGTGCACGCCGCCCACACATCGCACGGCCACTCTGCGCACGTCACCGTTGGAATAACGGTCTACACCTGGGTCGAACTCATTGCAGAGCTGGCCAGCGCCGCGAAGGAAGTAGCTCCTCTACGCGCCGCCTTGCCACCCGGCTTCGCCACACGCGAGGAGCTCAAAGGAACGCTGCGGCAAAATCTCATCCAGTGCCTCGATCTACTGCGCGACAACAGCGATGCGGAACGGGTGATCGAAGGCTTTTTGCAGAAGGTCAAGTCGCTCCGCGTTCGTCCTCCGGAAGCCTTCAATGCGGACGCGAGGGTGATTGGATTGCAGACGCGGCTCAAGACGCCCGATGCGGGCAGCTATCGTATCTCAACCGAGCAGCGCGGGGTCGTCATGGAGTTCGCGGGCAAAAAGTTCGTACTTCCTGCAAAAATCCGCCTGACCATCGACGAGATGTGCCGGAGGCAATCATTTCGGCCTGCCGAGCTATCCGGTCCGCTCGACGACGAAGGCAAGCTGACGTTGGCGCGATACCTGCACGGCGAACGCTTCCTGACGCTGGTCGATTGACGACGGGTGCACAGTGATCGAGCCACGACGCATCGGCCGTTTTCTGACTGTCGACAAATTTGGCTATGTCGAGCCCGATGTCGGAATCGACCGCATCGGGGCGGTTTGGGAGCCGCTCATTGCGTTCGTGCGCGATGCTTTGATGAGCCGGCAAGGCGTACGTTCGGTTTACCTGCGTGGCTCAATCCCGCGCGGACTGGCAATCGAACGCCTTTCCGATGCCGATTTTTTCTACCTGTCCGAAACCAACTTTGCACCGGGGGATGCCGCTTTGGAGCAAGCGGTGGAAAGTAGGTTTCCCTTCGTGAAAGGACTCGAACTCTCCCGCCTGGATCGGGGCACCCTGGAGAAAATTCATCAGCCCCAGCGGCGGCCATATTTTCAGATGTTGCTTAAGACGCAATGCCTCTTCCTCGCCGGAGACGATGTCGCCAGCAGCATCGAGCCCTTCCGGCTTGGGCCCGATATGGTCAGTCACGTGTTTTCCTTGCAAAGCGAGTTCTCGCGGTTGCCAAGGCGGCTGGAGCAAGGCCGCCAGGCCGGCGTCGAACGATCAATGCACGAATGGTTTTCGCGAAGAATCGTGCGTTCGGGATTCGAAGTTACGATGAACCGAAGCGATCGCTTCACGCGCGATCTTTATCTTTGCTACGAGCAGTTTGCGAAGTTTTATCCTGACCGGTCCGCGCAAATGTTTCGCGTACTGATCAATTGCTTGAACGGCGGGGAGAGTCCGCTGCAATACGGGGAACTGGTGGATTTCTTGGCCCTCGAAGGCGCCCGTCTTATCGGCGGTGCAGCTATGGCCTAGATGGGTGCCTATCCACGGGTTTCGTTGAGAGAACGCGGCGACGGAGATCGGCAAGTTGTTCTTCCGGAACATTGATCTGGAACGGGCGGATCGCACCATCCTCGGCCGACGCCCGCTCAGTCGTGGCAAACAGACTGGAGGCGCCGACAGCTGCAGAGCTAGTTAGAAAAACGCGCCGGTCGAGCGGAGAAGATGTTTCTGGCAAAGCCGTCTCCTGTTCAAAACACACAATTCTGCCGGAGCAGGGGGGAGCCCGAAGCACGCGTTGGGCGTCTTGCCCCAAAAACTTGGGCACAAAAGTCGAAACGTTACTTTGGAAAAATTGCCCCGATTGGGCAGATATTGGCTCGATAGGCGGCGACCGGGTGAACGCCTATTTTGACGGCTGACCCGCTCTAACGCGATGAAAGCCGCGAGGGCCCAGATTGCGACGAAAGACAGTACGGCGAAATCCATATTCGCTTAGTTGGAGCGCGAGCGAGAAGGTTCGCATATGGCCGATAGCCGCATCGCCGAGACATTCAGACGCAAGCGCGACGAAATCACGCCTTCGATTGCCGCCTACAAAAAGAAGCGAGCGCGATATCGCCTATGGGTCAGGATTGGAGCTTTGGCTCTATGACTACACGTCCGTTGTACCTCCAGTAGCGCCGATTAGGACCGTCATCCGTCAGATCGCGACGCGCCATTTAGCTGACGACTGCCTTGATGGCGCGTGATCAGCACGTCACGTGGCTCGATCATCGGAGCTTAGGCCATCGTTCGGCGTAGGGTTTGTGTTCGAGCCCTTTCGGGACGGCAAACATCTGCCTATCGATCGGCATTCACTATCGCGTGAAGCGGTCGATCTTGTCCCAGCCGCGCTGATGGCCTCGCGAATTAACCTCGCACAACCCGCCAACAAGGGAGTCGCCATATGACGGACGATGGCCGTAAACCCACAACGACCGATGCTGGGATTCCAGTCCCAAGCGATGAGTTTTCACTCACCATTGGGCCAGACGGCCCCATTTTGCTGCAGGATCACTATCTCATCGAGCAGATGGCGAATTTTAACCGGGAGCGGATTCCCGAACGTCAGCCCCACGCCAAGGGCGGTGGCGCGTTTGGACGCTTCGAGGTGACCAAGGACGTCAGCCAATATACCAAGGCTGCAGTGTTCCAGCCGGGCACCAAGACAGACATGCTGGTCCGTTTTTCCACCGTCGCCGGCGAGCGCGGCAGCCCCGACACCTGGCGTGACCCGCGCGGTTTCGCGCTGAAATTCTATACCAGTCAAGGCAACTACGACATGGTGGGCAATAACACGCCGGTATTCTTTGTGCGCGACCCAATGAAATTCCAGCACTTCATCCGCTCGCAGAAGCGCCGCGCCGACACCAATATGCGCGACCATGACATGCAGTGGGACTTCTGGACGTTATCTCCGGAGTCGGCCCACCAGGTGACGTGGCTGATGGGCGACCGCGGCATTCCGAAGTCATGGCGGCACATGAATGGCTATTCCAGCCACACCTACATGTGGGTCAACGCCAAGGGTCAGAAGTTCTGGGTGAAATACCATTTCAAGACCGACCAGGGGATCGACTTCCTGACCCAGGAGGACGCCGACCGGATGGCCGGTATCGATGGCGACTATCACACGCGCGACCTCTACGAAGCGATCGAGCGCAAACACCATCCGAGTTGGACCTTGAGGATGCAGATCATGCCGTTCGACGAGGCCAAGACCTATCGCTTCAACCCGTTCGATCTGACCAAAGTTTGGCCGCACAGCGACTATCCGCTGATCGAAGTCGGCCGCATGACGCTGGACCGTAATCCGACCGATTACCACACCGAGATCGAGCAGGCGGCCTTCGAGCCCAACAACCTCGTTCCGGGCATCGGTCCGAGTCCGGATAAGATGCTGCTGGCGCGGCTTTTCTCCTATGCCGATGCGCACCGTGCGCGCATGGGCGTGAACTACAAGCAGATACCGGTCAATCGGCCCAAGGTGCCGGTGCATAGCTACAGCAAGGACGGCTTGATGCGAGTCCAGAACGTGGCCGACCCGGTTTACGCGCCGAACTCCAAAGGCGGGCCAGCGGCCGATCCCGCCCAGTATCCTCAGCTCGAGGTGTGGCAATCCAGCGGAGAATTCGTCCATTCCGCTTATACCAAGCGCAAGAACGACGACGACTTCGGTCAGCCCGGCACCCTGGTGCGCAAGGTCATGGACAGCGCCCAACGCGACCGGCTCGTCTCCAATGTCGTTGGCCATCTCAAGAAAGGCGTGACTGAGCCTGTCCTGGCGCGCGCGTGTGAGTATTGGCGAAACATCGACCGAGCCACTGGCGATCGTATCGCCAGGGGCATCGGGCAGCGGATGGCCGCCGAATAGCTTATCGGCGGGTGACTCGATCGTCGTGTCGCGATCGCCCGTTCGCAAAGACGCCCCGGTTTACGAGTCCGGGGCGTTTGATTCAGTACATCCCGTGGCCCACAACGTTGTGGAATGAATATCTCCTCGCGTCTGGCTGGTCCGCAACGGGACAGAACTGCCTTGAGAACAAGTCGACGGCTTGTCGGCTCGACTCCGGAGAGCTACCCATACAAGCGGACAAGGTGATTGGAAGCGGAATTCCAATAGCAGCGGAAATTGATCGGCCCTTGCACCTGTCTCAGCACTGCTGGAGGGCTCTGAGGTAAGCGCAAAACATGTCCGCTGTAGCCTCAGCGTAGGCCTCGATTTCTGTCGAGGTTCGGGGACTTCGCGAAAATTGCTTTCCTACCGCGCTCAGCGTCGTTCTGATCAGGTCGCTAGCTAAGGCACGAGTCGCTTCTGAGACCGCGGGAAGCGCCTCCTGCATGAAGATCTGAACAGTGCGGTCCGCCGACGCCCTTGTCTCCTGGGCCTCAGGCGTATCGCGATAGAGAGGAGCGGTGTCATTGAGCGCTGCACGAATCTCCGCCTCATCACATTCCGAGCGAACAAACGCGTGAACCAAGATGCGCAGCCGTTCGAGAGGTGGCTTCCGGACGTCCTCGAGGATGCCGCGCAGCATCTCGACCGTCCGCCGCCATTCATCGCTCTGCAGCCGGAACAGGATTGCCGCCTTGTTCGGGAAATACTGATACACCGACCCGACGCTCACGCCGGCCCTCTCGGCCACCCGCGCCGTGGTGAAGCGCCGCGCGCCTTGCTTCGCCAAAACCTGAACAGCAGCATCCAAAATTGCAGCGACGAGCTCGGCCGAACGGGCCTGCTGGGGCCGCTTTCGTGAGGAAATCTGGGCACTTCGTCGATCGGTCATGGGAACGACTGCAATGCGAATAGCAAAAGTGAATGGTCAGTCGTATTTATCTTTGTGCGGTTCGGTTCGGCGACCAGATGTCGCCAGTCGCACTGGCCGTAAGCGTTTGACGTCAAGCAACGCACTCAACGATCCTCGACGATCGGAGTGCGTTCTTTTTTGGCACTCGTCGATCGAGGAACAGCCTGGAGAATACCATGGCTTTCCAATCGACACGCGACCCGGCTCAGAGGCGCCTTCTGCTGCTGACTGCCATCCTCTTCGTTTCTTATATTTGCGTCGCAATCTCTCTCCCAATCGTGCCCATCTATGTGACCGGGCAGCTGGGGCTCAGCAATGTCTGGGCCGGACTCGCCGTCGGCATCGCCTTTCTCAGCACTATCGTCAGCCGGGGGAACGCCGGCAGCCTTTCGGACCGTCGCGGAGCCAAGCTCGCGCTGGCGCTCGGGCTGCTGTTCTACGCGGCAGGGGCGTTGGCCTCACTGGTCGCGGGCTTGGCGTTCCGCGCGCCATGGACGGCCTATCTTATTCTCCTCGCTGGCCGACTACTTCTCGGGCTGGGAGAGAGCCTGGTTGGAGTCGGTGTGATCGCCTGGGGGGTCGGCCTGGTCGGTTCCATGCGCTCAGGTAAGGTTTTGGCGTTGATTGGTGCCGCGATCTACGGCGCATTCGCCGTCGGCGGCCCGATCGGCCTGGTATTGCTAAACCGGCTCGGTTTTGGCGGCGCGATGGCAATCAGCGCCGTTCTACCTTGCCTTGGGTTGCTGACAATGTGGCCCCTCGCAGGCGTTGTGGCGCATCCCGATGCCGAGCGCCCGTCGTACTGGACCGTGGTTGGCAAAATCTGGCTGCACGGGTCTATCGTCTGCCTTCAGGGCATCGGCTTCGCGGCAATCGGGGCGTTCTTCGCTCTCTACTTCCTCGACCGAAACTGGAGCTACGCCGGACTTGGCTTGACGGCCTTCGGCAGTGGCTTCGTTCTGGTTCGCGTGATCTTCGGCCATCTGCCGGATCGCGTTGGCGGCTTGCCTGTAGCGATCGGGTCCCTCGCGATCGAAACAATCGGCCAAATCATGATCTGGAGCGCGGGAGATCCGACCCTTGCCTTGGTCGGCGCCTTTCTGACGGGGCTCGGATGTTCGATGATTTTTCCGGCTATGGGACGGGAGGTTGTACATCTTGTTGATGCGCACCTGCGCGGCACGGCCTTGGGGGCCTTTACGGCATTCCAGGATCTCGCCTACGGCCTGACCGGTCCTTTGGCCGGGCTTCTGGCCGACCACACTGGGTATGGCAGTGCCTTCCTGATCGGCGGAGTAGCGGCGGCAGCGGGGTTCCTAATCGCGCTTAGCCTTCGCAGGGCCAGATCCAATATCGCCCTTCTCGGAGAAAGAAGGCGCTCTTGAACTGCTCAAACGCGTAGTCTGCCGTCTTTCGCTCCGGTTGCGACGATCGTTGGGAGCAAGATGTAACTGGCTTTTCTAACAGCCGATCGGCCCGATCGACCCACGTCCACGTCGCACCTGATCACGACCAAGTCGCGTTCATCAGGCCAAGTCGGGGAAGTTTCACGAGCCAGCCATTTGCGCTGCGGGATTTAGCCTTTGCTTTATGACCCCAGGCTGCAACTCCGCGCCACCCCCAATCGAGTTGCGGTATCACACGCCGCCAGTAGCGATCAGGGATCGCCACCTATTGCCTTCCAGTTAGCGAAAACAGCTGTCACCGTCAGGCGCACTCTGGTCACGGGGCGGGCAGGTCGGTGTTCGAATCTCGGCGCGGGCCAAGAATATGGCCGACGCCGTCGGCGGCCGCAGACCGATAACGGGTGACACGCCGCCGCCGATGAACTTAATACACTCCGGGCTGAAAGGGATGTCATCAGTTTGGGGGCACACAGCAGCGGCGGGCTGCGCGGCCTCCAAGGCGGCCGGAGATCCGATGACGACGCGGTTATTGTGCTCGATCCAGATGAGGCCGGCCGCGGCGACTGCGACCAGCGCCAGATCAAGCTTCGACAGCGCCATTGTCGTCGTCTCTTCGCCGTCTCACTCCTGCATGGCGAGCCGCCACCAAAACATCAGCGAATAGACCACGAAGGGGATCGACAGGATCGGGAACAGCCAGACCAGGAATAGCGGGAGTTTCCGGTTCACGCGTTCCGGCAACATCATGGCGATGACGCCGAGGGCGGCGGATATCAGAATAGTCGTCACGGTCCAGCCATACCAAAGCATGTTCGGCCCTGAGCCGGACTGCACGCCTTCCAGGCCCCAATAGAAGCGACCCGTCGCCGGGAAATAGGTGAAGACCGGCCAGTTCATATACACGGTCAGGCAGTAGGCGACCGGACCGGTAATGGAAAAGGTCGTGGCGAAGGCCTTGAACTTGCTCGATGCCGCCAAGGACGACCCGGCCGCCGTGGTCGGGGCAGTGGCTGTTGCCGAGTTTGCTGCGGTCGTGCTCATGCTCCGAACCCCCTGGTGTTGTTGAGAACGTGGCCGACGATGAACAGGAACCAGCACATCACAGCCAGCACCAAGGTCACGCCTTTGCGCGCATTGTCATATTCCGGGTTCTCCGCATTCTTCCAGAAGAACCAGTAGGCCGGCAGCAGCACCAAGCCGAGCGTGGCAACATGCTCCTTGAAATCGAAGAAGCCGCCGGTCTTGAAATAGTGGCCCTGCTCAAGCGGGATGCGGATGTTGACGCGGTAGCTCGTGTAGATGAACGAGCCCACCAGGAAGGTCAGCACCCACAGCACGCAGACTGCGGTGGCATAGCCTGGGGCCGAGACGGCGCGGAACCGCGAAACGATGCCGCCGGCCGGTTTGCGCACGGGAAGTGCGACGGCCATCGCCTGGTGAGTCAATGCTCCCAGAAGGCCGAGGGCAAGAATCAAATGGACGAAGAGCCATATCGTCCAAAAGACGTTGCTCGTTGATATCGGGCTGGTCATGCTCCTCCCCTTATTTTGTTTCCGCAGAATCTTTAGGCGACACTCTAGCTCTTCCAAGTGGTTTGTCGAGCGGCCGTAATGCTGCTGGCGAAAAGCGGATCCGCAAAAATTGCGTAAGACCCAATGTGCGATAACGATGGCAAGGTCGGTTGCGAACTTTGAATACGAAGGGGACTGGCCTGGTCACGATTTCCCGCCCGCGCATAGTGTTGTGATCGGGCTGCACCGCTTGGAGGCAAGCGTAATTCGCCGCATCCCGGCCCACACCGGATAACGCCGAAACAACGCTGTCGAAAATCGGACGCCACGCCTAGAGTTGTGCCGCGCCGCCAGCAATTTGTTACGCGCGACGGAGACGGCCCATGCCCGAGACGCCCTACTACGGCGACGTAGGCCTCGCCCACCGCCTCTTCGCGGCCCGCCACGCGGCCGGCTTCCAGTCCGCCCGCGCGGCGGCGGCCAAATTCGGATGGCGGCAGGCGATCTACCGGGCGCACGAGACGGCGAACCGCCTGGCGCCCGAGGAGAGTGTGCGCGCATATGCGCAGGCCTTCGGAGTCAAGGAGGAATGGCTCCGCACCGGCCGCGGCCGAGGGCCCGAACCGCCCGCCACCCGGCGGGACATGTTCAAGCTGCGGCGAAAGGCAGCCAAAGCGCGGCACGCGGTGCCCCGCCACGCGGCCGGCAAACGGGTGCGGCTGGCGCGGCGGCTCGCCGGCTTCGGCTCGGTCACGGCGGCGGCGAAGTACTTCGGGTTTCCGCGGACGACACTGAACGGCCGTGAAACCGGCCAGAACAGCGTATCGCCGACGGCGGCGCGACTCTACGCGCTCGCATTCGGTGCCGACGCGACATGGATCGCCGAGGGGACGCTGCCTTCGGGTTACTCCCGTGAGATCGAGAGTCAGCTCGATGCGCTGATCGGGCTTCACGCGGCGAGCGAAGCGCAAGCCCGACGTAAGCTAAAGGGCTTTATGGTGCCGCACGGCGACCCGCACGACGTCGCCGTGGCGATGAGGAGGCCGAAATCGGCGTCACCGCGCAAAGAAAAGGGCGACCGGGTGCCGGAGATCGCGGCCGACCAAGTCCGCCGCCTCGCGGAGGAAGGTCTCGGCGAGAAAACACGGTCGTCGGGCCTCTGGACATTTCCGCCAGGATACCTCTCCGAGACGATGGGATGCGATCCGCGGGGCGCGGCCATCGTCGCGGCGCCCCACGATGTCGGCCCGAACCGGCGTTTCGACCGGCTCGTGATCGACACGCGCGCGCGAACTCCGGTGGTCGGTTCTTCTTATCTTGTGGTCGACGGGGACAGCGGCGCTACCCTGATGCTTGTCACCGCCGGGTTCAGTCTGCCCGTCGGGCGACTCCTGATCGCCGGACAGGTTACGGGGGTAATCGCGGCCGTCGGTCCGCGGCGCTGAACGCCGCAAGCGAATTCGCCCAGCCGGCGCTCGCGAGCAATCTACGCCAACTATGTAGACGGCGGGTCGGCCATGTTATTGGCCGCCGACGGTGAAGGTGAAATCGCCTTGTGTTGTGTGGGTATCTACCGATACGGCGTGCCAATGCACGTGATAGGTGCCGGCGCTCAAAGCCTTGAGCGCGACCCTCATAGTATTATTGCTGATCTGCGCCTTGCCCTCATCGACGCGCGTCCCGGTCGCGTCGGTCACTTCGATGGTGCTGAACGCCGGCTCCAAATTTTGCGTGAACCAGATCGTGACATCGTGTGGCGCTGTTGGCACGGTTGCGCCGACCGGCGGGCTGGCATGATCAAGATGAGCGTGAGCGTCGGCGATTGCGGGCGCCAACGTGACGACAGCTGCCGTGATGACCGCGATGAGCAATCGCATGTAGGTACCTCCGAACGTGGGCTTTCTGATAGGGGTCCGGCGCACCGCGCCAGGGCAAACTCCTTAGAACTTAAGGGCAAACTCCTTAGAACTTATAATTTCCCGCCAGCACGTAAGTACGGCCAGGGAACGGGTGATACAGGAAATATTGCTCGTTAAAGAGGTTGTCGATGCCGGCATCGAACGAGAAGTTCTTGGTCGCATTGTAGTGCAGCTTGGTATCGAAGACCAAATAGTCATCGAACGCGCCGAATACGTGGGGCACGATGTCGGTGTTGTCGAGCGTTGAATACTGCTTACCGCTGTAGCGGCCAGCGACGGTCCAAGCCCAGGTATCGTCTGCCCAGCGGTACGTGTAGCCGAAAGTGGTGCGCCAGTCAGGAACATAGGGCACGCGCTTGCCGATCACGGTGTCCGGCAGGCCGGTCAGCGGATTCGTGCCGGCCCAGGTCGGGTCAGACAGGATGCGAGAATCGACGTAGGTCACGCTGCCGAACAACTGCAGCCCCTTGATCCCCACATCGTCCTTGTCGGCCGAAACCTCGGCGCCGCGCATTCTAATCGCCGCGACGTTGCTGATGCTCGTCGTCATCACCTGGGCGCCAGTCGTTTCGGTCACCGTATTGGTCTGCGAGATGATGGCGTTGTTGGTGCGCTCGTCGAACAAGGTCAGGCGGGCCCGGCCATCGAGCCATTGGCGTTCGAAGTTGAGTTCGCCGTTGAGATCCTGCTCCGGGGTAAGGTTCGGATTGGGCAGCGCCACGGTGTTGCTGACCGTGACATTCTGATAGAGCTCAGTAACGGTCGGATAGCGATAGGCTTCGCCGAAGTTGGCGGTGATGGCCCACTCCTTGTTCGGCTCGAATGCCAGCGATGCCTTCGGCGAAAAGTTGGTCGCGTTCAGCTGTGGCTGACTTGTTGCCGTGGTCGAGGTGATGGTCCCCGTAGATGAAGTGGTGGTGTTGATATTGAAGCCGTCCAGTGCCTGCCATGTCTCAAGCCGGCCGCCAAGTGTCAGCTTCCACATCGGAGCGAAACGCCAGGCATCCTGCGCCCACAGCGCGCCCGTGCGCGTCTCACCAACACCTTCCGAATAGATTTGGCTGGTGGCGCTTGCGGAATCGTTCCACACCGACGAGCCGTAGACCGGATTGGTGAAGTAATAGCGGTCGCCATGGACGCCGAAACTGATCTCTTGCGCACCACCGTAACCGTCCGGCCGCCAGATGCCCTTGCCGTCGACGTTCTGCCAGTTGGTGCCATCGTAGCGCGTGATCTTGCCATTCTGCGAAAAGCCAACCCCGGTAGTAGTCACGGTGTAGGGGTTGAGCATGATGTCTTGCAGATAATTGTAGCTCGATGCCGAAATGTCGAAATCGAAGGCGCTTTTGGTGTCGCTCTTGAGCGACACAGCGTTGCTCATATGCGTCTGATTCCAGATATATTCGTTGCCGGCGAAGCTCGATACGCCGCCGAATGTCGGCAGGCCGGTCGCGGTCGAGGTCAGGTAGGTCTGCGGATTTGAGGTCTGGATATTGTTCCAGATTCCGAGCCCGTAGGTCGCCTGGACCGTCGGGAGAAGATCGTAGGCGGCCTTGAAGTTTGCCGAAGTCTGCTGGGTGTGAATGAGCGCTCCGGTGCCGACCACGTCGGCAACGACACCCTGTTTGTTGAGCGCGGCAATTGTCCCCGTCGTACCGGCGGGAGCGGCGGAAACGGTGGTGTATGTCAACGGCTGTTGGTAGCCGTCCAGAAAATTTGCCGCGACGAACCATGACAGCCGGCCGTTACGGTTGCCGACGAACATGCTGGTGACGTCGTCGGCGTAGGTGTTCTTGGTGTCGTATTGGTGCCACGGCTGGATCGAGACCGTCTCCTTCATGTCGGCCTCGAATTTGTCCGGCATTTTTGTGGTAACAAGCAACACGCCGCCCATCGAGTTGCCAGGATACATGGCCGAGTAGGGGCCGTAGAGAAAGTCGATGCGGGAGATGGCTTCCGGAACGATCAGATTCCAGTGTGGCGAGGCGGCAGAGTTATTGTTGCCAATCAGCGCCGAGACCAGAAGGTCGTCCTCGTAAATCAGGGTGCGGGCGCTGGAATTGAGCCCCCACGTCCGCGTCGCCAGTACGGCTTGGTTGTCGCCGTCGTTGCGCTTGCGCACAAACAAATCCGGAAAATATTTGATTGCGTCTTCCGGGTCTTTGATATTGACTGTCTCCTGGATCTGCTTTGCCGTGGTGCTGAAGGATTCTTGCGGCAGCTGGAAGCGCTGCGCGACCGGAGGTGTAGCGAACAGCGCCGGCACGCCCGATGCTGTCGGCGTGGCGGTCGCGGGTGCCGCAGCCGCGGGGGGCGTTGGGCGCGCCGCCGCAGCCGGCTTAATACGGTGACGCGCCGGCTTCTTCACCGCCGCGCGTTTGCCGGTGACTTCGATTTGCGGAAGGGTTTCAGGCTTGTTGGCGGGTTGAGCGTGCAACGGCGCGCACAATACGACACTCGTCGCAATTGCGACGGCGCCGACCGACGAATGGGCAGACATGATACAGGTACTCCACGGGAGAAGCGTGTGACGAGGCTGCTGGCGGGTTCACGCTTTCTGTGGAGGTGCTCGCGAATGGTGCGATCGCGTGGATGGTACGGTACGAAGGCCGATCATGGCCGGCAGATCCAGCAACTGCCCCGGCCGGTCCTCTAGCGCGATCGAGTTTGCCGCCGGCGGCGGCACGGCCCCGCACTTTATCAGGCAGCCGCCGCAGCATTGGCTATCGAGATCAGCGCGCCCTCCGGGCGCCGTTTGACTCAGCAGGGTCGGACGGCAAATGACGATGGCCGACGACGTGGCGTCCGCGACCGCGGCGCGGACGGCGCCGCAACTCGCGATTATGCCCGACAGCGCAACCGCGTAAGCCACTGCAAATGCCACAAGGCGCCGTGCCAATGGCGACTTGGCGATATCGATTGTGAGGGTGAAACCTTGCAGAGCGAACCCATAGGCCAGCGCGCATGCGCCCACGCGTCGCGAACGATTCTGCAAGCTGCTCATCATAACGAGTACGCCCCTACTCCCTTACCAAGGATTAGGGAGTAGAGAACCGCGACGCAACTTTATTTGTTTGTTTTCACGATGATCTAGAAGATATGTGTCATTTCGAACACAGTGGATGTCGAGCAAAGAAACATACCTTTGCGCCTCGAGTTGACGCTCAAGGCGCAATCGCGAGAGAGTCGGGTCCTTCGCTCCGTACGACTAGGAGGAAGGCGTCAGAGAAACCAGACTCTTCAGCTTCGCGAGAGCCGAAGCATCGGCCTCCTGATAGGCAATCACGGCCAAGAACTTGTCGTCCGGTCCCATCAGATAGATCAGCGCGGAATGATCCATGACATAACCGCCGTCGCTGGTTGGGATTTTCTTATAATAGACGCGGTATTCCTTCGCGATCTTGGCGACCTGTTCCGGCGTGCCCGTGTAGCCGCGAATGTGTCTGTCGAAAGACGACAGATACGCGTGCATCGACGCTGGCTTGTCCCGCTCCGGATCAACCGTCACAAAGACATAGTTGAGCTTGTCGGCGTTGGGACCGAGTTGTTTGATCCAACGCGACAGGTCAAGCAACGTCGTCGGGCACACTTCAGGGCAGAACGTGTAGCCGAAATAGATCGCATACGGCTTGCCCGCTAGCGTGTGCTCGGTGACCGGCGCACCCGTGTCATCGACAAGGGCAAACGGTCCGCCGATCGAAGGTACGCCTCCTGCCGGCGCGGCCCCGTTGGGAGATCCGATCAATGCCAAACAGAGGGCCACGCCAGCGAAGCCGGCAACTCCGGCTATTGCCGTCACGATGAACTGACGCGTCCGCATCACTTCATCTCCATGTGGCCCATAGCCCCACCTTGCATGGTCCCCATGTTGCCCATGCCACCGCCCTTGTCTTGTTCGGCACCCATGGCCTGTATCGGGACGGTGACGGAAATATTCCCGGCTTTTTCGAATACGAGGGTCAGCGGCAACGTTTGGCCTGGCGCCAGCGGTTTCTTCAATCCGATCAGCATCACGTGATAGCCGCCCGGTTTAAGTGTCACCGTTCCACCGGCCGGGATCGGCAAGCCATTTGCAAGCTGCCGCATCTGCATGACGCCGTTGACAACCGACATTTCGTGAATCTGCACGGTTGGGGCAACGTCCGAGGACGCACCAGTCAGGCGATCGGCGCTGCCGGATTTGTTGACAAGCGTCATGTATACGGCGCCGGTCATGGCGCCGGCAGGCGTTGCACGCGCCCAAGGTTGTTGAACAGCGATCGTAGCGGTCGAGGCTCCTTGAGCCAGAGCGGGCATCGCCATGGCGACAAGCAAAGCTGCAGTGGCGAGTTTCCAGAGAGAGTGCATGGTGTTCTCCGTACGCGCATGAGTGACGTCTCCGCCGAGGCGGAGGGGTTTTCAGGCGTCAGACGGAGAAGGCAGGAGGAGCGCGGGGGGCGCCGACAGTACGGCGTGGCTGCGGAAGGACGACCTTATTGCCGTAATTGGCCGAAAGCCTGCTGATGACCCGGCTTTCGACGTAGGTGCGGAACGCTGGTGTCCCACCCACAGTCGCCACATGGCCGCCGCTTTGGGCGGCGACCAAGCAAAACGGGCACTGCGGCTGGGGCGTGTGATCTTGAGGGCCGCCTTTCCCGTCCGCCGCATGAGCGATCCGGCTGGCGGCAAAGCTGCAAATGACGAACGCAGTCTGGTTCGGCGCCGCACTGCCGGACATGCCGATCCCGACGCTTGCCATGACGGCCTGAATCGCCAGGATGTAGGCGATGTAGACGGCGAGCAGAGTGCTCACCCGCCGACCCCGGATGAATTGCCGCATGCCTCGCATAATCGACGAATAGCACAGTTGGGCAGCCATGGCGCGTCAATTAGCGAGCCGCACATACTTAAATTATCGGCCTGGGATGAGCAGGGTTGCCGGCCGCGTCCGCCCATTGGTGGAACTGCGGTTGCGCCACCTAGTCCAGCGCCCGACGCCAACCTTCGACTGTCTCGGTTGGAATACCCCGCCCGATGATGGGGTTTATTACTGTGTTACCGTTTGTCCGGTTCGGTATAACTAGGAGGGAAACATGAGAAAATTGTTGGCGTTGACGATCGCCGCCGGGTTGACGGCAGCGACGGCAGCGTTCGCGCAGATGACGCCGACCAAGATCGGCGATTCCACCAAAGGGAAGGTGCTCACGAACGATAAGGGAATGACTCTCTACGTCTTCGACAAAGATTCCCCAGATAAATCCGCATGCAATGGTCCTTGCGCTGCCAATTGGCCGCCGCTGATAGCGAGTGCTGGAGCGACGGCGATGGGCGATTACACCATCATCACGCGCAACGACGACACCAAGCAGTGGGCATACAAAGGTCGGCCGCTCTACAACTGGAAAAACGACAAGAAGCCCAGTGACATTACCGGCGACGGATTTATCAACGGCGCTTGGCACATTGCACAACCATAACATCTGAAGTGGATCGAGGTAGTGTCTCACTGAGACACTATCGCACAACGCCTCAGTGAGTCTTCCGAACTGCGATCGTTTCGTCGGCGCCTTCGCTTTCGCGTCACGAGGGGAACTTGGTGGCGCACTAATTCGTAGCTTGCGCCATTGCCTAAGGGGGGCGACCGCAAGCGCGCTCGGAATTCCATACCGTGCCCCCAATATAACAATCATGGACGGCAGCCCATTGCGCGCTATAGTCTTTCGGCTGCGCCTCGCTTGGCCCAAAAGGGGACCAAGGCGGGGCTCTTTTGCGAAGATCGACGAATGCGCATTATGGTTAGGCTTGCTGCTGTCATACTCGGATGTCCTCTGCTTGCTACAGCGTCGTTTGCCCATGTCACTCTCGCTGTGCAGCAGGCTCCTATCGGCTCTGAATACAAAGCGATATTTCGCGTGCCGCACGGCTGCAAAGGTTCTCCCACTGTCAAATTGAGTGTCGAAATACCGGATGGGGTCGTCGGCGTAAAGCCGCAGCCGAAAGCAGGGTGGCAAATCGAAATTATCAAAGAACCCTACGACAAGCCGTACCACGAGTACCACTCTGAACTAACTGAAGGAGTCAAATCCGTCACTTGGTCTGGCGGCAATCTCCCGGATGCCTATTACGACGAATTCGCTCTGATCGGGCACTTGGATAAAGGACTGCAGGCGGGCTCTCGGCTCTACTTTCCAACGCTGCAGACCTGTGAACAGGGCAGCGATAACTGGGTTGAAATACCCGCCACCGGCAAGTCGTCAGATAATTACCGGTTCCCTGCGCCATTCCTAGAACTCCTCCCGCCGGTCCAACGCAGGAACTGAGGCGGCGGCAAGCGCTCATCGCTTTCGTACGAACAGTCGGGCGTTCGCGAGGGAGGAGCCCGCTGCGTTAATCGTCGACTTCATTGCGACGCCCGCAAAGCTTCGGTGAGGCTTTCGAACTGCGATCACTTCGTCAGCGCCTTCGCTTTCGCATCACGGTGGGGACTTGGCAGGGCGCTAATTCGTAGCTTGCGCTATTGCTTCCCGGGAGCTTCTGACCGGCACATCAATTTGCACTTTGCCAGCGCTCCTGAAGATCAGTGACAAACGGAAGCTTTCTCCAGATTTCAGGGGCTGCTTGAGTCCCTCGAGCATCACATGAGCGCTGCCCGGACGTAGTATCGTGGCGGCCGAGCCCGGCATCACTTCGATGGCCTTTACCGAATGCATCCCGTAGATACCATTCTCAACGCTAAAGACGTGAAGCAGCACCTTCTGGGCTACCGGCGATGAGGCGGAGATCAGTTGATCCGGTTTAGTCCCGGTGTCGGCAAGGAGCATGTAAGCTGCACTGTTGCTTGCCGTGGTCGCCGCCGGTGCCCAGGCGTGATCAATCTCTATGTCGCCGACCTTGGAGTTTTGGGCCCAAGCTGTGCTGCTGATGCCGAAAGCTACTAGCAGAGCCATTGCGAATGCAGGACAATTACGCTTCATGACTGCACTCCTACGAAAAGACTACTCTCGTTCGCCAAAGCTGCGTCTCGGGCAACGGTTCCCACGCTCTTGTGCGTGAAATTGCCGCGACATCGAACTTGTTCGATAGGCTGCAGTGGGTTGATGGTGGAAGGCAATCGCGCCGCACGTTCGCTTAATTGCCCTATCGGTCGGCGCAGGCTGCCCAAAACCATCAGTCTCTCTGACGCAATCAGGAATGTTCGGTTCGGGCCAGATCTGGAACCGCAGCCCGCAATTGCCGTTGAGACCAAGAAATTCACGGCGCTGTCGCGGAATGACCGCAGACACTACTTGAGGTTTATTTGCGCCAAGTGAAAGTCAGGTCCCGCTCAGGATGCAAGTCATGGCAAGCACCGGGGCAAGCCCGAGAAGCACGAGATTGCAAAGAGAAATGAGCCATGCAGCACTGTGGCTGTATGCTTTTCGGGCGGGAGCCTCGCCCTTCTGCTGCTTTATCTCTTCCGAAGGTGCGACCGCTTCAGCAGCTGATTGTATCAATCTGTAGCGTGCACGTTCGATGAAGTTGTAGTGCTGGACTGCCGCTAATCATGCCTAGGTTCAGCAGCAAACCGCCGCGTCCCAAGACTAATTGGATGCACGCAATAGGTCACGGT